>Ga0105164_10002374_pt1 | contig 11661 bp, 11 predicted proteins | sample VDWuncwatermetaG_FD_89674 | JGI IMG/M metagenome (GOLD analysis project Ga0105164, IMG submission 89674) | Wastewater microbial communities from Netherlands to study Microbial Dark Matter (Phase II) - VDW unchlorinated drinking water | ecosystem: Environmental > Aquatic > Freshwater > Drinking...
GCATTAAGATTTTTATCAATGAACACGCCATTCTTCATGATTTCCTGGATAAATATAATACAGTTGTTTTTCTTGAACGGCATCAATTGCCATTCCCCAAGACATTCCTGCTGGAGGACTATGCGGGTGGCCTGGATTTCCCGTTTATTTTGAAACAACGCAAAGGCTCAGGCGGAAAAGGGCTGATGCTGATTGAAGACCAGGAAGAATTAGCTTTTTTAAAGAAGCGTAAAAAAGATTTTATAGCCCAGGAATTACTGGGGGACATTGATGAAGAATACACGGCGGCAGTTTTTTCTGACGGGGTCAATGTTCATTCCATAGCTTTTAAGCGTTTGTTGGGGTTTGGCAGTTTGTCCAAAGTCATAGAACTGGTGGAAGACAAAGCTATTAAAGATTTGATGATACGTATAGCAAAAGCTGCTTCGTTGAAAGGCACGATCAATGTGCAGATGCGTAAGACAGCAAGGGGGTATGTGCTATTTGAAATAAATCCGAGGCTTTCCAGTACGGTATATGTTCGTCATCGTTTTGGGTTTTGCGATCTTAAATGGTGGATAGATTACAGAGAAGGAAGATTGATTGAATATCATCAAAAATATAAGAAGGGGATTGCGATCAGAGTGCTGGATGAGGCATTTTTTGATCTCGCATAAAGGTGTACAGCATGCAAAGCCAGGTAAATCTTGAAACAGAACGGTTGAGCCTTAAGACCTTGCGTGTAAGGCATATTTCGGATAAATACGTAAATGGTTTAAATGATGGACAAGTGAATGAATTTTTAGTGGCCTCCAGGCGGGAGAAGCAAACAAGAAAAACGGTCAGGGATTATGTTGAAGCTAATCTAAAATCAAGATCAGGCCTTCTATTTGGATTGTTTCTACAGACGACAGGGGACCTAATAGGCACTTTGCGCATTCATGATATTTCCTATTTTCACTATTCCTGCTGTTTAGGGATTTGTTTATTTGATAAATCCTATTGGAATAAAGGTTATGGGCAAGAGGCCTTAAAAGGAGCTGTCCGTTTCGTCTTTAAAAAATTAAGGATGCACTATATTGAAGCGGGTATTTATCAGGGGAATAAAGCATCTATACAATTATTTAAGAAATGCGGGTTCCGGAAAGTCGTGGCCTATAGGGACAAGTACCGGTATGATACGTCTTTTAGCCCGGTGCTTATTTTTGGCAAGACAAATCCGGATTTTAATGTGAAATTACTTAAATAACGTGAGTTCGACATAATAAAAAATTGTATTCCCTCCCCCTTGTGGGGAGGGTTAGGGAGGGGGAAAATAGGCAAATGGTGCTATTCACCCCCACCTTACCTCCCCCATCAAGGGGGAGGAATCTTTATATCGAACTCACGTCAAATAACAAAATTTGTCACCCCCGAATGTTTTTCGTCCTCTTGCCGGACACTCGCAGGAGCTCGTCGGGGGTCCAGAACATGGATGAACTGGATTCCCGCCGAACAACTGTGAGTGTCGGGTATGACGACCAATCTAAATGAAGGATTTTATGTATTTTATTGAGAAATTAACAGTTTATTCGTGGTTGTTTTCCATTCTTCCTGATATCCAGCGGCGATCCAAGGGAGATGGACACGCGCTTTTATATTATGTCAATGCTTCTTGCCAGGGGTTATGGTTGTCCCGGCTTATGGCAAAGTTTTTTAAGGCCGAGGTTAAGCGGTTAGATTTTACTTTTTTTGACGCTAAAGATAAAAATGGTGATTTTTTTTGGTGGAAAACGATGTTTGAGGACTTGGCAGATTTACAAAAATACATGTGCAATTGTCCGGCCTTCCAGGAGATTATCAAGAGGAATAAGGCAGAAGAGCACCTAAGATTTTTTCTAATGAAACGTATTTTGTGTTTTGATTCAAGCTTGATTATTTTGATGCAAATTCTCTTGCTGATCCGTGTTGCCTCTTTAAAGCAAGGAAACGCGGGAAGGATAAACCTGTTTCTTTTTTCTTCCCAAAGGCCGTGGCTGCCGGAGGTCAAGAAATGGGCGGACACCCGGAATGTGGATATTATCCCCATGCGCTGGGGACGCAGTTTTAGCATCAAAGAAATCATGGCAAGATCTGGTTTTATCAAACATTCCGTTAAACAAGCAATGTTCGCCTGGAGGGGCATAACACGCAAGGTCCTTGGGATGGCGGGCCATGGTGATCAGGGGATTATTAAGGATTCTTGCCCCAAGATAGCCGTTGAATTTTATGGGCATCTTAATCTTGATTCCCCGCAATTGAGCTCGGATTTATTTTTTTGTCAACAGGCAAGCGCCTTAAATAAAGATATCCTGATTTATTTTCAGCATCCGGTGTTTCCTGTTTCAGATAAAGCATGGGATGAAATAAGGGAACATGGGATGTCAGCGGTTGTTATTAATCCCAGGGCAACCAAGTCTTCCCGGGTCCCCTTATTTAATTATTGTGGTAAGTTCAGGGAAGAAGACCGCTTGAAGGGTGTCACAAACGGCAATAGCAAGGACCATATCAGCAGGGATTTGGCCCGGCAGGTCGCCGCCTATTATACACAGAAGGATTACTGGTCTAATTTCTTTGCACGGTATAATATAAAAATGCATGTATCATGGTATAAAATCGAACCCAAATATTTTCCGATGGCGGATGCCTTACAAAGTTTGGGAGGGGTCTCTGTTATTTATCAAAGGTCTTTTGAAAGTGATTCAAATCCATGGGTGGTGACGAAAGCGGATGTTGTTTTTGGTTTTTCTAAACTTGGAGCGCATTTGGGGAAAGACACGGACTCTGTAATACCGTATTATGTTGTCACAGGTTATTTGGGAGATTATCGATACCCCATTGTCAAAAAAGAAGCCAGCGTGATACGCGATGATCTGCGGCGTCATGGGGCAAACAGGATATTGGCCTATTTTGATGAAAATTCCGTGGATGATCCCCGATGGAATATAGGCCATCAGGTGACACAAGAGAACTACGCGTTTTTACTCAAGAAAATTTTAGACACGCCATCGTTAGGACTGATATTTAAACCAAAAGTATATTCAGATTTACGCAAAAGATTGGGTGATGATATTGCTGATCTTTTGGACCGCGCCCAGGAGACGGGGAGATGTTATATATTTAAAGAAGGCGCGATTTTCGGATCTCATCCTCCCGCGGTAGCGGCATTAGCGTCAGATATTGCTATTCATGGCCATCTCTTTTCCTCGACAGCGGGCATTGAATCAGCTTTGACGGGAACACCAACACTGATGTTGGACAGGGAAGGTTGGTCCAAGAGCCCAATCTATAAGTTAGGAGAAGGCCGGGTTGTTTTTAAAAAGTGGGATGATCTTTGGAAAGCTTGCCTTGATCACTGGGGCCATTTAGACGGGATGCCGGGGTTTGGTGACTGGTCGCCTATGTTGGATGATCTGGACCCATTCCGCGATGGCCGGGCAGCCCAACGGATGGGCAGCTATCTTGAATGGATTTCTCAAGGGTTAAAAGCAAAGGTCCCTTGCTCAACGGTCCTCGCGGATGCCGCCCAGCGATACGCCAGGATGTGGGGGAAGGACAAGGTATTGGCCATCAATAAACGGCTGGATTGATGTATGGTCTTTGATAGACGATAGAAGGGTACTTTAGATATGCCGAAGATTGGGCTCAAGGTATGGTCGACAAATTTACAGTATATTCCGATAGCCCAGGAGCTGTTTTCAAAACAAGTTTTTGATTATATCGAATTATTCGCCGTCCCGGATTCGGCGGATACTCTTATTTTCTGGAAGCAATTGGCTATTCCCTATATATTGCACGCGCCTCATAGTTTCGCGGGGCTTAATCCGTCAGACGTTGACAGCAGGGCCGCAAATATCGAATTGGTGGGGCAAGTTGAAAAGTTTTTTTATGCTTTGTCCCCCGCATTTGTTATTTTTCATCCAGGCGTAAATGGCGATTTGCAAGAATCGATCAGACAGTTTCAGTTTTTTGGGGAGAAATTTCCCGCGATGTATAAAAAGGTCGTCATTGAGAATAAGCCATTGATCGGACTTCGCGAAGAGGCATGTTTAGGGGCTTCTCCCCGGGACCTGCGGCGGCTGCTTGAAAGTACAGGGCGCGGATTTTGTCTGGATTTCGCACATGCTATTTGCTATTCGGTTGCGGCCGGAAAAGACTGGAAAGATGTATTGGCTGAATTTTTGAGACTTAAGCCGTCTATGTATCATTTATGTGACGGATTTTTTTCGGCTAAAGACACGCATGAGCAATTAGGCGCGGGAGAATTTGACTTGCCGTATTTGATAAAATTGATTGATCAGGATAAGCATGTTTCTCTGGAAACAAAGAAAAATTATAAGGATTCACTGGATGATTTTGTTTTGGATGCGCAAAAGTTGAGGGAATATGCCGGAGTTTAAAATAAAAGACAGGACCATTGGATCGGGACATCCTTGTTATGTGATCGCCGAGATGTCGGCGAACCATACAGGGTCTTTTGAAAAAGCATTAACTATTGTGAGATCCGCCAAAGAAGCCGGGGCTGATGCCATTAAACTTCAGACTTATACGCCGGATACGATGACCATTGATTATAATAATGAGTATTTTTATCTGGATCACCCTCTTTGGAAGGGCAAGACTTTATACCAGCTGTATCAAGAGGCCCAAACCCCCTGGGAATGGCATAAGCCCTTGAAAATGGAAGCGGAACGGATTGGTTTGCATTTCTTTTCAACGCCGTTTGATGAGACAGCCGTTGATTTTTTGGAAACATTGGATGTCCCTGCGTATAAGATCGCTTCATTCGAATTAGTGGACGATGAGTTGTTAAAGAAGGTCGCGTCTACCCATAAGCCGGTTATTTTGTCGACAGGCATGGCGACTTTTCAGGAGATACAGCATGCGGTGGAAGTTTTACGTCAAAACGGGACCCAAGACCTGGCCCTGCTTCGCTGTGTAAGTTCGTATCCGGCGAAACCCGGACAAATGAACCTTTCACTGATTATGGATATGCGCCGGCAATTTAATGCCGTCACAGGACTATCGGACCATACCACCGATAACGTTACATCCATTGCCGCGGTTGCTTTGGGTGCCAATATTATTGAGAAACATTTTAAAAACTCTGCCGGCGATCAGTCTCATGACGCGGCCTTTTCCTTATCGTCAGAGCAATTTCGCGGCCTGGTCAATGATATTCGGGCGTCGGAGTCCTCCATAGGACAATCCCGTTATGGCCCGGTATCATCGGAGAAGGACTGTTTAAAATACCGCAGGTCATTGTTTTTTATCAAGGAAATGCGGCAAGGAGATATTATCACTAAAGAAAATATCCGTATTATCAGGCCAGGGTATGGCCTTGCGCCCAAAGAAATGGAAAAAATATTAGGCAAAAGGGTAAAGAAAGCTGTCAGGCGGGGAGAACCCGTTGCATGGGATGCCATCAATGAATAAATTATCTCAAGATTTTCATTCAGCAGGGATTGATCCCGGGGACATTGTCCTGGTTCACAGCAATCTGATAAGGACTATCGCCAGGTATGCCCGTTTGGGACATAAAATTTCTGTTCATAATGTGTTATAGGCATTGTTATCAGCAGTAGGCAATGAGGGAACGCTTCTTTTTCCTCTGTTTAATTTTGATTTTACACAAGGAGTCCCTTTTAATATTAAGACCACTCCTTCTCATATGGGAGTCTTGACGGAATGTGCCCGTTTATATCCCGGCAGTGTCCGGACCGGGCATCCGGTTTATTCTTTTGCTGTAATAGGCCGTGATGCCCAAATGTTCAGTCGGGTTGATAATATCAGCGGTTATGGGAGCGATTCTCCTTTTGGTATGCTTCACAGGATGAATGGGAAAATTGCAGTATTGGATCTTCTTGATAGCAGTAGCATGACATTTTATCATTATATTGAAGAAGCGCATGCCGTGCCGTACAGGTATCATAAATTCTTTTCAGGGCCATATACAGGGTTTTCAGGAGTTACAGAGGAAAAAAAATACTCTATTTATGTCCGGGACCTTGATCGCGGGGTTGTCTCGGCTTTAGATCCATTGGGTGAATTAATGTGGCAGGAGGGTCTGTATCGAGGGGATCGTCCCGGTGAGGACGCAGGTCTTAGGGTGGTTGGGGCCCGGGCAATGTATGATTTTGTATCCAGGCGGATCAGTGAGGGGAAGGCGGAAGGTTTGTTATATACAATAGAAAGAGAGAAGTAATTTTTGTATTCATGGAGGCTGTCATGGAAGTTATGCAAGACATTGTTTTTCCCGCAATTGATGAGAGGAATCGGGTGTTTGCCCAGGAAGGTGAGCCTATTAAGAAAGCTCCAGATGCTTTAATTTTTGGTAAAGGGGGGCCGTTGGATTCTTTGGGGCTTGTAAATTTTATTTTGATCGTTGAGGAAAAGATTGCTGAAAAGACCGGGGTACCTGTTGTTTTAGCGGATGCCCGGGCCGTATCACTGGCGCATAGCCCATTTAGGGACGTGAGTTTATTGACTTCTTATATTGAGGAGATACTTAAGGGCCCGTGACAAAATAACTATGCCATTTGGCTGGCGGCTTTTTGCCCATAGCTGCGTTCTCATCGCTCACATACTCGCCGAGTATGCTCGCTCTTCGAGCCTTGCTATGGGCCAAAATCCACTCAGCCAAACGTCACATTTATTTTGTCACGGGCCCTAAGGAGGCACGAAATGCGTGACGAAGTGATTTTGATTACGGGAACCAGCCGGGGGATTGGGAAATTCTTAGCCCAGTATTATGTTGACAAAGGATTTATGGTGGCTGGGTGCAGCCGCAAGAAGCCGGAATGGACATCAACAGGCGCTTACGAGCATTTCATTCTTGATGTTTCTGATGAAAGGGCTGTTGTCAATATGATCCATTCTATTCAAAAAAAATTCGGCCGTCTTGATGCCCTCATCAACAATGCCGGCATAGCAAGCATGAATCCCATATTGTTGACTTCCGTTGAGTCTGTCCGAAAAATATATGACACCAATGTCCTGGGGACTTTCCTTTTATGCCGGGAGGCGGCTAAGTTGATGCGCAAGAGGAATTACGGGAGGATTGTCAACTTTACAACAGTTGCCGTTCCTTTGCGTGTTGAGGGAGAAGCTATTTACGCAAGTTCCAAAGCAGCGGTACTGAACTTATCGCAGATATTGGCTTATGAGCTGGCATCGTTTGGCATTACGGTCAACGTGATAGGTCCGACTCCCATTGATACGGATTTGATTCGGGGCGTTTCGTCGGAGAAACTCAAAAAGCTTGTGGGACGCCAGGCGATTAAGAGGATGGGGACTTTTGAAGATGTTGCCAATGTTGTAGATTTTTTCTTAAGTGAACGCAGTTGTTTTGTGACAGGACAGGCACTATTTTTGGGAGGGGTTTGATTGTTAGTCGACGACTTGATTTTAAAGCTTGAGAGTTATAAGGATAAAGACGCTATTATTTGGAGAGACCAGACTTATAAGTACGGGATGCTGGTTGATAGTTTTAGGGATTTTTATGAGATTTTGCCATGGCCGGATACTTACGGGATTGCGGTCGGACTTGATGCGGATTTCTCCCCGAATGCCATGGCCCTTTTCTTGGCATTGATTGCGAAAGGCGCGATCATTGTTCCTTTTACCCGGGATGCCGTGCAAAAGAAGGAAGATGCGGTTAAGATCGCCGGTATTCAGACCATGGTTGGTCTTGACAGGAATGATAAAATTTCTATTCAGGCCACCGGACAAAATTCGACGCATTCTTTGTTTAATGTTCTTAAGGAGCGAGGGCATTCCGGGCTGGTGCTTTTTTCTTCCGGATCATCCGGAAAACCCAAGGCGGTTTTACATGATTTTGAAAGAATTTTAAGAAAGTTTTCTCAACCCAGAGAACCCAAGAGAACACTTGCTTTTCTTTTGTTTGATCATATTGGAGGCATCAATACGGCATTTCATGTTTTGTCAAGCGGTGGGTGCCTTGTGACGGTGTCTGATCGTTCTGTGGATGCTGTTCTTCGATCCATTGAACGGCATAAAGTCCAGGTTCTTCCGGCTTCTCCCACATTTCTGAATATGATCCTTTTGAGTGACGCGTATCGGGAATATGACCTTTCCGGCCTGGAGCTGGTTTCTTATGGAACTGAGGTTATGCCTGAGCATACCTTGAGGAAGTTTCATACGGTATTTCCCGGGATCAAGTTGTTGCAGACCTATGGTCTTTCTGAATTGGGGATTATGAGAACGAAATCCCGTTCGTCTGATTCGTTATGGGTCAAACTCGGCGGAGAAGGTTTTGAAACAAGGATTGTCGATGGATTTCTGGAAATTAAGGCGGATTCAGCAATGCTCGGATATTTAAATTCGTTGAGTCCTTTTACAGAGGACGGTTGGTTTAAGACCGGCGATGCGGTGGAAATGGACGGGGAATACATGAAGATTTTGGGGCGCCGTTCTGAAATGATTAATGTAGGGGGCGAGAAAGTTTACCCGTCCGAGATAGAGAGCGTTATTATGCAGATGGAAGGGGTTATGGATGCGACAGTCAAAGGTGAGCCTAATCCGATCATCGGGAATATCGTTGTGTTAACAGTAAGATTGGCTGAATCTGAGGCCGCGGTTGATTTTAAAAAACGCATGAGAGAATTTTGTCGCGGCAAGTTGGCGCCCTTCAAGGTACCGCAGAAAGTGTTGTTGGCCGACAATGTTTTTTATAGTGACCGGTTTAAGAAAATAAGGTAAATACACATGAATAATTGCGGTCAATTAATGCATGATTTATGCCGGGAGTTATTTCCCATTTGTCGCAGCATTACCGGTGAGGGATTAAGGGAAACTTTGGCCATCTTGAAAAAGCATGTTCCGGGTATTCGTATTTATGAAGTGCCCAGCGGCACATCTTGTTTTGATTGGGTAGTGCCGAAAGAATGGAATATCCGGGACGCGTATATTATTGATCCGGGGGGCCGGAAAATTGTCGATTTTAAAGAGTCCAATTTGCATGTTCTTGGATATTCGATCCCGGTTGAAAAAACAGTGGGATTGGAAGAGCTGCAGGAGCATCTTTATTCTTTACCGGATCAGCCGCAAGCCATTCCGTATGTGACATCTTATTATAAAGAACGATGGGGTTTTTGTATTCCGGACGTTCAACGCCGTGTATTAAAGCCCGGGATGTATCGTGTCTTTATTGACAGCGAATTAAAGGACGGATCATTGACATACGGAGAGTTGATCATCCGGGGAAAATCAGACAAAGAGGTTTTTCTGTCGACTTATATATGCCATCCCTCTTTGGCAAACAATGAATTATCCGGACCATCCGTGACAACGTTTTTAGCAAAGTGGTTATTGGGCAAACCAAAAAGATACAGTTACCGCATTATATTTATTCCTGAAACGATCGGTTCCATTGCTTATTTAAGCAAAAATTTAAAAGTAATGAAAAAAAATATAATTGCCGGGTTTAACATATCCTGCGTGGGAGATGACCGGGCATATTCTTATCTTCCGTCACGAAATGGTAATACGTACGCGGACAAGGTCGCGTTAAATATATTATCATTCAAGCACCCTGATTTTATAAAGTACTCCTTTCTCCAAAGAGGAAGTGATGAACGGCAATATAATGCGCCGGGCGTGGATCTGCCTGTTTGCTCTGTGATGAGAAGCAGGTATGGGTCATATCCGGAATACCACACTTCATTGGATAATCTGGATCTTATCAGTCCGCAAGGATTAGCGGGCGCTTATGATACATTAAAAGAGTGCTTGATGCTTATCGAAGAAGATCGTCAATATAAGATAAACTGTTTAGGAGAACCGCAACTGCAGAAAAGGGGACTGCGCCCGACAATCAGCACAAAAACTTTCGGAAATGAAGAAAAAAGCATGTCGCATTTTATCGCTTATGCTGATGGGAAGAATGATTTAATAGATATTAGCAATAAGATAGGGGTCCCGGTTTGGGAGCTGTATCCCATTATTGAAAAATTGATAAAAGTAAATTTATTAACGGTAGTATCGAAAGATGCGTGGAAGGCATCCTTTTGATTAATCCTTGACAGGGGCACTAATTCTTTTATAATTATGTTCAATAATTGAACTATGAGGTCTTAACCCCTTATGTCTAAAGAAGTTTTACCCTAAACCAGACCAAGCACTTCGTGGTCGGTTCAGGGTAACCATGAACCGGACGCGAAGCGTTTGTCCTGGTTCATGGTTAAATAAGCGCGAATTTGGAGGTGGTCATGAACACCCTGGAAGAGATATTTAAGGAAAGCGGTTTACAGGCCGATTATTTCAGAAGGTATGGGGATTATGTCCAAAAACTTATTTCCGAGATTGATGTCGAATCAGTCAAGGGCGTGGTTGACTGCTTTCTGGAAGCCAGAAAGAATGACAAAACCATTTATTTTGCCGGCAACGGCGGCAGTGCGGCCACCGCTTCTCATTTTGCCCAGGACATGAGTGAGGTCGGCCGCAAGATCCGGGGCAAAGGTTTTAGGACTCTAAGCATCAATGACAATGTTTCTGCCTTGACGGCCATTAGCAATGATTATGGCTATGACCAGGTGTTTTCGCTGCAAATCCAATACAGTTTTAATTCCGGCGATATTCTGGTGGTCATCTCCGCCAGCGGCAATAGTCCCAATGTGATCAAGGCCGTAGAACTGGCGAAAGAAAGAGGGGGAAGGACGGTGGCCCTGGTGGGGTTTGATGGCGGCCGCCTGGCCCAAATATGCGATCATGTGGCCCATATTAAGAGTAAAAAGGGAGAATATGGCCCTGTTGAGGACATTCATTTGATTTTAAATCACATGATTGTTTCTTACCTGATGATGGAATTAAAAAAAGAAAACCGATGAGAGAAAAAAAAATTTTAGTGACAGGCGGGGCGGGTTTTATCGGAAGTCATCTGGTTGACCAGCTGGTGGAAGAAGGCCATTCGGTGACGGTCATCGATAATTTTTCCACGGGCCGCACCGGCAACCTCGCCCATCAAAAGGACAATGTCCGGATCATTGAAGCTGATATCACGGATTTTGACGCTATTTTTCCTTATTTTAGGAAGCAGGAGATTGTCTTTCATTTAGCCGCTTTAGCCGACATTGTTCCTTCCATTGTCAAGCCCCGCGGATATTACGCGTCGAATGTCCTGGGGACCATGAATGTCGCCGAAGCCTCGCGCTTGAGCAAAGTCCAAAAGCTCGTTTATTCCGCCTCGTCCTCCTGTTACGGCATCCCTCCCCAAGAATTTTACCCGACCCCGGAAACCGCACCCATCAGTCCCCAATATCCGTATGCACTGACAAAATACTTGGGGGAGCAAACCCTTCTGCATTGGGGAGGGGTGTATGGTTTACCGGTCGTTTCTTTGCGCTTGTTTAATGTGTATGGTCCGCGTTCCAGGACTTCAGGGACTTACGGCGCCGTGTTCGGGGTTTTTTTGGCCCAAAAGCTCGATGGCAAACCTTATACCGTGGTCGGTGACGGAGAACAGAGGCGCGATTTTATTTTTGTCACGGATGTGGCCGCTGCCTTGGTGACCGCCGCCTTTTCAACGGTCAAAAATGAAATTTTTAACGTGGGGACCGGGAATCCCCAGAGCGTTAATACGCTTATTTCGTTACTTGGCGGAGAGAAAATTTACATCCCCAAGCGCCCCGGCGAACCGGATTGCAC
>Ga0105164_10002375_pt1 | contig 11655 bp, 22 predicted proteins | sample VDWuncwatermetaG_FD_89674 | JGI IMG/M metagenome (GOLD analysis project Ga0105164, IMG submission 89674) | Wastewater microbial communities from Netherlands to study Microbial Dark Matter (Phase II) - VDW unchlorinated drinking water | ecosystem: Environmental > Aquatic > Freshwater > Drinking...
CGAAATGGTGATGCCTGGAGACAATGTCACCTTAAGTGTAGAACTGATCACCCCTATTGCCATGGAGAAAGAACAGCGCTTTGCCATCCGTGAAGGAGGCAAGACCGTGGGGGCAGGAGTCATTAGTCAGGTGTTGGGGTAATCATGTCCGAACAGAAGATTCGCATTCGACTCAAAGCATACGATCATCGCCTGCTGGATCGGTCTGCTACCGAAATTGTAGAGACGGCGAAGCGAACGGGGGCCAAAATTTCCGGCCCTGTTCCTCTGCCTACGAAGAAAGAAATCTATACAGTGCTCCGTTCGCCCTTTATTGACAAGAAATCGAGGGAGCAGTTTGTTATGAAGACGCACAAGAGACTTTTGGACATCATCAATCCGACGGCAAAGACGATTGATGCCCTCCGGCGTCTGGACCTGCCCGCAGGGGTGGATGTGGAGATCCGGTGACAATGAAAGGCTTATTAGGACGAAAACTTGGAATGACCCAAGTATTTGGTGAGGAAGGGGATTTCATTCCTGTCACCGTTCTTGAGGGAGGTCCTTGCCCGATCCTGGCGGTAAAGACAAAACAATCGGATGGCTACGATGCGATGATTTTGGGATTCGGGGAGAAGGCCGAAAAGGGATGCAATCGACCTGAACAGGGACTTTTTCGAAAAGTCAACATGACTCCGAAACAATTTATTCATGAACTCCGCACAGATCCCGGCGAGACCTACCAAGTGGGTCAGACCTTCGAGGTCGATTGCTTCACGCCAGGAGATTATGTGGACGTGACGGGCGTGACGATTGGGAAGGGATTTCAGGGAGGTGTCAAGCGTTGGCACTGGAAAGGAGGCCGGGCCACCCGCGGCTCCATGCACCATCGTGCACCCGGTTCCATCGGTTCCAGCTCCGACCCATCCCGTGTCTTTAAAGGTCACCACCTTCCGGGTCATATGGGGAATGTCCGACGGACTGTGCAGGGTCTTGAGGTGGTTATGGCTGACAAAGAAAACCATCTCCTTCTTGTCAAAGGGGCTGTACCCGGAAAAAAAGGCTTTGTGGTCATTCAACTTTCCCGGAAGAAAAAGCATAAGGTAAAAAAGGTTGTGCAGCACCTGGAAGAAAAGAAAGAAGAAAAGAAGAAGGCACCCAAGAAATCATGAAAAATACCACGATTCCCATCTTGAATCAAAAAGGGGATAAACTTTCCGATCTTCCTTTGGATGAAAAGGTTTTTGACGGCGAGGTGAACAAAGTTCTCCTCCATCAGGTGGTGCGGATGTATCAGGCGAATCTCCGCCAGGGGACTCATGCGACAAAAACGCGCGGGGAAGTCTCGGGAGGCGGGAAGAAGCCTTGGAGACAAAAAGGGACAGGTCGGGCAAGGGCGGGCTCCATTCGTAGTCCTCTTTGGCGCCATGGGGGGACTGTTTTCGGACCTCATCCGAGGGATTATTCCTATACGCTTCCCAAACAGATGAAAAAATCGGCGCTCAGGTCCGGTCTGAATGCAAAGGTCATGGATGGCACAGTGGTTCTCGTCGAAAAAATTCGTGCAGAAAAGCCGAAGACCAAAGAATTCGCTACTTTCCTTGAAGCATTGAAAATCAAGGGAAGGACACTCGTAGTGGTGGACAAAATGACGGACCCTTTAAAACTCTCATGCCGCAATATCCCGGGGATTCTTTTGAAAACCTATCACCAAGTCAATGCCTATGATCTCCTTCGATACCCCAAGATGCTCATCGAAGAGGCGGCATTCACAGCGCTTTCCGAGAGGACGAAAAGGGAAAAGGGATCATGAATCCTTACGATGTGATTCAGAAACTATTACGGACAGAAAAAGGAACGGCCATGACCCTTTACAACAAATATCTTTTCAGGGTGAGTCTCAAGGCGAATAAAATTCTTGTCCAAAAGGCGGTCGAAGAAATTTATAAGGTCAAGGTTAAAAACGTTCGTACGGCAGTATTTCAGGGAAAATTGAAGAAGGTCCGTTTTCAAGAGGGTCGAACCCCTTCTTGGAAAAAAGCGATCGTGACTTTAAAAGAAGGGCATAAGATCGACATTACCTGAAATTTTTTGAGAGGAAGAGAAATTGGGTATCCGTAACATAAAACCGACTACACCGGGACAGCGGCATGCAAGTTTGCCTATCTTCGACGAAATTACAAAGAAAAAACCGGAGAAATCGCTTCTTGAGCCTTTACGCTCCTGGGGTGGCAGAAATGTCCACGGGCATGTGACGGTCCGTTTCCGGGGTGGCGGGCATAAACGGTTATACAGAAGAATTGATTTCAGACGGGATAAGGAAGGTATCAAGGGAAAGGTACTTTCCGTTGAGTATGACCCCAATCGTTCAGCCAGGATTTCCTTGATCCATTATGAGGATGGGGAGAAACGATACATCCTTTGGCCGGTCGACTTGAAGGTGGGAGATGAGATTGCCGCTGGGGAGCATGTTGAAATAAAGATAGGAAATTGCCTTCCACTCCGGAATATGCCGCTCGGAACCTTGGTTCACAATATCGAACTGCTTGCCGGGCAGGGGGGGCGGATGGGACGTTCTGCCGGCTCGAGCGCCCAGTTACTTGCCAAAGAAGGGGAGTATGCCCATCTGAGACTCCCCTCCGGAGAGGTCCGTTTGGTCAGATTGAGCTGCCGGGCCACCGTCGGGCAGGTAGGAAATATCGATCACCAAGGGATCTCGGTTGGAAAGGCGGGCCGGAACCGATGGTTGGGCCGGCGTCCCCATGTGCGGGGCGCCGCCATGAACCCGATCGACCACCCTCATGGAGGTGGGGAGGGGAAATCAGGACAAGGAAACCCTCATCCGGTTTCTCCTTGGGGGCAGCTGGCCAAGGGATATAAAACGAGAAAAAAGCGGAAAGCTTCTGATCGCTTTATCTTGAAACGGAGGAGATGATGGGGCGTTCTCTCGCGAAAGGGCCTTTTGTGGAAGAGTATCTGATAGAGAAAGTCTCAAAGATGCGGCAGGCAGGGGACAAAAAGCCGATTAAAACATGGTCGAGGCGCTCTACGGTGATCCCCGATTTTGTAGGCTATACATTTTCGGTTTATAATGGAAGAAAATTCATACCGGTCTACATCACGGAAAATATGGTGGGACACAAACTGGGTGAATTTTCCCCGACGCGTACCTTTAAAAAACATGGTGCCGTAACGGAAAAAACCGCGGCGCTCAAGTAAGGATCCCATGCAAGGAAAGGCCACCATTCGTTATATCAAGTGTTCCCCTCGCAAGATGAGGCAGGTGATCGATCTTGTTCGCAATCAGGAGGTAGAGTCTGCCCTGAATTTTCTGACACACTTAAACAAGGGTGCTGCCAAAGAGGTGCGAAAGGCGATTCAATCCGCCCTGGCCAACGCCAAGCAAAGCCCTGAGGCGAGATCGGGTCCTTTTTATATTTCTAAGATCACGGCTGACGAAGGTCCCACGAAGACCGGAAGGCGCTTTCGGGCTGCCGCAATGGGGAAGGGCGTGCGTATCCGCAAAAGGCAGACACATTTGGCCATTCAGCTTGAGGTGAGATAACAATGGGTCATAAGACACACCCTTTGAGTATGCGTTTGGGGTATACGAAAGATTGGAGCTCGCTCTGGTATGCGAAGAAGCAGGATTTTTCGAAGTATCTGCATGAGGACCTCCTGATCCGGAAGACCATTCGGAAAAGTTTTCACCAGGCCGCTATTTCAAAAGTGGTGATTGAGCGCTCCAGCGGTCGCGTCCGTATCGTCCTTCATACCGCCCGCCCCGGCATCATTATTGGGCGTCGGGGGGCGGACATTGACCGTTTGAGAGACGAAATTCAGACACTGACGCAAAAAGAAATTTCGATTGATGTGAAAGAGGTCAAAAATCCGGCGATCGATGCGCAGCTCGTTTCTGAAAATGTCGCGATTCAACTCGAGCGCCGCATCTCTTTTCGACGCGCCATGAAAAAGGCGGTCCAAATGGCCATGCAGTCGGGTGCCCAAGGAATCAAAGTACGCTGTTCAGGCCGGTTGGGAGGTGCCGAGATGTGCCGGACGGAGGCCTATAAGGACGGAAAAGTTCCGCTTCAGACTTTCAAGGCAGATCTCGACTATGGCTTTACAGAAGCGAAGACTGCCTTTGGTCAGATCGGAGTCAAGGTTTGGGTTTATAAAGGAGATGCCCAAATTCCTGGGCAGAAGATGACAGGGCGTGTTACTACCGAAAAGAGTAAAGTATAGAAAAGCCCAGCGGGGCAACCGAAAAGGGATCGCTTCGAGAGGGTTCAAGGTGACGTTTGGGGAATTCGGCCTTCAAGCGATGGAGAATGCCTGGTTTACCAACGCCCAGATCGAGGCGGCGCGCGTGGCACTTTCTCGTCATGCCAAAAAGGGAGGGAAAGTCTGGATACGGGTTTTTCCAGACAAACCGGTGACCAGGAAGCCTGCAGAAACACGGATGGGGAAAGGAAAGGGCGATGTCGATCATTGGGTCAGCGTGGTCCATCGGGGAAAAGTGCTCTTCGAAATGGGAGGGATTCCGGAAGAGTTGGCCAGAGAAGCGATGCGTCTCGCTGCCCATAAGATTCCGTTTCGGACAAAATTTGTTTCGCGAAAGGCCATGGCATGACAAAACCTCAGGAACTCCGGGGTTTGACCGCGGTTGAGCTTAATGAAAAAGTTTCTTCACTTGAAAAAGAACTGTTTGATCTGCGCGGACAAGCCGCCAGCGGCAAGATCGAAAAACCGAGCCGTATCCGTCAGGCACGGAAAGAGATCGCCAGAATTCTGACGATTCTAAAGGAGAAGCGCGCTTGAATCCCAAAAAATTCTCTTATCGGAAAGAAAGAGTCGGTGTTGTCCTCAGCAATCATATGAAAAAAACGGTGGTGGTACGTATCGTGCGGCTCTCCCGCCATCCTCTGTACCGCAAGGTGATACGTTCTTTTCTGAAATTAAAAGTGCATGACGAAGCGGGGACGGCCAAAGTGGGGGATAAGGTCCGCATTGTCGAAACGCGACCCATTTCAAAAGAAACACGGTGGCGTCTCAAAGAGGTGTTAGGGTCTTCATGATTCAGTTACGTACGATTTTGGAAATTGCAGACAATACGGGCGCCAAACGCGCGTCCTGTATTGGCGTCCTTCACCGGAGCGGAAAGTTAACGGCCGAGGTGGGGGATATTATTTCAGCGAATATCAAAGAATCGACGCCGGAAGCGGTTGTGAAGAAAGGGCAGGTTGTAAAGGCAGTGATTGTTCGGACGAAAAACACGATTTCCCGACCGGACGGTTCCCGCCTCCGTTTCGACCGCAACGCCTGTGTGATTATTGATCCTCAAGGGAATCCCTTAGGGACCCGTATTTTCGGTCCGGTGGCCCGCGAACTCCGCGACAAAAAGTTCACCAAAATTATTTCACTTGCCCCCGAGGTGCTCTGATGAGTCTTCTTAAGAAAAATGATGTTGTCAGTGTCATTTCCGGGAAGGACCGGGGGAAGAAGGGGAAAGTCCTTTTGGTGTTTCCTAAAAAAGAGTCCCTCTTGGTGGAAGGGGTGAATATGGTGCGAAAACATATGCGCCGGCGGAGCGCCGAGGATCCGAAGGGGGGAATCGTGAATCTCGAAAAACCGCTTCATCTTTCAAAAGTTCAATACTTCTGCGGACGCTGCAGCCGTCCTGTTCGTCTCGGAGTGAAAATCGGCGCAGATGGAAGCCGTATCCGGATCTGCCGTCGGTGCAAAGAGGAGCTTCAGTAATGGCAAGACTGCTCACTCGGTACCGCAAGGAGGTTGTTCCGGCGATGTGTAAACGTTTTGGATACCAAAATCCCTTGGAAGCCCCTCGCCTGAAAAAGATCGTTATCAATGTAGGGGCCGGCGAAGGAGCCCACGACCCGAAACTCATTGAGGTCATTGTTCAGGAGATCGGGCACATTACCGGACAACGGCCTGTAGTGACAAAAGCGAAAAAATCGATCTCTAATTTCAAAATCCGGGAAGGTGACCCCGTGGGGTGCCGCGTGACGCTGCGCGGCAGAAAGATGTACGAATTCATGGACCGTCTTGTGAATGTTGCGCTTCCCCGTATCCGTGACTTCAGGGGGGTTTCACCGACCGCTTTTGACGGGAGAGGAAACTACACGCTCGGTCTGAAGGAACAGATCATTTTTCCGGAGATCGAGTATGATAAAGCGGAGAAAATTTACGGGATGGATATTACCTTGGTCATTGATTGTAAAACCAAAGAGGAATCCCAAGAGTTCCTGAAGCTTCTGGGAATGCCTTTTCGATCGACGTAGAGGGATCTGTGGCAAAGAAATCGCTGATTGAAAAATGTAATCGCACCCCCAAATTTAAGGTGAGGGGGTACCATCGGTGCGGTCGGTGTGGCCGGCCCCGGGGGTACCTGCGTAAGTTTGATCTCTGTCGTATCTGTTTTCGTGAACTGGCCTCGAGAGGCGAGATCCCCGGGGTGATGAAGGCCAGCTGGTAAATGAAGACACAACTTACGGAACACAGTGAACGTAAGTTGTTGTCTGAATTTACCCTTGACATCAAAGATGTCAAGGGTTCAATTCGCATGAACAAGAAGTTCCACAGAGTAGAACGACTTACATCGCTATCGCTCTGTAAGTCGTGTGCTCATTGAAGGAGTTTAATGCATGAGTTTGAGTGATCCCATTGCCGATATGTTGACGGTCATCCGGAATGCCAACGTGCTTTTAAGAGGTGCCGTGGAGGTCCCGGCTTCGAATCTGAAAGGGGAAATCCTTCGGATCCTTAAGGAAGAGGGATACATCCGAAACTATAAGATGGTTGATCAGAAAACCCGTCAATTCCTGCGGATCTACTTGAGGGAGGAAGGTTCAAAAAAGAAGTTGATTACGGGGATCCGGCGAATTTCAAAACCGGGGCTCCGGGTCTACGCGCCGAAGAACCGAATTCCAAAAGTCCTCGGGGGAATCGGCATTGCTATTCTTTCCACCTCAAAAGGAATTGTGACGGATAAAAAAGCGCGCCAATTTCAACTCGGCGGCGAAGTCCTTTGTTACGTTTGGTGAGGATCAGATGTCCCGGATCGGAAAAAAACCCATTACCCTAGGGAATCTCGTAAAAGTAACCCGGAAGGACAGGACCCTTGTCATCCATGGGCCTAAAGGGGAACTGTTCCTTCCTATTCCTGATTCCATCGAGGTCAAGGAGGCGAACCAGATGCTCATCGTCGAAAGAAAATCGGATGAGAAGTTCGACAGAGCGCTCCATGGAACGGTTCGAAGTCTCCTCTTCAACATGGTCCAGGGGGTCACGGAGGGATTTAAAAAGGAATTGGAGATTGAAGGGGTCGGATTTCGGGCGCAGATCAAGGGGAAATCACTTTCTTTGCAACTCGGGTTTTCCCATCCGATCGATTTTCCTATTCCTGACGGGATCACCATTCAAACCCCTACTCCCACCCAAATCGTCGTTCAGGGTATTGACAAAATGAAGGTGGGAAAGGCGGCGAGTGAAATTCGTTCATTCTTTAAACCTGAGCCCTACAAGGGAAAAGGGATCCGCTATGCTGGGGAAGTCATCCGCCGGAAAGCCGGAAAGACGGTTGCCTGAGGTGAGTCATGTTACACGGTGAAGAAAAAAGAATTACACGGCACCAGCGGATCCGGAGAAGGATCATGGGTACGAAAGAAAAACCAAGACTCTCTGTTCATCGAAGCCTCAAGCAGCTTTATGTCCAACTCATCGACGATATGGAGCAGAAAACGCTTTTTAGTTTTTCGACGCTGAGTAAACCCTTCCAGGAGAAAGCGAAAAGAAAGGGTGTCGAAGTCGCGACAGAACTGGGGAAACATTTTGCCACGGAGGCAAAATCCAAGGGGTTTGACCAGGTTGTCTTTGATCGGGGCGGCTATCTTTATCATGGAAGGATCAAGGCGTTTGCAGAGGCCTGCCGCAAGCACGGACTTTCCTTTTGAAATCGGAGGAACGACTTGGAAAAAGTTAGAGGCGGTAGTCAAAATCCTGAGTTCATCGAAAAGCTGATTCGTCTGAACCGGGTGTCGAAAGTGGTTAAAGGGGGGAAACGTTTTTCCTTCACTGCCCTTGTGGTGGTAGGGGATACCAAGGGGTCTGTCGGATACGGGTATGGAAAGGCCAAGGAGGTCGCAGAAGCGATCCGGAAGGGAATGCTTTCCGCCCGAAAAAATATGTTCAAGGTGCCGATCAAGGGAACAACGATTCCTCACGAAATTATAGGTCATTTCGGAGCCGCGAGAGTTCTCCTGAAGCCTGCTAAAGAAGGAACGGGGGTTATTGCGGGAGGGGCGGTGCGAGCGATCTGCACGGCGGCGGGGATTAAAGATATTCTTACAAAATCTCTTGGTTCTAACAATGCCATCAACGTCTTGCGGGCGACGGAAGATGCCTTAAAAAGATTTACAGCTCCGAGGGAACTTTCTCCGGGGGAATCTTTCCCGCTTGAAACGGCGAAGGAAGAGGTCGAACAATGAATCTCACTCACCTTTCTCCAGCAGAAGGGAGTACCCGACGACCAAAACAGCGTGGCAGGGGACGCGCCTCCGGAAGCGGCAAAACTTCCGGGAGAGGACAAAAAGGGCAGACCGCCCGTTCAGGGAGAGGACCCCGCTTGGGGCTGGAGGGGGGGCAGATGCCTCTGATCCGGAGGCTTCCGAAGCGTGGGTTCATTAACGCCTATAAGACCTATTTTAGAATTGTGAACATCGGTCAGCTCAACCGATTTAAAGAAGGAACGGCCGTTTCTCCCAAAGAACTTGAGGAAGTTGGGCTGATCCGGCGAAAAAATCTCCCCGTGAAGGTCCTCGGCGGAGGAGAACTGAAGAAGCTACTTCAGGTGACCGCCCACCGTTACAGCGGGAAAGCGCGTGAAGCGATTGAGAAGTTGGGCGGGAAGGCGATCCTCATCGGAACAGAAAATGCTCCAAGCGTTCATTAATTCCTTCAAGATTCCTGATCTTAAGAAAAAGATCCTTTTTACCATGGGTCTCGTCGCCATCTACCGCATCGGGACGTATATTCCGACGCCGGGAATCGACGGGAATAAACTGGCGCAGTTTTTTGAAGAGCTCGCCAAGACTCAGGGGGGAACGCTCTTTGGCATCATGAACATGTTTAGCGGGGGCGCGGTACAACGCCTCACCATTTTCGCGCTCGGCATTATGCCGTATATTTCCGCTTCCATCATTTTTCAACTTTTGACCGCGGTGATCCCTGCGCTTGAGAAGTTGGCCAAAGAAGGGGAGATGGGGCATCGCAAAATCACGCAATACACACGGTACGGGACGATTGTCCTCGCCGTGATCCAATCTTTTTTTATCAGCCTCTGGATCGAAGATCCGGCCCGTTTCGGAGGACTCGAGATCGTCCAGTTCCCCGGCTGGAAATTTCGGGCCCTGACGGTGCTCACCCTTACAAGCGGGACAGCGTTCATCATGTGGCTCGGAGAGCAGATTACGGAATATGGCATTGGAAACGGCATGTCTCTTATCATCACCGTAGGAATCATTTCAAGAATTCCAACCGCTTTGGGGCAACTCTATTTTCTGATTTCTCCGTTTCAGCAGGCACGACAGCAGCTCTCCGGCTTCACCCTGATCCTTATGGCTCTCATGATGGTTGCTGTGATTGTGTCGGTCATTGTCATCACACAGGCGGCGAGGAAAATTCCTGTCCAGTACGCAAAACGGATTGTCGGTAGAAAAGTGTATGGTGGCCAAAATACCTTTATCCCACTCCGAATGAATCAAGCGGGTGTGATTCCCATTATTTTTGCCCAATCGATCATCCTTTTTCCTGCGACCATGGCGGGTCTTGTACCGCACCCCGGTTTGCAGTCGTTTGCAAATCTTCTGTTGAGAGGTCATTTTGTTTATACGATTCTTTACAGTATCCTCATTATTTTCTTTTCATTTTTCTATACGGCAATTACCATGAACCCGGTGGATATCGCCGACAACATGAAAAAATATGGAGGATTTGTACCGGGAGTGCGCCCCGGCAAGTCGACCGCAGAATATTTTGATTACGTTATTACGCGCATCACCTGGCCGGGCGCGATGTTTCTGACCCTCATCGCGATCTTTCCAGATTTTGTCAGCGCTTCTCTCAAGGTTCCATACCTGGTTGCGAGTTTCTTCGGCGGCACAGGGCTTTTGATTATTGTAGGGGTGATGCTGGATACGATGAAGCAGGTTGAATCCCATCTTTTAATGCGGCATTATGAAGGATTTATGAAGAGTGGGCGGCTGAAAGCGCGTCGTGCCTGATGAGAATCATTTTCTTGGGTCCACCCGGCGCCGGGAAAGGGACCCATGCAAAACTTTTAACGGAACATTATCATATTCCTCATATTTCAACGGGAGATATTTTACGGGAAGCGTCGCGAAACGGTTCTCCCTTGGGGCAGAAAGTAAATGCTTTCATGAGGGAGGGGAGGCTAGTTCCTGACGCCATCGTCACAGAGATTGTGGCAGAACGTCTGAAACAAAAGGATGCCAAGGAAGGGTTCATCCTCGACGGGTTCCCGAGAAACAGGTCCCAAGCGGAAAGTTTGGATGAACTTCTTTCGACAGCGGGTCTTGCGGCCGATCTGGTGATCTATTTTGACACTCCTGAAGAGACCCTCGTCAGGCGGCTGGCAGGACGTCTGGTCTGTAAGCGATGTGGGGCGAATTACCATCTTGTGAATATTCCGCCAAAGGTTCAGGGGGTGTGTGATCTTTGCAGAGGGTTTCTGACACAGCGTGAAGACGATAGAGAAGAAACTGTGCGGAAGCGCCTTTTGGTCTACCAGGATGAAACAGCAGGGCTGGTCGACTATTATAAACAATCGAAGAAGCTTCGGGTGGTCTCCGGAGATCTTGAACTTCACAAAGGGCAGGAAATCTTGGTCTCGCTTTTTGAAAAAGAGCATTTGATCAATGATTGAACTAAAGTCGCCCCGTGAAATTGATCTGATGCGTGAAGCAGGACGGATGGTCTCGGTGGTCCTTAAGGAGTTGGAAGAAATGATTGCTCCTGGTGTGACCACCAAGGAATTGGATGAAAAGGCAGAGAAAACCATTTACGCCTTAGGCGGAGAGCCCGCTTTTAAAGGGTATCGGGGTTACCCCGCATCCATCTGCACTTCCGTGAATGAGGAAGTGGTCCACGGGATTCCGGGAAAGCGCCTTTTGAAAGAAGGAGATATCATCGGCGTCGACGTTGGCGTTCGATACAACGGATATTGTGGCGACAGCGCCGTCACCTTTCCGATAGGGAAAATCGATGAAGAAGCAGAAAAACTCCTTGAGGTGACCTATCAAGCACTTTTCCGCGGGATCCGTGCGGCCATTGCAGGAAACCGGATAGGAGACATCGCTTCTACCGTTCAAGAGACCGCCGAGTCTCATGGGTATTCCGTGGTCCGCGATTTTGTAGGTCATGGAATCGGCTCTGAAATGCACCAGGACCCCCAGGTTCCGAATTTCGGTGAACCTCATCAGGGGATCCTTCTCAAAAAGGGGATGGTCCTTGCGATTGAGCCGATGGTGAATCTGGGCACTTAAGACGTGGAAATTCTACAAGATCATTGGACCTTCGTGACAAAGGACCGCAAAAGGTCCTGTCATTTTGAACATACCATCTCTATCGGGGAAGGCG
>Ga0105164_10002376_pt1 | contig 11653 bp, 8 predicted proteins | sample VDWuncwatermetaG_FD_89674 | JGI IMG/M metagenome (GOLD analysis project Ga0105164, IMG submission 89674) | Wastewater microbial communities from Netherlands to study Microbial Dark Matter (Phase II) - VDW unchlorinated drinking water | ecosystem: Environmental > Aquatic > Freshwater > Drinking...
CCCACCACCTGTTCCAGTTCGTAGGGATAAATGTTGCGGCCGCCGCGAATGATCAAATCCTTGGCGCGCCCCGTGAGATAAATCTCGCCGTCAACCAGATAACCATAGTCGCCGCTGTCCAGCCATTCGCCGTGCAGCAGACGTTGCGTCGCTTCGGGATTGCGATAGTAGCCCTGGGTCGTCGACGGCCCGCGGAATTGCAGATGGCCGATGCGCCGCTCCGGCAGCTCGCGATCATCGTCATCGACGATACGCATGGCGTGATCCGGCAGCGCGCGGCCGCAGGCCGGGATCAGCATCGCGTCTTCGTTGTCATCGGCCACGGGCACGGCCTCGCGTGACTCGGCGAAAGCGCGGCGGTCAATGCGGTCGATCAGCGGCCCGCGCCCCAGTGGCGGGAAGCCCAAGCCGACGGAACATTCGGCGAGGCCAAATACCGGCGTCAGCGCTTCACGTTTGAATCCATAAGACGCGAAGCGCGTGGCGAATGCCTCCAGCGTCGCCGGACTGACCGGCTCGGCGCCGTTGAACGCGAGTCGCCATGAACTCAGATCGAGCCCTGCCAACTGGGCGTCGCGCACCTTGCGCGCGCATAACTCGTAAGCGAAATTGGGTCCCGCCGACAAGGTGCCGCGATGCCGGTGGATCAGTTGCAGCCAGCGCTGCGGCCGCGCCAAAAACGTCAGCGGACTCATCAGCACCAGCGGCATGGCGTGATAGAGCGAGCCGAGCCAGGCGCCGATCAACCCCATGTCGTGATACAGCGGCAGCCAACTGACGAACACATCGGCGCTGGTCGCCTGCACCGCTGCACCCATGGCGCGCACATTGGCGAGCAGGTTAGCGTGAGTCAGCGTCACGCCTTTCGGGTCGCCGGTGCTGCCTGAGGTGTATTGCAGAAAAGCGATGTCCTGCGCCGTGATGCGATGACCGATGGTCAGCGGCGGCTGCATTAATTCCTGTGGGGTGACGATCTCGAGCAACGCCGGGCAAGCGCCGCGCAACATGAGCGCCACCGGTTTGGCCTGCGGCACGGTGACAATCAACACCGCGCCGGCATTATTCAGAATCCGCGCGTGGCGTTTCAGGTGTTCGTCGATCTGTGACAGACGCGCCGGCGGATAAATCGGCACCGGAATCCCGCCCGCATACAGCACGCCGAAAAAACTCGCCAAGTATTCGCGTCCGGTCGGCAACATCAAGGCCACCGTCTGTTGTGGTTGCAAATTACGTGACAACAGACCGGAGGCAATGCCACGCGCCTCGTCGCGCAGTTGGGCGTAAGTGATTGCTTCGCTCTGCTCGCCGTCGGTGTAGAGCAGGACATGCACCCGCTGCGGCTGGCGCGCGGCATGCCAGTCGAGCGCCTCGGTCAGCGTTTGCGCATCTGCGGGGACATCTGCGGGAGCTCCCGGCACGCCGCTTGCCGGCAGTGCCACCGCCACCGCTGCCAAGGCTATGTCAGCGCTTGCACCCTGTTCCAGATAGCGCAGTAATTCGCGCGCCGTCTGCGCTTCGTTAAGCGCCTCCTCCGGCAGCGTCGTGCCGAATGCCTCGCCGATGCGCAGCAACAATTCGACTCGCCCCAAGCTATCGAGGCCAAGATCGCGTTCCAACTGGCTGTCCAGCGTGACGCGCGCCGCCAAGCCGGGATGAGTTTCGGCGACCAGCGCGGTGGTGATTTCCAGCAAGCGTTGCTGTGCCTGAGTTAAATCCGGAGCGGCTTGTGTAGACATGGCGAGAGTCTACCTTAGCCGCGCACCGGCTTGCAGCGCTACAGCCTCTACCCGGATCAGGCTTCAGCGCTGCCAGCGAACGCGTATCCAGTTCTCGTCTTCGCCAAACTTGAGTTCGAGATGCCCCTGATAAGCATGGCGCACCGCCTCGCCGACGCCGCGCGCCAGGTGGGTATCCGTTGTCGTGATCAACACCGCCCCGTCATCTTCATCGACGATGTTCATGATGCGCTGTAACGGATGCTCCGCCTTCTCTCTCTGTTCCACATTGCGCACGAGATCGAGAATTTCCCCGCGGTGCCGTGCGAGGAATCCACCCTCGAGCCGGACATAACCCGCGGCAACGCCGTCGGCGATGCGATGGCAGGCCGGGCAGACGGCCTGGCGGGATTGTCCGGGTTTTGCCTGCCAGCTCCACTTGCCCGTGTGGAAAACCGCGCCGCAACTGGGGCACTGCGTACCATCGGCGAACTTGCCGCGCGATTTGTAGCTGTCATCGACATGTTCGCGCAAGGGCTTGTCGCGGTAGACCGGCTGCGCGCCGGGCTGGGTAATTTTTGAGATTTGCTTGGTCATTTCCTTCACTCCTTAACGTGACACTGGTGAAATATTCACGCTGGAAAGATAATGCAATCTCCTCAAGCCGTTGTTGACCAGCGTCAAACCCTTCTGTCTTTGGCTGTTATCAAATGTGATGTGATGCCCATGTACTCCCCAACACCGCAGAGCGATCCGGATGGCCGAGCGCAGGAAGCCTTGCTGCGCGGTTTGATGAATCCGCGGAGCTATCCTCACGAAGTGGCGGCAATTGAGCGAATAGAGACGCACATTTCGACCGTCCTGCTCACCGGGCGCTATGCTTACAAAATCAAGAAGCCCGTCGATCTCGGCTTTCTCGATTTCACCAGCCTCGCGGCGCGGCGTCATTTCTGCGAAGAGGAACTGCGGCTCAATCGGCGGCTGGCGCCCGGCCTGTACCTGGACGTGGTGGCGATTTGCGGAACGCCGGACGCACCGCGCGTTTCATCCGGGGAGGCACAGGATGCCATCGAATACGCAGTCAAGATGAAACAGTTCCCGCAATCGGGTCTGCTGGATCATATGCTCACGCGGGGTGAACTCACCCCATCGCAGGTGGACGCGCTGGCGCGTATCGTTGCGGCATTCCATGCCGCCGCCGCGCGCGCCGGCGGCGAGGATCCGTATGGCGCGCCGGCGAGCGTGGAAGGCCAGATGCGCCAAAACTTCACCCAGATTCGTTCGCTGCCGGCACTCACCGGGGCCGGAATAAAGATTGATGAACTGGAGCGTTGGAGTCTTGCCCAACACACGGCGCTGACGCCGCTGATGGCGCAACGCAAAAGCGAGGGGTTTGTGCGTGAATGTCACGGCGATCTGCATCTCGGCAATATCGCGCTCGCCGACGGCGAGATTCAGATTTTCGACTGCATCGAATTTAACCCGGATTTGAGCTGGACGGATGTGGCGGCCGAGATTGGTTTTCTGCTCATGGATTTCGCGGCGCGCGCCCGTCCTGATCTCGGCGCGCGGTTTCTCAACGCCTACCTGGAAATCAGCGGGGATTATGCTTGCGTGCGCCTGCTGCCTTATTACCTCGTTTACCGCGCCCTGGTGCGCGCCAAGGTTGCAGGCATCCGCAGCCATCAGCCAGGGATCACTGCCAGCCAGTGCGCGGCGGCGCTCACGGAATTCGCGGCTCATCTCGACCTTGCCCACGCCTTCACCCGCAAACCTCAGCCATGTCTGATGATTACCCGCGGGGTTTCCGGCAGCGGCAAGACTACCGTGACGCAGCCGCTGGTCGAGCACACAGGCAAGCTGGGCGCGTTACGCCTGCGCTCGGATATTGAACGCAAGCGCTTGTATGGACTGCCCGGCGCGGCGCGCAGCCATTCGGCCGTCGACGCCGGTCTTTATACGGAGGACGCGTCACGCCAGACCTACGATGAGTTGTATTGCCTGGCGCGGCTCCTGATCGAGGCTGGCTGGCCTGTCATCGTTGATGCCAGTTTTTTGCAGCGCAGCCAGCGCAACCACCTCCGTGCCTTAGCGGATGAAATGCGAGCCCCCTTTCTCGTGCTTGACTGTCATGCCGAAGCGGATGAACTGCGCCGCCGGGTGGCGCAACGCGAGGCCGCCGGCAGCGATGCCTCGGAGGCGACGCTGGCGGTGCTGGAACGGCAACTTGAGACAGCCGAACCCGTGGCCGCCGATGAACGCGGGTACACACTTTCAATTGACACCCAGCACGACGATCTGCGGCAATTTTCCAGGCAGGTGTGCGTGCGCCTGGGCTTGGCAGTGCGGGAGTAGCGTTACGCAGCACCATGTGTAACGCCGCATTTGCGCTAGCATACGGTCTGCAGCCGGGCTGAAATCGGCCTGCAATCCGGACTCCCGCATTCAACTGTGAACTTCCTTCTGAAACTTTCCCGCCTGATCGACGCGCTCAACGAGCGCGTGGGCCGCGCCGTTTATTGGCTGGTGCTGGTCGCGGTGCTGATCAGCGCGGGCAATGCCGTAGTGCGCAAGGCCTTCAACATGAGCTCGAACGCGCTGCTGGAAATCCAGTGGTATTTGTTCGCCGCGATTTTTCTCCTCGGCGCCGGTTACACCTTGTTGAAAAACGAGCATGTGCGTATCGACATCATCTCTGGCCGCTTCTCGCGCCGCGCGCAAGCCGCAATCGACATCATCGGCACGCTGTTGTTTTTGCTGCCGCTGGCGCTGCTGCTGATTTGGTTTTCATGGCCGACGTTCGTCGAATCGTGGCACAGCGGCGAGGTGTCAGCCAATTCCGGCGGCTTGATCCGCTGGCCGGTGAAATTGCTGATTCCGGCGGGCTTCTTTCTGCTCGCGCTGCAAGGGGTTTCCGAACTTATCAAACGCATCGCATTTCTCATGGGGTTGATCGCAGACCCCGCCGCCAAATCGCACGCGCCACCACCCGAAGTTCAACTCGCCACCGCCATCAAAGCGCGCGGAGAAAACCGATGACGGCTTTTCTCATCGCCAATCTGGCGCCGATTATGTTCGCGGCGCTGGTAATTTTTCTGCTGTTCGGTTATCCGGTGGCTTTCGCGCTGGCGGCGAACGGTTTGTTTTTCGCCCTCATCGGCATTGAACTCGGATTACTACAGCCGGAACTGCTGCAAGCGCTGCCGGAGCGCGTATTCGGCATCATGTTCAACGACACTTTGCTGGCGATTCCCTTCTTCACTTTCATGGGACTGATCCTGGAGCGCAGCGGCATGGCCGAAGACCTGCTCGACACCATCGGCCAGTTGTTCGGGCCCTTGCGCGGCGGCCTGGCTTATGCGGTGATTTTCGTCGGCGGCCTGCTCGCCGCCACCACCGGCGTCGTCGCCGCCTCGGTCATCTCGATGGGACTGATCTCGCTGCCCATCATGCTGCGCTATGGCTACGATGAAAGACTCGCCACCGGCGTCATCGCCGCCAGTGGAACATTGGCGCAGATCATTCCGCCGTCGCTGGTGCTGATCGTCCTGGCGGATCAGCTCGGACTATCGGTCGGCGATATGTACGCCGGGGCATTGATTCCGGGCCTGGTGCTGACGGGTTTATACGCGCTTTATGTGCTGGGGCTGTCGATCATGCGGCCACAGAGTGTACCGGCGTTGCCGCTGACTGCGCGCAGCTTGCGCGGCGGGAAATTAGCTTTACGCGCCGTGACGACGCTGTTGCCGCCCCTGTTGTTGATCTTCCTCGTGCTCGGTACCATTTTTCTCGGCATCGCCACGCCGACCGAAGGTGGCGCCATGGGTGCTTGCGGAGCGTTGTTGATGGCGCTGGCGCGCCGCCGTCTCGATTGGAAACTGCTCAGGCAGGCGATGGACAGCACGGCCAAGCTATCCACCTTCGTTGTTTTCATCCTCATCGGCTCGACGGTTTTCGGCCTGGTGTTCCGCGCCATCAACGGCGATCTGTGGGTCGAGCAACTGCTCACCGGCTTGCCCGGCGGCGCGCTCGGCTTTCTCATCGTGGTCAATATTCTGGTATTCCTGCTGGCGTTTTTTCTCGATTTTTTCGAGCTGGCTTTTATTCTGGTGCCGCTGCTGGCGCCAGTCGCCAGCGCGCTCGGCATCGACCTGGTGTGGTTCGGCGTGCTGCTGGCGATCAATATGCAGACTTCGTTCATGCACCCGCCGTTCGGCTTCGCGCTGTTTTATTTGCGCAGCGTCGCGCCCGCCGTGGTCAAGACTTCCAATATCTATTGGGGCGCCGTGCCGTTCGTGCTGATCCAGGTGGTGATGGTCGCACTGGTGATCGCCTTCCCGGAAATGGTAATAAGCGAGGCGGACAAGGTGGAGGCACAACCCGTCATCGAAATGACCCTGCCGCCGGACGCGGCGGGAGACGCCGCCGAAGACCCGGTCAAGGCGATCGAACGCGCAATCCGGGAAGGAAAATGAATACGGCAAATACCTGCGCACAATGCACCACTCTACTTTGGTGCGGACTGAGACATTACTGGTTAGCTTTGGTAGACTTTTGGCTGGGAATACACGAATATCAATCCATTGTCATGGACATAACGCGTTTCGGGTCAGCTACAGATCAACATTCCCGCGTGTTGCTGGGAGTGTAGTACCTGGCCTTGTGAGTTGCGCCACGGCCAACCGCCCAGCAAGCACGCTCGTAGCCCGGGAAACCACATGAAACATGTACTCATTGCTGAAGATTTGGAGGAGAGCCACTATCTGCTCCAGGCCCTGCTGCAAAAAAAAGGCTTTCGGGTGACGGGGACGAGCGATGGCCTGCAGGCATTGGCCGCCGCCCGGCGCCAGCCGCCTGACATCATCATATCTGACGCCCTGATGCCGCACCTGGATGGATTTTCCTTGTGCCGGAGCTGGATGCAGGATCAAGTGCTGAAACATATTCCTTTTATTTTCTACTCAGCCACCTACACCTCCCCGGACGACAAAAAGCTGGGGCGGGCCCTTGGCGCGGCGCGCTACCTGACCAAGCCGATGCTGCCCGCAGACTTATTGCACGAGATCGATACGGTTTTAAAGGAAAAGGCGGGGGGGCGGGGCACCGCACCCGCGCTGCCTCTCGACGAGGCTGCCTTTCTTGCGCTGCATGATGCCGTGCTTGCACGCAAGCTGGAAGACAAACTCACCCAATTGAGGGATCTGAATCGCAAGCTGCATGAGAGCGAGCAGAACTACCGGCAGTTATTTGAGGCCAACCCGCAGCCCATGTGGGTGTATGACCTGCGGACGCTTCTGTTTCTGGCGGTAAACGATGCGGCCATCGACCACTATGGATACAGCCGCGATGAGTTTCTTTCGATGGTTTTCACGGACTTGATTCCACTTGAGAGCGAGCCATCGCTGTTGCTGGATTTTACCCAAGAGACGAATCACCCCCTCCACAAGACGAGAGTTTGGCAGCACCGCAGGAAAGATGACTCCCTGATTGATGTCGAACTGAGCGCGCACGCGCTGGACTTTCAGGGATACCGTGCGCGGATGGTGCTCGTGAACGATGTCACCGAGCGCAAGCTTCATGAGGCTGAGTTACGCCGCCTGAACAACGAGCTGGAGCAGAGGATTGGGGCGCGCACTCACGCTCTACAGGTTGCCAATCAAGAGCTGGAGGCCTTCTCTTATTCGGTATCCCATGATCTGCGCACTCCATTGCGCGCAATCAACGGCTTCAGCCGGATAATTGAAGAGGAATACGCCACACAACTCGGCGAAAAAGGCCGGGAATTGTTTGGTCGAGTGCGTTCAGGCACCGAGAAAATGGGGCACCTGATCGACAATTTGATTCAACTATCGCAGATTTCACGGCAGACGATGCACGTAAAACGGGTTGATCTCTCCGCGCTCGCCAAGGAAGTAAGCAGCGAATTGCGCAGTGCGGAGCCGGCGCGTCAGGTCGAGTGGGTGATTGCACCCGGCGTTGAAGCGAAAGGGGACGAAGGCTTGCTCAAGGCGGTGCTCGGGAATCTGTTTGGCAACGCCTGGAAATACACTTCCCGGCGCGCGGTTGCACATATTGAATTCGGCGTTACCCAAAGCCTGGGAGGGCGCCCGGAATATTTCGTGCGCGATAATGGCGTGGGTTTTGATATGTCATATGTCGACAAATTATTCGGCGCATTCCAGCGGTTACACTCTCCGCAGGAGTTCCCGGGCACGGGTATCGGGCTTGCCACCGTGGCGCGAATCATTCACCGTCATGGCGGCGATGTTCGCGCCGAAGGAGAGGTGGGAGCGGGAGCCTGTTTCTATTTCACACTCTGAGTAGTAAAACAACGCCCTGTATCTGCCCTCCCGATACCCATAAAAGTTTTCGCGCCTGGCTCACTCGTCTGGAACGGCCGCGTCCTAATCATGGCAGCCACCAGGGTGGCTTCACTTAAGGTCTTCTGAATCGTCACTGCATGGTCAATTCCCATTCAGGCTATTTCTGCTGATACATGAAATTATCGAAACTGTGTTCGGCCACGCGGAACCACAGTTGCTGTTCGTCACGGAATTTTTTCCACGGCTCGTAGATTTTCTTGAATTTCTGATTACTTGCCGATATTTCGTCATACAACTGGAAAGTAGCCTTGTAGCAGGCGGCCATAATCTCGCGCGAGAAAGGCCGTAACTGCGCGCCGCCGGCCACCAGGCGCTTGAGCGCGGCGGGGCTCTTGGCGTCGTAACGCGCCTGCATCACGATGTGCGACTCGGCGCAGGCGGTTTCGAGAATGGCCTGATACTCTTTCGGCAAACTGCTCCACTGTTTATGATTCACATACACGGAGAGCTGCGGCCCGCCTTCCCACCAGCCGGGGTAATAGTAATACCTGGCGACCTTGTGAAAGCCGAGCTTTTCGTCGTCGTAGGGGCCAACCCATTCGGCGGCGTCTATCGTGCCTTTTTCCAGCGCTGAATAAAGATCGCTGCCGGCAATCAATTGCGGCACGACGCCGAGCTTTTGCAACACCTGCCCCGCCAGTCCACTGATGCGGAATTTGAGCCCCTTCAGATCGGCCAGCGTCTTGATCTCCTTGCGATACCAGCCGCCCATTTGCGCGCCGGTGTTGCCGGCGGGAATATTGTGGATGTTGTATTCCCTGAAGAACTCGCGCATCAATTGCAGGCCGCCGCCGTCGAACATCCAGGCGCTCTGCTGGCGGCTGTTGAGGCCGAACGGCATGGCGGTGTCGAAGGCGAAGGTGGGGTCCTTGCCGACGTAGTAATAGCTGGAGGGGTGACCCATTTCGACCGTGCCGTTCTTCACTGCGTCGAGCACCTGGGTGCCTGGGACAATCTCGCCCGCGGCGAAAATGCGAATCTGAAACTTGTTGCCGGTCGCCTCCGCCACGCGCCGGGTGATCCATTCGCCTGCGCCGAAAAGCGTATCGAGACTTTTCGGAAAGCTCGACGTCATGCGCCACTTGATCTCGGGCAATGACTGCGCCAGCGCGGGTGTGGCCAGCGCCCCTGCCGTCAGCCCGGCGCCGGCTTGTTTCAGGAATGAGCGTCGCTGCATTTTTTACCTCACTGGAAGTGATAGAGAAGCTCTAACAGGCTGTTGAAAAACACATCTTTACTCGTCATTCTGAGCGAAGCGAAGAATCTGCTGTCATTAAAATCAAGGTGCTAAAAGCAGATTCTTCGTCGTTGCACTCCTCAGAATGACAAATTCGGGAGTTTTTCAATAGACTGCTAATCAATTGGGCCGATGAATGAGGTCAAGCCGCGAGCCGCAATTCACAACGCTGTCCGGCGCGGGTGGCGAGTTGAATCAACATGTCCAGGCTGAATTTATCCCACTTGCCACGTACCAGATCGGAGACACGTGACTGGCTGATGCCCAAAACCTTGGCCGCTTCCGCTTGCGTCCAATGACGCTCGTCAATAATCTGACGCAGCCGCGCCATCAAATCCGCGCGCATTGCCAGCACGGCGGCTTCTTCCGGCGAAAACCCCAGATCAATAAACACATTGCCGCTGGATCGAGTAATTTTTTCCTTCATGACTTGCCTCCAATCAGCTTGTAACGCCGCGCTGCCAATTCAATATCTTCCTGACTGGCGCCGACGAACTTGAGGGCATTCATTTTTGAATTATATAAGTACTTTAATAAATCATCAAGCGCCGAGGGTTAAACCTACACCGCTCCCGCGCCCTTGAGCAGGTCGGCCAGGGCAGCCGCGATACGACGATAACCTTGCGCGTTCGGATGCACTCCGTCCGATTTCAGGTCACGGTCGAACAACACCTCTTGCAGCACCCGGCCTTCGTAGGGCAGCTTGAACTCATCCGCCAATTGCGCGTAATACTCCGGCACACCACTCAGCAGGGCGGGGCGCGGCACGCCGATCAGCACGACGGCGATGCGCCGTTCGCGCAGCAGCGCAAGCATGGCGCGCTGATTGACAATAGTTTCGCTTTCGTTGAGTTTGCGCAGCATGTCGTTGCCGCCGAGACAGAAGAGGACGAGCCTGGGTTGATGCTCGGCCAGCACTTGAGGCAGCCGCTCGCGTCCTTCCGCCGTGGTTTCTCCCGGCACGCCCGCTCTCACCACCGGTCTGCCGATGAGCGTCGCGAGTACCGCCGGATAGCTTTCCGTTTCCGCCGCGCCCGTGCCGTAAGTAAGACTATCGCCGAAGGCGACGATGGAGTCGCCGGGGGCCAGTTTGTCGAGCTTGTGAGGCTTGTCACCGCACGCCGCTTGCAGCAGACAAATACAAATGAGCAGCGCCAAACGCATCGTGATTAGCTGCCCGCTATCGTCATGCGCTCGATGAGAATTGATCCGCATTGTTTCGATCCTTGCACCAGCACATCGTTGCCAATGTCCGCGATGTGGCGAAACATGTCCTTGAGATTTCCCGCGATGGTGATTTCGTGCACCGGGTATTGAATCTCGCCGCCTTCGACCCAGTAACCCGCCGCGCCTCGCGAATAATCGCCCGTTACGTAATTCACGCCTTGCCCCAGCAGTTCGGTCACCAGCAAGCCGCGCTGCATGTGTTTAAGCAAATTCTTGAAGTCGCGCTTGCCGGGCTTGACGATGAGGTTGTGGCAACCGCCGGCGTTGCCCGTGGTTTGCATCCCCAGCTTGCGCGCAGAGTAAGTGCTGAGAAAATAGCCTTGCAGCACGCCGTCGCGCACCAGCTCACGATCCTGTGTCATGACGCCGTCGTCATCGAAGGGACTGCTGGCGAGTCCCCCGTGCAGATGCGGACGCTCGCTGATTTGCACCAATGGCGAAAAAATCTGCGTGCCCAAACTGTCGAGCAAAAATGTAGTCTTGCGATACAGACTGCCGCCGCTCACCGCGTGCACGAAATTTCCCAGCAGCGAGGCCGCCAGCGGTGCTTCGAACAGCACCGGCGCTTCGCAGGTTTTGATCTTGCGCGCATTGAGCCGCGCCAATGCGCGCCGCGCCGCGTAGTCGCCGATTGCCTGCGGACGCGCCAATTCGGTCGCGTCGCGCTTGCTCGCATACCAATCGTCACGCTGCATTTTGCCGCCCTTGCCGGCGATCACGGCGCACGACAGATAATGGCGCGAAGCCGGGTAGCCGCCCATGAAGCCCAGGCTGTTGGCGGCAATGAATTGTGATTGCTGAGTCGAGACGCTCCCCCCTTCGGAATTGGTAATCAACGGACTGACGGCGAAAGCCGCCGCCTCGCAACGTTGCGCCAGTCTGATTGCGTCTTCCACTGGCAAGCGCCAGGGGTGATAGAGATCAAGCTCCATACCCTCGCGCGCCAGCAGCGCCGCCTCGGGCAGGCCGGCGCAAGCATCGGCGGCGGTGAAGCGCGCGATCGACAAGGCTGCGTCGACCGTGGCACGTAGCGCCGCGGGAGAGAAATCGGAACTGCTGGCATAGCCGCGCTGCTGGCCGAGATAGACCGA
>Ga0105164_10002377_pt1 | contig 11652 bp, 11 predicted proteins | sample VDWuncwatermetaG_FD_89674 | JGI IMG/M metagenome (GOLD analysis project Ga0105164, IMG submission 89674) | Wastewater microbial communities from Netherlands to study Microbial Dark Matter (Phase II) - VDW unchlorinated drinking water | ecosystem: Environmental > Aquatic > Freshwater > Drinking...
GGTAACGTAAAGATTTTAAATAAAAAAGATATAAGTTTTAGTTATCGGCGATCAAGCCTTTCAAGGTATATAATTTTAAGTGGAGGCATAAAATTGATTAAGAGGGATAAAAAACAAATCGACAATAAAATAAACGCCTATCTTAAGAATCGCAGGCTCACGCAGGATTTGTCGCATCCATCTGCGGGCTGTATATTTAAAAATCCTGCAGGATATTCTGCAGGCAGATTAATAGATTTATGCGGTTTAAAAGGCAGGAAGATTGGGGATGCCTGCGTTTCGCAAAGGCATGCCAATTTTATATTAAATCTTGGGGATGCTAATGCAGGGGATGTTTTAAAGCTAATGGATTTAATTAAAAAAAGAGTAAGGGGCCGATTTTTCTTAAAACTAGAGCCGGAGATAAAAATATGGAAATAAAAATAAAAGCTGACTACGGACGACGGACGGCGGACGGAGAATTTGGTAGAATCGGAGTTTTAATGGGCGGACCTTCCAGCGAAAGAGATGTTTCGTTAAAATCAGGCAAGGCGGTATATCAGGTTTTAATTCAGTTAGGCCTGGAGGCCGTTGTCATTGATATCACCACAGACCAGAAACAAGAAAACATAAATTTAATAAAATCGCAGGGGATAAATGTCGCATTTCTTGCCTTGCACGGCAGGTTTGGCGAAGATGGGCAGATGCAAGAAATCTTGGATAATCTGCATATTCCCTATACCGGTTCAGGCGCTATAGCGAGCAGACTTGCTATGGATAAAATTGCCTCGCGTAACATCTTTGAAAAACATGGTTTAAGGGTCCCCAGGTATAAAGGAGGGAGTAGGCTCTCTTTCCATAAAAACTGGAGAATCGAGAATAGTTTTACTTTACCTTTAGTAGTGAAGCCTGCCAGAGGCGGCTCCAGCATAGGCCTGTCTATCGTGGATAGGGAAGAGGACCTGGATAAGTCGTTAGATTTAGCTTTCAACTTTGATGAAAAAATAATTATCGAGGAATATATAAAAGGAAGGGAAGTTACTGTGGGTATATTGGAGGATGAGGCTTTAGCTGTGATAGAGGTAATTCCCAAGAAAAGGTTCTTTGATTATGAAGCCAAATATCATCCCGGAATGACGGATTATATAGTGCCGGCGAGTTTAGATGATGAAACGGCACGAAAAATACAGGATACAGCTTTATTGGCGCATAGTCTCTTAGGTTGTTTTGGCTGCTGCAGGGTGGATATGATTTTAAACAAAGAGAGTATTCCGTTTGTTTTGGAAGTAAATACTATCCCGGGCCTTACTGAAACCAGCCTTTTGCCTAAGGCAGCCAAAAAATCAGGCATAGGATTTTCCCAGTTGTGCCTTAAATTAATCCAATTAGCTTATGATAAGACGCAGGATAAAGTCACCGCTTAAAGTTACCTCGCGCCTCTTGCCAAGGGCGAGGTCAATAATCTTAAGCATAATAATCGTTATGGCGATATTTCTTATTACAGGGTATTTAGGGAAAACTTTAATAAATTCAGATTATTTTAAGATAAAAGACATTATTTTTAATAAAGGTAAAGATGGGTTTGATGGTTCGACTTCGCTCACCATCAATCCTGAGCGTAGTCGAAGGATTGATTTTTCTTATCTTATAGGTTACAATATCTTTGCTCTTAACTTGGAGAATGAGTCAAGGCATATATCAGAGTTATATCCGGCCTACAGTAATATCAGGCTAATCAGGATTTTGCCCAATCGCTTATTTATAAGCCTTACGCAACGTAAGCCTCTTGCCTATGTAAAGTTATACCGATATTTCTGCGTGGATAAAGACGCGGTGTTGCTGGACGTGCCGGGAAAACCGGAAGAATTACAGCTGCCGGTTATATTAGGATTAGAGGCAAAGATTTTTGGAGCAAGGGCCGGTAAACAATATAATAAAGAGCTGGCCATCGCTTTAAATATAATAAAAGAATTTAAAATAAATAGTTTGTTAAAAAATTACAGAATTGAAAGAATTGATGTAGCAAGTCCTGTTAATGCATCGTGTTTTCTTATGCCCTTGGAACTCCCAGATTATACGAAAGGGCAAGCGCCCGGAGAATTCAGAGGTTTTGAAGTGCGTATTGGACAGGATAATATTCGTAATAAGATTGGCATTTTGCAGGATTCTTTTATTCAGTTAAGGAATGATTTGGGCAATATAAAATATATTGACTTAAGGTTTAAGGAGCCGGTTATAAAGTTTAAGTGAGGCCATAAGTTAGCCAGAGATGAGTAATTATATCTGTGCATTAGATATTAGCTCTAGTAAAATTTCTGCAGTTGTAGTAGAAATTAAAAAGAAGCGTATTTCTAATATCTTTTTTGAGACTGGGTCGTCAAGGGGTACCGAGAGAGGCGCCATTGTAGATTCCGTAGGCTTAATCGGCTCTCTAGAATCCATCTTAAAGAATTTAAAAAGGAAGTCCGGCATAAATATTAAATTTATATATGCTAATATCTCAGGAGCCGATATAGTTACCAAACATAGCCATGCAATTATACCGCTTGCTGAAAGAGGAAACAAGGTTATAACGCTTGCCGATATACAGAACGTAAATGAACAAGCACGCATACTGGGTTCGAGTTTAGAAGAAGAGATCATCCACAAGATAACCCATAATTATATTATAGACTCCAACGCTAATATTTTAAATCCTCTTGGCTTATATAGTCACAGGCTGGAGGTAGATTTATATTTAATCTGCGGCAAGTTATCTTTTCTACAGAACCTTACCCGCGTAGTAAACCAGGCAGGGTACGAATTAAAAAATTTGTTCCTTTCTGGTTTAGCCACAAGCAAGGTAATATTTAACAAAGAGCTTAAGGAGGGGATAGTTTTGCTTTGTGATATAGGCGCAGACATAACCGAACTGCTATTGTTTAAAGACGGGATACTTAAAGATATTGAAATTTTAGCTCTAGGCGGTAATGACTTAACGTTTGAGCTTTCCGAGGCATTGAAAATATCTTTTGATTTGGCTGAAGATCTCAAAAGGTCCCATGCCAGCGTAGGCGATTATAGCCAGATAGATAATGGTAAAGAAGTATTGGTAAAACAAGGCAATATATATAAACCGATAAATCAGAGATTAATTTCCCAAATTTTAACTCCTAAGGCAGAGCAAATTTGTCAGGCTATAAAGAATGCCGTAGAGAAGATTGTGTCTTGCGATAAGATAAACAATTTTATAGTTGCCGGAAGAACTGTATCGTTAGAAGGATTTCTGGAGATGCTGGAGAATAGGCTGGAGATTTCTGTAAAACTGGGCCGGATTAGCGATGCGAATATAATTTCCTGCATAAATAAAGATAGCTCCATATCAGGACAGAAATATTTAACCTATGTTACTTCTTTAGGCATAATTTGCCAGGTGTTTTATGGCCAAGAGCCTCAGGTCTCACCTATTTATAAACCTGCCCGCAATCCTGCCCTCAGGGCGTTAAACAAATTTAAAGAGCTCTATCAAGAGTACTTTTAATGACGACACAACTTATGGAGCCTCCGCTTTGCGGCAGACGAACATAAGTTGTGTGTCGGAATTAACCCTTGACAATTTTTTAGATGTGGGTTGGTTTCGATAGTAGCCTTTAGCTCAAAAAATTGTCAAGGGTAAGTTCGCAGACGGCCTTACGGCCTATAATTTACGCCGCTTTGATGCGTAAATCATCAGTTTGGGAATCAAAGATAATCCTTGTTTCTTTGCCTCTTGTGCAATATAATGCAAGGTATGCAAGGCGAAAAACGTAATATCATCGGAGCAAAATCCTATGGACATCGTTAAACAATTAGAGCTTTACCGCTTGGAGAATAGAGTCACCCAAGAGGAGATCGCTAAGGAGATTGGCGTTAATTTCTCCACAGTAAGCCGGTGGCTCAATGGCAAGACCAAGCCCAATAAAATTCAGCAGTATCATATTGAGAAGTTTTTGAAAAATAAGGTTCAATAATTATGGATAAAAAACATATTATTAGCGAAATTATCAGGACTGCTAAGGAAAATAGTGGTATTCCTTTAGGGAGCATGAAATTTGAAAAGGAGACAGGTATAAAAAAATCTGATTGGGAAGGAAAATACTGGGCAAAATGGAGCGATGCTATCAAGGAAGCAGGATTTACACCTAACAAATTACAATCCGCTTACGATGAAAAATGGCTTATTGAGCAACTCATCTCGCTTATTAGAGAAATAAGAAAATTTCCTTCCAATAGCGAGCTTAGGTTAAAAGCTCATAATACAATAAATTTCCCTGCCTCAAGTACTTTTAATCGAATCGGAACCACTGCTAAAAGAGCTAAGAAGATTCTTAATTATTGCGAAGGTAAATCCGACTATCTTGATGTGGTGGAGGTTTGTCGTGATTACATCGCCTCGTCTAATAAAAAAGAAAAAATAGCGTTGGAAGAAACTGAAAACAAAATGGGATATGTATATCTGCAAAAATCTGGCGGCTACTATAAAATTGGGAAAAGCACAAATGTTGAAAGACGAAACTATGAGATAGGAATTAAACTGCCAGAGGAGCTGGAAATAATTCATAAAATTAGAACCGACGATCCATCTGGAATAGAAGAATACTGGCATAACCGATTTCAAGATAAAAGAAAAAGAGGCGAATGGTTTGAACTATCAAGTAGTGATGTAAAAGCGTTTAAGATAAGAAAGTTTATGTAGATTATGAGGTAACCGATGGTATTTAACCCGAAATATACCATAACGCCGAAGATCAATAATGCGCTTGTTGAGATTGAGCGTGTGCGGGGTTTTCTGGATGCGGTCAAGCTCAAGGACGACTGGATCGCCGATATGCAAAAGAAGGCGCTTATCCTTGAGTCGCACCATTCCACGCACATTGAAGGCACGGCCCTAAGCCTTGAGCAGGCGAAGTCCATCTTGGAAGGCAAAAAGGTTAAGGGTGTCAATCGTGATGATGAAAAAGAGCTTTTGAATTATAAGAAAGCGATGGATTTTATCTCAAAGTATCTCGGTAAGGATGATCCGGTCTCGGAAGGCATTGTCCGTGAGCTTCACAAGATTCTGGTTAAAGGTGTCCGTGGTGAGAACGCAGACCCGGGCAATTACCGTAAGATTCAGAACTATGTTGTTAATTCCCGCACACGTGAGGTTGTTTATACTCCGCCTGCGCCCTTAGATGTTCCGCATCTCATGCGGGAGTTTACGGAGTGGATTAACAAGACTGAAGACGTGTCGCCTATCCTTGTGGCCGGTATCGCTCAATTTCAGTTTGTGCATATTCACCCGTTCATTGACGGCAACGGCAGGACGGCCCGGCTTCTCTCTACGCTCATCCTCTACAAGACCGGCTATGACTTCAAACGGCTTTTTACCATTTCGGAGTATTACGATAAAGACCGCCCGGCCTATTATCAAGCTATCCAGACTGTCCACAAGAATAGCATGGACATGACCACGTGGATTGAATACTTCGTTGACGGCCTGCGTTCACAGATGGCCGAAATCCAGACTAAAGGCGAGCAGTTGATTAAGCAGGATAGCCAACTTCAAAAGATTAAAAAGATGTGTTTAAATAAGCGTCAGGAAAAGGCGGTTAAGCACCTTATTATCAAAGGCACGCTCTCCGTCAACGAGTATCAGTCTATCGCCTCTTGTATCCGGCGTACAGCTCAGCGGGATTTGGAAGAATTAGTCGAGAAAAAAATCATTAAAGTCGTGGCCAAGAGCGCTACTGATCCGACAAAGCACTACGTTTTACTGTGACACGCTACTGTGACATACTGTGACATTTTACTGTGACAAAGATCAAATGCTTTAGAGTATGAAAATTAGTTTTATTAGCGACCGTTTCTCCGTAATAAAATATTCGCTGACCCTATTTTCATTTCTCCATTTCGACCTCATTTTCCATTTCCCGGGTTATGGTTCGGGCTATATTCAGGCAATTGCAAAAAGAGAAGAAGATTATTTATCTCGGTAAAGGACAGCCTGCGAAATGGAAGGGAATAGGGTAATAATTTTTTAATGGGGTAATGAATGGGGTAATATGTGTATGTTCTGCTCGCTCACTTATTGACCGCGCTATTTTCTTATATATAATAATATAGTATTCGAGTTATGATTAAAGAAAATCTCTCCAAGATAAGGGAACGTATTTCTTTAGTTTGTTTAAAGATGAAACAAGACCCTAAACAGATAACTATTGTTGCTGTAAGCAAGGGCAGAACCATTGAACAAATAAAAGAGGTTCAAGATACAGGTATGCTCGATATCGGTGAGAACAGGGTTCAGGAAGCATTATTAAAATATAAACAACTATCCGCTATCCGCTATCCGCTATCCGCTATAAGATGGCATATGGTAGGGCATTTGCAAGCTAATAAAGCAAAAGAGGCAGTGAGAATATTTGATTTGATTCAATCTGTAGATAGCCTGCGTTTGGCTTTGGAAATTAACAAGCAGGCAGCCAAGATTAGTAAAGTTCAAAATGTCCTTATCCAAATAAATACATCTTCTCAGCCGTCTAAGTTTGGTTTCAAACCCGATGAAACAATTGAAGTTATAAAAGATATGGTTAAGTTAAAGAATATAAATATAAAAGGCCTGATGACTATCGCGCCTATAGTGGACAATCCTGAAAAAACCCGTCCTTATTTTAAAATGCTGCGGGAATTAAGAGACAAAATTAACAACTTACAACTTACAGCTTACAGCTCACAACTTTTGTCCATGGGCATGTCAAATGATTTTGAAGTTGCTATTGAGGAAGGATCAGGTATGATTAGGTTAGGCAGGGTTATGTTTTCCCGCTAGTAATTTTAATAGCAGGCGGGATCCCGCTTTGTAAGTTTACTTGAGAAAGCGGGAGAAGGATAAAATGAGAGAGAAAAAACGTATTGGTATAATCGGTTTTGGAAATATGGGCTCAGCCATTACAGAAAGGCTTAAGGAGAAATATGAGGTTTGGGTTTTTGATAAGGATAAAGATAAAACCGAGCGTTTTTCAGACATAAATGTATCCGATAATACCAAAGATTTGACAAATAAAGCAGATACTATAATACTCTCCGTGAAACCCCAGGATTTTGATGCCGTTTTAAATGAGGTCAAAAATCATGTAAAAGGCAAGTTGATTATTTCTATCGCCGCAGGCATAACTACGGCTTATATTGAAAATAATCTTTTACAGGCACGGGTAGTAAGAGTCATGCCTAATATCGGCGCTAGGATAGGAGAGGCAGAAACAAATCTGTGCGCGGGTAAAAGCGCTCTTTTTGGTGATTTAACACTAGCGAGGGAATTATTCGACCATATAGGCAAGACATGGGAAATCCCTGAGAAGATGATGGATGCGGCAACGGCTATCTGCGGAAGCGGCCCGGCATATATTTTTTACGATATGGAAAAGAACCATATTGACCCAGACAGGGTTCCCGAAGAAGCAAAAAAAAAGTATATTCATAACCTTGAAACTGCTGCCGAGAAGGTGGGTTTTGACCATGATACTGCTTTGAAGTTCGCAGCAGCTACTACTGGCAGTAGTATTCACTTAGTTAAAATGACGGGTTTACAGCCTAGAGAGCTGAGAGAACAAGTTACTTCTAAAGGGGGGACGACTGAAGCAGCCCTAAAGGTTTTATCTGCTGGCGGAAGTTGGGCTGATGCAGCCGAAGCGGCGCTCAGGCGCGCAAAAGAATTATCAAAGCAGGAGTAATTATGGCAAAAATAGGTATAATCGGAGGGAGTGGTTTATACAAAATTGAAGGCATTAAAGATGTAAAAGAAGTAGAAGTTAAGACGCCTTTTGGGGCCCCGTCGGATAAGTTTATCCTTGGCACATTGGAAGGGAAGGAAGTAGCATTCTTGCCCCGCCATGGAGTAGGCCATCGCATATCACCCAGTGAAATAAATTACCGCGCCAATATCTATGGTATGAAGAAGCTCGGAGTAGAAAGGATTATCTCTGTTACTGCCTGCGGCAGCCTTAAAGAAGAACTAAAGCCCCTAGATTTTGTAGTAGTGGATCAGTTTGTGGACCGCACTAATCACTCCAGAAATATGACTTTTTTTGAAGGCGGCATAGTTGCCCATATCGTATTTGCGCATCCTGTGTGTAAAGAACTTAGCGGATTAATTTATAGAACAGGAGAGGGTCTTAAACTAAAGATGCATAAGCAAGGCACCTACATAAATATGGAGGGCCCGGCATTCTCTACTTTGGCTGAATCAAACCTTTATCGCAACTGGGGGATAGATGTAATCGGCATGACCAATATGCCGGAAGCAAAGTTGGCTCGGGAGGCACAGATATGCTATTCCACTCTAGCCTGCGTGACTGACTATGATTGCTGGCACCCGCAGCATGAAAGCGTAACCGTTGATATGGTAATTCAGAATTTGCTTAAGAATATTGAAAATGCCAAAAAATTATTATCTGCAGTAATAAAAAATCTTCCTGTTGAAAGGAGCTGTGCTTGCGGCGATACCCTGAAACATGCGATTATCACTGATAAAGCACTTATACCCGATCAGCTTAAAAAGGATTTAGATATAATAATCGGAAAATATGTTTAATAAAATCGAAGAGAAAGTTTTAGCGTATAGCGTAGAGCGTATAGCGTTTAGTATAACCTATCCGCTATCCGCTAAACGCTAGAATATGGATTACAAAACTACCTTAAATCTTCCTCAGACTAAATTTTCTATGAAGGCAGACTTGCCTAAAAGGGAACCTTCTTTCTTGAGGGCCTGGCAGGATATGGATATATATCAGCTTATCCGTAAAAAAATGGCGGGCAAGCCAAAATATATTCTCCACGACGGGCCACCTTATGCCAATGGGGATATCCATATAGGGCATGCCTTAAATAAGACCTTAAAGGATATAATTGTCAAATTTAAGACTATGCTGGGTTTTGATTCGGCGTATGTGCCGGGATGGGATTGCCACGGTCTGCCGGTAGAGCACCAGTTGTTTAAGGAATTAGGCATCAATAAATATCAGATTAGCCAGCTCGAATTTAGAAAAAAGGCATACGATTATGCCTTAAGGTATGTTTCTATACAGAGAGAGCAATTTATAAGATTGGGCGTATTTGGAGATTGGGAAAATCCTTATTTGACATTAAGTTGCGATTATGAAGAGGCAATAGTTAATTCTCTTGCTATATTATGCCAGAAAGATTATATCTACCGCGGCTTAAAGCCGGTAAACTGGTGTTTTAAATGCGAAACAGCGCTTGCAGAGGCAGAGGTCGAATATGAAGACCATATTTCTCCTTCGCTATTTGTTAAATTTAAATTGGATGACGGCCAGGGTTACGAAAAAGATACTTATTTATTAATTTGGACAACTACCCCTTGGACATTAATTTCAAATGTCGCTGTGGCAGTGCATCCGGAATTTAGTTATTTTTATATTAAGACTGATAAAGGAAATTTTATTATTGGCGATGAAAAATTATTTCCTGATATGCTGCCCAGGTTAGGAATTAGTAATTACGATTTAATAAAAACAAAAGAAGGCCGGTATTTAGAAGGATTAACTTATGAGCATCCTTTTATTCCCAGAAAAGGCAAAGTTGTATTAGCAGATTATGTCGCAGCAGGGGATGGCACTGGCCTTGTGCATATTGCGCCCGGCCATGGAATGGAAGATTATTCAACCGGCATAAAGAATAAATTAGATATAATCATGCCCGTTGATGCAAAAGGAAATTTTGATTCTAGCACAGGCGAGTTTAGGGGCTTGAATGTCCATGATGCCAATAATATTATCTTAGAAAGGCTCACCAGTCAAGGCGCGCTCCTTTGGCAGGGGCAAATTCAACATTCCTACCCTCACTGCTGGCGCTGTAAAAATCCGATAATATTCAGGGCTACGAAACAGTGGTTTTTAAATATTGACCACGATGATTTACGAAAGAGGCTGCTTACTGCGATAAAAGAAGATATTGAATGGATTCCTGCCAGCGGCAGGGAGCGCATTTTGGCGATGGTTCAATTAAGGCCGGATTGGTGCCTGTCGCGCCAAAGATACTGGGGCGTTCCTATCCCGGCATTAGTTTGCGATAAATGCCGCCAGGAGATACTCAGCCCGCAGGTCATCAAAAAGTTTGCGGAATTTGTTTCTCATGAAGGCTCGGATACCTGGTTTATCAGGCAGGTGGAGGATTTCCTGCCGCAAGGTTTTAAGTGCATATGCGGAAACGATAAGTTTTCTAAGGGCTTTGATATATTAGATGTGTGGTTTGATTCCGGGGTGAGCCATCAGGCAGTTTTGAAAAAGAGGCAAAACTTGGGTGGGATTCCTTGCGCCTTGTACCTTGAAGGCTCTGACCAGCATAGGGGCTGGTTTCAGTCTTCCTTAATCCCATCCATGTGTATTGACGCCAGGCCTCCTTTTAAAAGCGTGCTTACGCATGGTTTTGTAGTGGATGGTTCGGGAAGAAAAATGTCAAAGTCGCTGGGTAATGTAATCTCGCCGTTTGATATTATCAAGGATTACGGTTCCGATATACTCAGGATGTGGGTCGCTTCCAGCAACTATAATGAAGATATCAGAATTTCTCCAGTAATATTAAACAGGTTGTCCGAGGCGTACCGCAAAATCAGGAATACCGCCAGGTTTATCTTAAGCAACTTATACGATTTTAACCCGGATACCGATAAAGTTTCCTACGATAAATTAAATAAAATAGATAAGTGGATATTATTCGGATTAGAGAGATTGCTATTGGATCCCGTGAATAAAGCGTATAATAAATTTGAGTTTTATAAAGTTTATCAGCAGATTTATGAATTTTGCAATATAGAACTATCTACATTTTATCTGGATATGGCTAAAGGCAGGCTTTATACACACGCGGCTAATTCAACAAAAAGAAGGGCAGCCCAGACAGCTATTTATGAAGTTTTAAATGTTTTAGTAAGAGTAACGGCTCCTATTTTAGTATTTACTGCCGAAGATATTTGGCAGAATATGCCTAAAGAAAAAAAAGATAACTCAGTTTCCAGTGTCCATCTTTTAGATTGGCCTTTGCGCAACCCTGTTTTTGCGCAAGACGATTTATTTGCCAAGGGGCAGGATATCTTTGAAGAATTCAAAACAGTTATTAGTTTAGTTCCTGAAATTACCGAGAAACTGGAAGTTTTGCGTTCGGCAGACTTGATCGGCAGCTCTTTTGATGCTAAAATAAAATTGTTGACAAATAACGCAGAACGTTATACTCTCTTACAGAGATTAAAAGAGAATCTTTGCGAGATTTTTAAGGTTTCGGAAGTTGAGATTAAGCTGGATAAAGAATTACCTAATCTAGATAAGCATATAAGGGCGCTTACTTCGCCTGATATTACAATAGAGGCCGAAAAAGCAGAAGGAACAAAATGCGTGCGTTGCTGGAATTATTCTCAATCGGTAGGAAAAGATAAAGTTCATTTTTCAATCTGTGATAAGTGTTTAAAGGCTATTAGCTCAGCGTAATCTTATGTCAGGAGCTATTGATAAGCTAGTTTAAGTCTAAGCTATTCTCCTTCGCAAAAGTAATGAAAACGCCTCTTTTGCTTCGGAGGAATTATTCTGACGGAGAATATTCCTGCGAAGCAAAACTAATGCTTCTATTAGTTTTGCGTAGCAGAATAATTAAAGACTACAGGGA
>Ga0105164_10002378_pt1 | contig 11651 bp, 8 predicted proteins | sample VDWuncwatermetaG_FD_89674 | JGI IMG/M metagenome (GOLD analysis project Ga0105164, IMG submission 89674) | Wastewater microbial communities from Netherlands to study Microbial Dark Matter (Phase II) - VDW unchlorinated drinking water | ecosystem: Environmental > Aquatic > Freshwater > Drinking...
CGGCGTACCCGGCACACGACGCCCCGGCCAGAAACATGCCCAGCGTGGCCGTCCACCAGTCGGCGTACAGGACGTGCCACGGCTCTACCGCCACAATTGCGGTGTACGCCGCTCCCACAGCCATGCCCCAGCCGGCGACCCAGACCCAGGAGATGCCTCTGATCCCCAGCCGGGGGAGCCGCCACTCCCGCGTCAGCCGGTAAAGTCCGAAGGCCCCAACGATGCTCAGGATGATCCAGCTCTGGTGCCAGAACCGGAATACGGTGTTGGCCCGCCAGCCCAGGAGATCGTCCACGAAGAACAGCTCCCCGCCCAGGAGCATGAGAAGGGCGAACCCCACCAGATACAAGGCGAACAACTGGCTTTGGTCCCGCTCTCCGGCGGGCCGGCGCATCTCTCCCAGGAAGGCCAAGGCCACAATCGTTATCGCCGCAGCCAGTATGCCCAGCGTTATCAGGTTCGCGCCCCGCGCCGACAGCTCGTCGGCCAGAGCACCCGGGCCATCGCCGAGGGCGATGATCGCCGCCCAGAGGCCCAGGGGCGCCGCCCAGACCAGGAACGCCAGCGCCAATCGAGGCGGTTTCACCATCTCGCGCCAGCGCCCGCCCACATACGCCACGACAAACGACAGGCCCAGCCACATCAGAGGCCCCCAGAACAGCAGGAAATGCAGCGGCCGCGTGACCCGCGAATCGCGGGGCACCGCGCTCGTCACGTCCATCCGCGTGATGTCCAGCCCTCTGGCGCCCGCTTCCAGGTGGAGATAGTACGGCAGGTAGAAAATGAACGCTGCTGCCAGCACCGGCACCGCGAAGCCAATGCTGTCCCCGAGGGCGCGCAAAGGCCGGTCGCGAGCGCTCAGCCAGTTGGCCACGGCGGCCGAGGCTATGACCATCGTCACGGTCAGCGGGATCGCCCAGGCGTCGATGAAGGCGATGCCCCCGATGAGCAACGCCAGCACCAGGAAACGCCCGGGGTGGCGCAGCGCCCACTCAATGTCCAGCCTCTGCGGCTCCTCCGCTGTCCCGTTGACCCGCATCCGCGCGACTGTCTGGAAAGCCACAGCGAAAAGAGTGATGAGAAACGGCATGGCCATCACATGGGCGTGCAGGTCCCCAAAGTGGAAGCTGAAGAACGGGAACTCCTGGATGTCCCAGGGCGACCCCATGCGGGTGGCCCACCACCACCAGTACCAGCGGGTCGGATACCACTGCGCGCAGTCGCCGGGCGCGGCCGAGCAGTCGTACGGGCCATCCAGGCCGGAGATGCCCACCAGCCCGTAGAATCCCCGCGAGCCGACCCCGTGGCGGGCCATCAGCTCGAACACGCCCTCCAGGTTGCTCATTACGAGCATCAAGGCGGCCCCGCACAGCCCGAACACAACGGCCCTGGGCACCAACGCCGGTCCCTTCGCGGCCTCGGGAGCCTCCCCGCTCCGGCTGGCGGCGATCAGGTTGTACACCAGCCCGAACGCAGCCACCGAGGCCAGGGCGGCCATCAGCGACAGGCCCAGATTGAAGCTAACGCTGCTGCCCAAGGCCACCAGCTTGGACAGGGCGGAGACCATTACATAGCCGAAGTAGTAGTAGCTGATGGAGTGGCCGGCCAGCCAGGGGTCAGCCGGAGGAAAGGACTCACTGCGGCTTATCGAGTTCAGGAAGGCCAGCTCGAACGGCTTCTCGCCGGAGTTAATCTGCGGCGCGAAGGAGCGCAGGAAGACGGCGCCGGCCAGAACGACGACGAACATCACCTCCACAAAAGCGATGTATCGCCAGCCGGAGCGCAGATAGCCGGCCAGCTCCTCGCGATTCCGCCCGGCGACGAACAACGAGAGGCCAGCGATCACGACCAGCAGCAAGATCACGGCGCCGCGGCTGTTGGGGAATAAGCCAACGATTGCCCCCGCCCACAGTCCGTAGCCCAGGAGCAGGAGCCCCGCCACCTTGGAGAAGGCGAAGCCGCGGTCCGGCAGCCGCCGGAAGAAAGAGAACGCTAGAGGGAAGGCCACCAGGCCCACAGCCTCGATACCCACCCACCACAGGAAGAACTCCTTCATCCCGCCAAGAAGCTTACCGGCCCCTGCGGCCAGCGGCTACCGCCGCGGGACGACGGGGCCGTTCGCGGGCCTGGACATAGGGCCGGCGGGTAAAAAAGCGGTTAACGATGCGCCCCGGGCGGTCTCGTTACCTTGGTCGGCCCCGACAGCACAAGGTATAATGAAGACCCACGGCTCCTTCCGAGCCTCGTGAGACGAATGCAGCCTCAACTCGCAAGCCAGACGGACCAGGGAGCAGTGAGAGCAGGCGCGGCGATCATGCGCCGCCTTCCGCTGCCCGCGACGTTCGTCAAGTTCCTCATCGTGGGTGGCATAGCCTACCTCATCAACCAGTTCATGCTGTTCCTGTTCTACGACTCGCCGGTCTTCTGGTTCCTGCCCGCCAGAGAAACGGAAGTCAACCTCGCGCTATTCAACGATCCGGACATACGTCTCCTCATCTCCTCCGTCCTGGCGGTGGAAGTGGCCATCGTGTTCCAGTTCGTTTCGCACGAGCGCTGGACCTTCCGCGACAGGCCGCGCAAGGGCTGGGGGCCCTTCCGTTTCCTGAAGTTCAACACGACCTCAGCCCTCAGCCCCATCATCGTGGTCGTCACCGTAAACACCCTTACCCCGTTTGTCGGCATCAGCCCCTACATCTCCAACACCATTGGCATCATCATAGGGTTCATGTGGAACTGGACCTGGAACTCGCTGGTCATCTGGCCCCAGCAGCGGAAGGCTCAGGGCTAGGCGCCAGCCGCAAGCACCGGCCCTTGACTTGGACGGCTACATATGGTCAATACTATTCCTACATCGCGGGCCCATCGCGGGCCGGCCCCAGGGCTTAATGGGGCCGGTATCTCGTAACTCCACATCGGAAGGGACAGCAATCGCATTATGGATGACGCGCCCATCGTCTTAGCAGGCACCGCCCAGGCCGGCCGCCTCAGTGCCATCTGGAGCCCCATCGCCGGCCGGCTTCAGGCGCACCGCACGATACTCAAGTTCGCCGCCGTGGGCGCCATCGGCTACGTCATCTACACTGGCCTGCTGCTTTTCATGTACGACCTGGCAACGCTCCCCTTCCTGCCCGATAAGCACACCAGCGTTCATCTGCTCCTGTTCACCCACAGCGATTCCCTCTTGCTCATCACTACCCTGGTGGGCACTCAAGCTTCCATCATCGGCGTGTTCGCGGGCCACACGCTCTGGACCTTCGCCGACCTGCCGACAGTCCAAAAGCCGCTGTGGCTACGCTTCCTGCAATTCGAGGGCAGGGCCCTGGTCTCCACCCTCGGGATATTGACGGTGGCCGTAAACGGCCTCGCTGTGGGCGCGGGCGTCCCTCCCTACCTGGCCGTGCCGGTCGGCCTGGTGACCGCCTTCACCTGGAACTGGGTCTGGGACAGCAGGATCATCTGGCGCAGGCGCGGGGCCTCCCGCTAGGGCCGGCTGCCGGGGCGTTCGACATGCAAACCAGGACCCTGAAGGAGATCCACGAGGACGTCCCTCCCGACTTCTACGACACCTCCATGAAGGTGAACCTGATCCAGCGCGTCTGGCACCGGAGGCGCTTTCACTGGATCTCAGGGCTCGTATCGGAGGTGAACGGCAGCGTCCTTGACATCGGCTGCGACGGCGGCAACCTGACGGAGATCGTGGCCGCCAAGACCGGCGCCCGCCAGGTCGTCGGCATCGATATCTCGCACGAAACGGTCGCCTACTCCAAGAACAAGCTCCCCCAGGTCCACTTCGCCGTAGGCCACGCCGAGGCGCTGCCGTTCCAGGATGCCGCCTTCGACATGATCTTCTGCTCCGAGGTGTTGGAGCACGTTGAGCGCCCGGACAAGCTCCTCGCGGAGATGAAGCGGTGCCTCAAGAAGGACGGCTACTGCATCGTCGAGGTGCCGACCGAGAACCTGGTGTTCAAGAGCATCTGGTTCTTCTGGACGCGCTTCGGGCCGGGAAAGGCCTGGCACCACGCCCACGTCGTCGACTTCCGCGGCGACCTGCTGCACCGGCTGGTGAAGGAAGCCGGGTTCAGGATCGAGAGAGAGTCGGTCTTTATGGGGATGCTGCGGGCCGCCAAGATCACGCCTGCCTGACGGCGAGGACAGTTCCCTTACGAGAGGCCCAGGTTCGCCCGCCAGTAGGCGACCAGGTCCTTCATGGCGTCCTCGAAGGTCAGATGCGGCGCCCATCCGGTCTGCTTCCGGAACTTGGAGCAATCGCCCACCAGGTTAGGGACGTCGGAAGGACGCAGACGCGCCCGGTCTTGGCTGAACGGCAGCTCCCGCCCCAGGATGCACGATAGTATATCGATCACCTGGCGGATCTTCGTCGCCTTGCCGCTACAGATGTTGTAGACCTCGCCCGCCTCGCCCTTCTCCAGCGCCAGCCAATAGCCGTGAATGATGTCCTTCACGTGGCTGAAATCCCTTACCGCATCCAGGTTACCGACCTTCAGCTCCGACTGCTTGCCGGCAGCGACCAGCACGGCCTGGTAGGCGAAATTGGATGTCACAAACTCTCTTCCCCGTCGCGCCCCCTCGTGGTTGAACGCCCGCGTCCTCACGATCTGCATCCCGTAGGAGCGGGCGTACTGGGCCGCCAGCAGATCGCACGCCACTTTGGATACCCCGTATGGGGACAGCGGACGCAGGGCCTGCGTCTCCACGATCGGACACTCGTCCTCGTACACCAGCCCGTACTCTTCCGACGATCCGGCGACCTGGATTTGAGTCGAGCCTCCGCGCGACCACTGGCGCAGACTCTCCAGGAGGGTCAGCGTGCCCAGGATGTTGGTCTTGAGGGTGTAGTGGGGCGACTCGAAAGAGGCAGGGACGTACGACTGAGCGGCCAGATGAAAGACCAGGTCCGGGCGGCTCGCCTTCAGCGCCGACGAGATGGAAAGCGAGTCGTCCAGCTCCATCTCCATCAGCTTGAACCGCTTGTTGGGCAAAAGGGCCTGCACATTGGTTAGGGGCGACCGGCGCCGCCCGGTGCCGAACACCAGGCAGCCCTTGTCCAGACAGTATTCGGCCAAATGACTGCCCACAAAACCCGTGACGCCGGTTATCAGAACTCGCGTCGGCACTTCTAGACACCCGTCCTTCCTCTACCCGTTGGGGCGACTTTGGTTTCGTCCAACCGCCTGCTTCCCTGTCCCCTGCGGAGCCTCAGGCCCAGGATCACCCTCAACGCCTCCAGTATCATCCTCCACGACAGCTTGGACTCGCCCGCCTGCCGGTCCACGAAGTTGATGGGGACCTCACGCAGGGCCTTCCCTGACCGGTGACAGAAATAGTTGATCTCGTACAGAGAGGCGAACCCCTTAGAACGGATCCTGGCGAAATCGATCGACTCCAGGGTCGCTCGGGGGAAGCACTTGAACCCGCCGGTACAATCGCGAATGGGCAACCCCAGCAGGAGATGAGCCACCAGGTTGGCCGTCCTGCTAATGATCTTTCGCCGTAAGGGCCAGCCTACAATCGAGCCTCCCTTCACATAGCGCGAGCCGATGGCCACGTCCGCGCTTAGCGCCGCATCCACCAGCCGCGGCACGTCTGCCGGGTTGTGCGAGTAGTCGGCGTCCATCTGCACGATGTAGTCCGCGCCCAGCCCCAGCGCCGTCCGAAAGCCCTCCAGGTAAGCGCTCCCGTAGCCCAGCCTGGACGGACGCTGCACCAGGTGAATGCGGGGCTCGTTGGCCAGCATCTCCGACACCAGCTTCCCCGTCCCGTCCGGCGAGTTGTCATCCACCACGATGGCCTCGTACTCCGGCCCCAGCTTCAGGATGTCCGGCAGCAGGCTGGGAATGTTCTCCGCCTCGTTATAGGTGCCGATTACGACGATGCACTTCATACGTTGGGTCCTCGGCCGTCTTGCATATGGGATATGATACTACGCCAGCGCCAGGCCGGTTCTCCGACCGCCGCCACGGGCAGAACCGAGAATGCACCTCCTAGTAGGAACGACGGCCGCCGGCGAGCAGCTGTTACTGGTATCGCTACCGCCATGACGCGAACCAGTAGTACGATTCATCCAGCCTGGTGCTGACGGCTACGGCCGCCAGGTGCGGGTAGAAGTAGACGAAGGTAAGGGCCACCACCGCCAGGAAAGCGGCAGCGCCGATTCGCCCCCAGGGCTGCTGCCACGTCCTCTGGGCGCCATAGGCCAGCGCCAGCATGGCCAGACCGATGGCCACGGCATAGATGACGGCTACCGCGGACCCCACGTCCAGACGCGTCAGGATGACCTTGGCCAGCACGAAGCTCAGGCCAACAACGACCGACAACCCGAGGGCGCCGACGGCAGACGAACGCTCCTGCCACAGCCTGTAGACAGCGTAGGCCAGCGCCAGCATCAGGAAGGGCAAGGCGTTCAGGTAGTGGTACAGGAACATGATTCGGGGCTGGATGGCCCAGGGCAGCCACAGCGCCAGATAGGTCAGCACCACAAACAGCAGCGCCGCTTCCCGGTAGCTGATCGAGCCCCAGACCGACAGGGCGCCCGTCTGCGCATCCAGCTTGGCCCGCACCCCCCTTAGCCCCTGCCACAAAGCGAAGGCCAAGGCGGGCAGGCCGAACCAGAAGATGACGGGGTTGCCCAGGTTGTAGACCTTGGCGTTGCCCTCGCCCAGGAAGAAGAACACGGGCCGCTGCAAGATTGGCCAGGTGTCCCAGGGAGCCTGGTTTGGATGGGTCGCCTCCAATGTTGAGTGGAACAGATAGGCCGCCTTGTTCAGCTCCCAGACATCGGTCAGGCTATGGTGATTGAGCAGCATCGGAATGTATGTCGACAGGTACACGAGCAGCGGGATGACCACGAAGAACAGCGGTATGGAGGCCAGCGAGGCCGCCAGACCGTTGTTGGCCTGGCGTCCGCCAAACCATCGCGATCGATAGGCGAAGTGGATGGCCAGCGGGGCCGCCGCGAAGAACAGCATCCATAACAGTAATGTCGGCCCGAAGACCCACTTCGACAGGCTCGGCAGGTGGCTCTGACCGTCCAGGAGCCACTTGCCGAACAGGATCGACGTGCCTAGGTAGAACGCCAGCAGGCCCAGAGGAGCCAGGTAGGCGATCCTGTCCGCCTTGTCCCTCTCCATCTGCCTGAAGCTGTACAGCAGGTAGAAGACGATAGGGAACACCCCGAACAAGGCGGTCCACTTGCAGGCCATGGCCGCCCCCCAGAAGGCGCCTGATAAGGCGAACCGGTCGGAGACCAGGAAGTAGACGGAGCCCAGCAGGAAGAACACCACGTACGTGTCCGGAGTAGCGATCCTGGCCTGGGTGAAGGCCAGCCCCTCGAACGTCATCAGGAAGCCAGCGATTAACCCTACCCACTCGTTCCGGAACAGCCGTTTCCCCAGCAGATATATGAAGATAATCGCTCCCACGCCGGCCACGGCGCCGGGGAACCGCCATCCCCACGAGTTCTCGCCCAAGATCCCCATCCCCCCTGCCATGAACAGCTTGGAGAGCGGGGGGTGGGTGTTCTCGTGGTAGTAGAACTCCCAGGCCGCTCGGTCCCCGTGCAGGATCTCCTGGGCGGTCGTCGGGAAATAAACCTCATCGAACATCTTGTCGCCGGGCGTGCCCAACCGCACCAAGCGGGTGAGCAGCGCCGCCACCACCAGGGCGATCAGGAGGACCTGGCCGATTGTGATCGGGCTAGGGACACGGCGGGCCATCGCCTGCTGCGCCCTGTCCAGGACAGCGCCGACAGGCACCTGCGGCGGCGATGCGGCACGATCGGAGGCCGCTGCGGCTGCCTCCGGCGCGACAGCGGCGCCGTCGTCAGACGTGGGGCCCACAGGCTCCTCGCCAACGGTGGGGGCCACCGGTTCCGGCCACTCTGCTTCCGGCTTGTTGCGCCGCTCGTCGTACTCGGCGCGTTTCACGGAGTCCCTCAGAACCTCGTACGCCTCGTCCAGCTCCTGGATACGCTCGGCGGCTTTCGGGGAGCCGTCCGCGTCGCGCCGGTACTTCCGGACCAGTCCCCGGTAGGCACCCTCGATCACCTCAGGCTCCGCCCGCGGGTCGACCTGAAGGATCCGGTAGTAGTCCTTCACTTCAGGCGCCATGGGAGGATGAAGACCGTTGCAACGGCATAGATGACCAGCGGGACCTATCGAGCCAAGATCGTGGCCTAAGACCAGGGACTACGGCCTGCGGCGCCCGGCCCAGGCGCCTCATGTCGGCTCGGGCTCCTCCTGTCGGCCCGAGGTCAGGACGGCGGAGGCCAGCAGGAGCACGGGAAATGCCAGGAAAGTGAGGAGAGAGAACAAGAATATCTGGTCTTGCCCTCCACTCCAATTGAAGACGCTGTCCACCCGAAGGGAGTTCGGGTTGTAGTAAGAATAAACGTAATAGAGGTTCAAGAAATGGATTACGCTGAGCACAGCGAAACTGGCCCACAGGAACCAGTTCCTGGAGAGAGCGGCGGCGGCCAGAAACAAGAGCAGGAACGGGAACATGTACCGCTCGTGCATGCGGGTGAGGAAGACGAAAAAGGCCAGCACCGAGAGCGAAGTGGCCAGGGCGAGCATGCCCGGACCCCTCGCCCTACGAAAGACGAAGATGATCGCCACGATCGATATCGCGAACAGCACCAAGCCCCAGGTGCGATAGTCCAGGCCCAGGTACGTCAGGTCGTCCTTGGGGAACTGGGGGAACTGGGCCCGCCTGGTCCAGAGCATCCCCCAGAAGTTGTAAGCCCAAAAGGTGCTATAGGGGTACACCTCGGTCGCCGACTTCATCCGGTCGAAGATGCCCCAGGGATTGTCCGGGAAAAACGGAAGTATGATGGCGAGGGCAGTGGCAAAGCCGGCCGCAACAACACGCCACAGCCGCGCTGCCAGTCGCTTGATGAGCTCCACACCACGCTGGATGGGGTCACCCACCGAGGGGAGGTCGGTCTGCGCCTGAAGGAACTGCTCGCGCAGGACCCAGAAGGCCAGGAACGGCAAAGCGGCCACCGCCTGTGGCTTGGTTAGAAACCCGATCACGTAGACGGCGGTGCCCATCACCATGCGGCCCCTAGCGAAGTAGTACACGGTGAGCAGCAGGAAGAAGGCCAGGAGGCTGTCAACCTGCGCCCACACAGACCCTACGATGAGCAGCGCGGGGTGAAGGGCGTACACCGCCGCCGCCCCCACGCGCACGGTAACCTTCTGCCCCTCCAGCAGCTTATACAATAGATAGACCGAAGCGAGGTCGGCGGCCACGGCTGGCAGCTTCAGAAGATAGTTGAATTGGTCCGCGTCGAAGGTGAATACCTTGTCGAACAGCCCGAACAACCAGAGAACGTAGAGGTAGCCGGGTGTCCAATCGGCGAAAGAGCCTTCATTATAGAAGTTCCAGGGCCAGTGGGCGGCCAGATCCTTGCCCCAGGCCTGAAAAGTCGCCACATCGTTGCTGAAACCCGGGTAGGTAGCCAGGAACAGCCGGACGAGGAGACCGACCGACAGGATGAGTATGATCGAGCTGACCTTGAAGGAGAAGTCGACCTGGGCAGGTTCCCTGGCCGGAAGGCTCGCCGTACCCGTCTTCATCTTCGTCGTGGCCTTCTTAGGCTATTATCTTTCCACCCGTACAGGGCAATATCTCCCAACGCCCGATTTGTTCTCCCGCGAGCCTGCCGACTGGTACCAGCATCAGGTCTACCTAGCCGATGCCATCTTGAAGGGTACCCTGGACGTAGCGTCCGTCGGCATCCCTGATTTCTATCAGGACGTAGTGCCCGTTGGCGCCAGCAAGTATCTTCCCTTCCCTCCCGGCCCAGCCCTGCTCTTGCTGCCCTTCGTGGCTATCTGGGGCACATCTTTCTCTGAAGTTTACTTCAGCATGGTGCTGGGGGCAATCAACGTGGTCCTCTTCTGGTACCTGCTGGGCACGCTGAACGTTACCAGGACCACCAGGCTGCTGCTGGTGCCCTTCTTCGCCTTCGGCACCCCCCTCTTCTACTCTGCCACCACCGGTACGGTGTGGTTCTATAACCACGTGGCGGCACTATTCTTCCTACTGCTGGCCCTTATCTTTCTGCTACGAAGGGCTCCACCCCTCATTTCCGCCATCTTTCTCGGCTTCGCCTTCATGAGCCGGGAGCCGACTATCCTTGCCGCCCCCGCATTCCTATACGTCATTTTCCGGCAGCGCCACGACACCATCACCAAGGAAGCCCTCCTTGACAGGGAGACCATCTCCCGGCTGGCGAGCTTCTGCGTTGCCCTCCTCCCCTTCGTCATCTTTTGGTTCTGGTACAACGTCGCCCGCTTCGATAACCTGTTGGAGACCGGTTACGGTCCCATCCACGACGGCTACGCCGCCGGCGGCATCCGCTATAGCTTCTATCTCAACGACTTCCCGAACGCGCCTAGGTTTGGCTTGTTCGATGTACGCAATATCCCCCTGCACTTGTATACCATGTTCCTGATGCCGCCGCAGTTCGTCCCTGACTGGTCGGTCTTCCGCCCCTCTCCGTACGGCATGAGCGTCCTGCTCACCTCGCCGGCCTTCGTCTACGCCTTTGCCGTGAAGCGGAAAGACTTCATGAAGCCCGCGCTCTGGGCAGCCATCGCCCTCGTGTCCATTCCCCTGCTCCTGCACTGGACTCAGGGCTGGGTGCAGTTCGGCTACCGTTTCCTCCTGGACTTCGCGCCCTTCCTGCTGATCCTGACCGCCTTCGGGTTCGACGACCACCAATCGCCCGGCGCCAGAAGATTGCAACTGTTCCTGGTGGCCGTCGCTATCCTGGCCGGCTTCTGGGGCCGCTACTGGGCCAACCAGCTAGGCTGGTAGGGCTGACCCGACTGCGCCCCAGCGTCACCAGGCGACCCAGTCCACGCCCAGCGCCCGGTCGGGTCCGAACTCATACATCCAAAGCACGCCCACGAGATTTGCCGCCACACTCAGGATGATGAGCAGCTTGTGATACCATTTCAGCTCATCGCCAATCGCCGTAATCGCCAGCAAGAACAAGAACGGATAGTAGTCCAGGGCGAACCGGTAGCCGAACTGCGGCCATCCCGTAACGCCAACGATGAAGTGGGTCAGCGCCGTGGGGATTATGGCGGCCCAGCAGGCCAGGACCATCTTGTTTCGATTCCTCAGCCCGGTGAGCACACCAAGGGCAATTAGCAGAATAAAGGGGGCAAGCTCCAGGCGATACGGGAAGTGCAGGCCCTCAGGAAAGTCTTGAGATAACCGGTGGATCGCCTCCGGCATCCCTCTGGCGAACACCACAGCGACGAGGATGCCCAGAAACAGCAGTGCCAGCCCCAAAGCCACACTGCGCTTCCCCCTAATGCCCGCGAAGAAGGCGTAGATGAGGGCCGGCGATGTGGCCCAGATGGCCATCCCGCCCTGCGGAATGAGAAGGTACGGCTTGTCCGACATAAAGATCGGCAGCTCTTTGAAGACGACGGGGATGTGTCGCTGGATATATGAGATGTCGAACAGTCCATTCGGGAACAGATCTGCCGGTATCCCATCTCTGTGGTAGGAGAGCCAGTGGTAGTAGGAAGCATGAAGGGGCGTATCAAATCGCAGATAGTTGTAGATTGACCCCAACACCAGGAAGATGCCCAGCCCCAGCCCCAACTGCACCA
>Ga0105164_10002379_pt1 | contig 11651 bp, 7 predicted proteins | sample VDWuncwatermetaG_FD_89674 | JGI IMG/M metagenome (GOLD analysis project Ga0105164, IMG submission 89674) | Wastewater microbial communities from Netherlands to study Microbial Dark Matter (Phase II) - VDW unchlorinated drinking water | ecosystem: Environmental > Aquatic > Freshwater > Drinking...
CAGTGCCCAAAAAAATATCGGTCACATCCTTACGACGCACATGCTGATTGTTAATGTAATAGCTGGAATCACCATCGCGCTGCAACACCCGCTTAACCGCAATCTCGGCATAGCTCGACCACTGTCCGACAGCCTTGCCCAAGCTGTTATCAAAAATTAATTCCACGCTGGCACGCGACACTGGCTTGCGCTTGCCAGAGCCATTAAAAATTACGTCCTGCATCGACTCGCCGCGCAGAGCCGAGGCGCGCGATTCACCCAACACCCAGCGTAGCGCATCAATTACGTTGGATTTGCCGCAGCCATTGGGACCCACAATGCCGACAATTTGCCCGGGCAAAGCAAGGTGAGTAGGGTCAACGAAGGATTTAAATCCAGCGAGTTTTATATGGGACAGGCGCACAATTATTTGGCGATTTGACGTTGGAGTAGCGATATAATTAGCCATTCTAATATAATTTTGGCTTTCAGGCCGACCGACAAGGCATTGCAAAATGAAGACCCCAAGCACCCACAGCCCGTCTACCGCTCAGCCCACCAAAATGCTGGAGACTTTTCCCAATCCCAAGCCTGAACGCGATTACCACATCCACATGGAGATTCCGGAATTCACCTGCCTGTGCCCGAAAACTGGTCAGCCGGATTTTGCCACGCTCATACTCGACTACATCGCCGACCAGCGTTGTGTAGAACTGAAAAGTCTCAAGCTGTATATCTGGTCATTCCGTAATGAGGGCCACTTTCATGAGGATGTCAGCAACCGTATACTTGACGATTTAGTTGCTGCCACCCAACCACGCTTCATGCGCCTGACTGCAAAATTTTATGTGCGCGGCGGCATCTTCACCAATGTCGTCACCGAGTTTCAGAAGCCCGGCTGGCAAGCTGTGCCATTGGTTAATTTAAGCGAGTTTGCAGTGCAATCGAATACGTGCGGCTGAGATACCGCAAGTTTTGAGAGGGTTTTTATTTTATCGACGTGCGATTTGTGGTTTAAAAATCGTCAAGTCTTAAAGTTGTTTGTGGCGCCATTAAAAATTCTTATCAGCAATATACGTTGGTATGGCATCTATCGTGACCTGATTTTTATCCAGCCAATATTGCCTGATGCCCGCCTCGCCCTTCTTCTCCGCCCACTCATTTAACTGCGGGCGTTCAGCTTCAAAATTATAAAAAGGCACACCCATACCGCACGAGGTTTGCACCAGATCAATGGCCAGATAAAAAATCTGACGTGCCCCGGGCAAGGGTTTAAAGCACGCATACAGCGCACCCCACTCGTCATCATTTTGGTGAACCACGCGAGCCGAGCCATATAAACGTAGAATCAGCGGCGCGCCTTCAAGTGCACAAAACATAATGGTCATACGCGGATTTTTCTGAACATGCGCCGCCGTTTCATTGCCGCTGCCCGTCACATTCAGCCATGCGACCCGTTGATTATTTAGTACCCGCAACGAATCCATGCCCTTGGGCGAAATATTCACGCGACTATCTGCCGTGGCCGTGCCCACAAAATATATTTTTTGTGCGTTGATAAATTGCGTGTGTTGTTCAGAAAGCTCGGTGTATTGCTTGCCCATATTGAATCCCGCCTGCGATTAAGTTGAAGACCAGAGCAGCGTAGCGCAATTTGTGTTGTAGTGATAGTTCACAGCGTTTTACGACTTTAATTTTTATGGGATTTTGTTATTTGACTAGCTGATGAAATGCCCCACAAGGGGACAATGACATATTACAGAAAATTTTTTGGATGCGTCATTTGCCGGACAACAGGAAACACTCTTGAATATCGAGCAATAAAAAAACACCAGCAGCTTTTTAATTTGCTCCCACTTGCAACTGGGGCTTGGCTAACGTACCTGTCAGCAGCACCGACACATTGCCCATTTCTTCACGCGCTTGCAGTGCAACATCTAATTTGCCTGATAATTTTTTATCGGCTGACAAGTCTATCAACCCGTTTGCACTCATCATTCCGCCAGCAATTTTAATTTGTCGCAATTGATAGCTATCGTTAGCCACCTGCCAAGTTCCATTTGCCTCATCAAAATGCGTGCGACCGCTACCAGCAGCATTTCCGCTTATGACATCAACCAGATCAAAGGCGTTAATGGCACCTTTTTTCACAACAAATTTACCCGTCATTTGAGGGGCATGCATTTGGGGCGACTGAATCAAGTGAGCCAAACTGCCCGCACGAAAATTTAAGCTAGCATCTCCATCCAGCTTGCCCATTACCCCTAATTGCGGCATCGCTTCCTGCAATTCAAGATTAGACAGATGCAATTGACCCAGCATCTGCCAGCCCTTAGCCCATGTCACGCGAGTGCTGCCAGTAAGCTTGCCACCGTACAAAAATCCCTCAATCTCATTAATGTTGGCCTCACTCAAGCTCACTAAACCAGCCACATTAAGTTCAGTAAACAGAATCTCCGGCAACAAGGGTAAGTGACCATCCCTAAGTAATAACCCAAACTTCCAATTACCTTGCCCGAATTTTTCTACGGGCTGTAACTGCACACGAATTATTTTATCTTCCGTATCCAACACAACCTTAACCAATTCACCTTGACTATTAAAATCTAACACCCCATTAGTGGATGGCAACTCCTTATCCCCTTGTGGGGCAAAACCCTTGATATTGACACCTTGCAACACCATGCGCTGTACCGGATAAAGCGCATCCCTGCCAGCCGCCGCAAACAACGGCATCACTGCACTAAAAAAATTAGCGTTAATCACCACGTCGTTGACTTCCACCTTGGCAATCTCTTTTACTGGAGAAAATACGGTTAGCAAATTAAAATTTAATACCACGCTTTCAACTTGTGCTTGTATTGGGTTACCCATCTCTACATTTTGCAATTCCAGCGTGGGCATGGGTAGCAAATTGGCGCGCATTGCACCTATCTTCACTGGCTGCTTTAATTGCGTGGAAAGCGTTAGCTCTGCCTGCTTGATATATTCTTCCATAGGCAACATATAAGGCAATAAAAATATCGCGCCGACCACCGATATAATCAACATCAGGCTAACTTTAACTACTGGCAACGGCTTGCGTGGGGAGCGAGGGACGCGCTGCACAGGTGGAGGTGGAACGACAGCTTGTTGCGTTTGCGCTACTTGCGTTTGCGCCTTGGTGCGCTGTTCAGCTTCAGACCAGACCTTGGCTTGCGCCTCCACCAATTTCTGAGTTTGACCATCTTCTTTGCCCTGCATCAGTCTATCTGTCGCACCAGATAGCTCTGTACCTAAAGAAACTCCACCCGCCTCCACACGACTCTTTTTTGACGACTTTTCAGCCTGCAATTTTACTTTCTTTGCAACCTTAGCTTTAGCCTGCTCTTCAGCCTGCAATTTTACTTTCTTTGCAACCTTAGCTTTAGCCTCCTCTTCAGCCTGCAACCTGACTTCCTCTGCAACCCTAGCTTTAGCCTCCTCCTCAGCCGCTACTCGCGCTTCCTGAATCACACGCGCCGCTGCCTGCTCAGCTTCTAACTTAGCGCGGGCTTGAGCCTCCTCCGCCATCCTTGCTCTGGCCAGTGCAGCCTCTGTTTGTATTCTGGCCCTTTCTTCCTCGCGCGCCTTCTGCTCAGCTTGCTCTGCCTCCTGTGCCGCACGCGCCTTCATTTCCGCTTCAATTTTAATACGAGCCATTTCAGCTTCATGTGCTGCGGCCTTAATCCTGGCTGCTTCCTGCTCGGCTTTAAGGCGTGCTGCCTCAGCCGCTGCCTGCGCTTCCTGAATCGCGCGCGCTGCTATCTGCGCCTGCTCAGCTTCTAACTTAGCGCGGGCTTGAGCCTCCGCTGCTTCTCTTGCTCTGACCAGCGCCGCCTCTGCTTGTATTCTGGCCCTTTCTTCCTCGCGAGCCTTCTGCGCAGCTTGCTCTGCCTCCTGCGCAGCACGCGCCTTCATTTCCGCTTCAATTTTAATACGAGCCATTTCAGCTTCATGTGCTGCGGCCTTAATCCTGGCTGCTTCCTGCTCGGCTTTAAGACGTGCCGCTTCAGCTTCTTGAGCCGCTCTTAACCTTGCTGCTGCCTCTTGTTCTGCTTTGAGTAGTGCAGCCGCAGCTGCCGCCATTTTTTGCTCCTCATTGCGCTGATTCTCCAAACGCGCTTTCAAGGCCTTTTTCTCAGCATCAATACTTATAGTTTCCAGCGGAATCGCTATGGACGGTATTTTCTCCTCCTTGCGCTGATTCTCCAGACGCGCTTTCAAGGCCTCTTTCTCAGCATCAATGCTTATAGTTTCCAGCGAAATTGCTATGGGTGGTATTTGTGCTGTGACCGATCCGGTAAAATCTAGACTCGGCTCATCCCCCTCTTTAGGCATACTAGGCTTGGGGTTGGAAATTTTTACGGGGCTGGACATATTCGGCGCAGCCGAATTGCTCACCGCATTTTGATCTTGGATAAACCCCCCAGTCAGCAATTCCTGGAACAGCATATCCATCTCAGCACGTAGACTAGGCGCAGCACGCTTTCTTAATTCTTTAACCGTAGACTGCTCGTCTATCAGCACCAATACGCGCTTAACATCTCCGTACAGGTAGCTGGTGGTACTGTTTATTTCATCATCACCTTTTTTAGTTCTGACAAATACAATTTTTGGATCCATGTTTTTATTTCACCTGAAAAAGCACACTTTCATCGCTGCTATTCTCTATGTGTAACCAGTTTGATACAACTGTCTATTGACCCCATGCCCCGCTGTCAGTAGTATAGCGACCTTGTCAATTCCCTGATAGCTCAGTCGGTAGAGCGACGGACTGTTAATCCGCAGGTCCCTGGTTCGAGTCCAGGTCGGGGAGCCAAATAGATAAAACCTTGCAGCAATTCGATATTTTTTCCATTTCAGCCGTTTGTGTAATTCCTGTGTAATCGTGTCAGCTTACTTTGCGATAACGCTCAGAAAGTTTGTCCATTGCCGATTCAATATGCGCACCGTTCTGGTGACTGTATCGCTCCACCATGCTCAGGTTTTTGTGACCTGAAATGCGTTTCACTGTCGGCAAGTCTACACCTGCCTGCACAAGATGTGTTTATTGTTCTCTCTCTACCCCGAGATGTTCCGGGTACACGTTACGCGGTACAATTCCGGCCTCTCGTTTTTCTGTTTATCGATATGCGTCCTATCAAAAAATTCTTCAGCGCAATAGCGCTTGATACGACCGGCCATGCCGAGAAAATCATTTCGGCTGCTGGGGGATTCGTTGGCATTCTGTTGACCATGTGGGTCAGCCTCAAATATCTTGGCACACAGAGTGCGGCTATGCTGGTGGCTTCGATGGGCGCTTCTGCGGTGCTGTTATTCGCCGCCCCGCACAGCCCACTGTCGCAGCCGTGGAACTTGTGGGGCGGACATCTGGTATCTGCGCTGATCGGCGTGAGTTGCGCATTGACGATTCCCAATCCGCTGCTGTCAGCGCCGCTGGCGGTAGGGTTGGCTATCGGTGCGATGCATTATCTTCGCTGCATACATCCTCCCGGTGGCGCGACAGCGTTGACTGCAGTGGCTGGCGGCGCATCGGTGCACGAGCTTGGCTATCATTTCGTGCTGACCCCGGTGTTGTTGAATGTATTTATCCTGCTAATCACGGCTGTGGTGGTGAACTTTATTTTTCCGTGGCGCCGCTACCCTTCCAGCCTGATGAAGCTGTCTGCTGAATTGAAGTCCGCAAAGGCGCCGGCTCCCGGAAAAAAACTGCATCATGATGATTTTGAATACGCGCTCAGGGAGATCGGTTCTTTTATCGATATCAGCGAAGAAGACCTGACCCGAATTTATGAGCTGGCCAACAAACACGCCAGGGAGCTGGCGATGCGGTATAGGAAGCTTGCTGTGGGGCGCACGTTCGGCAACGACCCGCACCATGCGCAATGGTCGGTGCGGCAAGTCATCAAACTTCCCAGCGACTGGCACGATGAACAGGCTGAAGTGCATTTCAAGATTGTCGCCGGGCATGAACAGGGAGAGACCAAGTCGGCGAAGCTTATCGATTTTGCCAACTGGATGAAACACGAGGTAACGATGGAGCAGGGAACCTGGGTTCCGGTTTGACGGCTTATTCAATGGAAATAAAGAAAGTCAATTCGGGCAGGTTACGCGCCATCGACTACGATGCGCGCGCCCGGATGCTGCAAGTCCAGCCCGGAACTTAACCCTGACGAACGGCTGAATACGGACTTGAAACACGAGATCAGCAGCAAAGTTCCGGTGCGCACGAAAGCAAAACTGAAAGAGGCGGCGAGCAAGTACATGAGCAAACTTGAATAAAATCCAGAGCGAGTACGCTCGTACTTCGGCGATCCCCGTATTGCTTATGCGGCGTGATACTTTATGAGTGCCGGATCCAATAAGGCATGCAAGGGCAATTTGGCTTTTGCATATAAATCAAACTATTGGGAACAATCGAGAAGTCATGATACAATCCAGCCCGAATACTGTTAATCCGCAGATCCTTGGTTCGAGTCCAGGCTCGGGGAGCCATACAATCAAATACTTAGTCCGCTAAAATGCGGCATTTTTATTGTCGCTATTTGGTACATCTTAAGCGCGCAAAAAAACAAAATAAAGACGGCACAAGCAGCTAAAGTTTGTGCAAGAATTTTCCAGAATTTTAAAGAAAGCTGTGGTCGCCGCCTGGTGAATGTTTGGGTCAAGGTGCGCCCTATCGCTTTATTTATATGAAAAATATAATTCCTGATAATAACAGTTATCAGGAATGCGATTGGTCAAATCCCAGCAAATGACCTTTACTGCCAATCAAAGAGTCCAACGGGTTAAGCCGCGAGCAGTGTTGTATTTATCGCTGTGTAAACGCAACGAATAACAGATAGCCCAGTCTTACTACTTTCGACACCACCCTCGAATTCCTTGAGGATGGACACGATTTGTTGTTTGGTAACGCCCTATTTTTCATGTAAAGCTTCTTTTCTGGGGATAAACTCTACTTTAAGACTGGTATGGTTTTGCGAGAGGGTTACAATGCAGGCTAATTTTATTAAAGATTGTTTCTTGCAACGTAGGCAAGGCTACCAAGGAATATGCACTATTTGGTTCAAAATATGAACTTACAAAAACACAAATTAATATTGCGCTGGGTTGTCGCGCTCTCCAGCATTCCGTTGTTGGGAGTAGTGGCGGCCTTTGGTATTGTTTCCCAGCAGATCGAAACCCCTGCGACATTACGGGTGGTGCTTGAAAATATTTCGTTACCGGATGATAGTCAGGTATCTACAGATGAAGTGCGCGCTTCAGTGTTCTGGCGTAACGAGTATGTACGGCGCGACGACAAGGTGACGGACTTGCTGCAACGCATGAATATAAATGACGCAGCAGTCCTTGCTTATTTAAGTAACGCTCCTGCCACAGCCTCTTTGCGCCAACTGCCCGTTGGGAAGTCGGTACAGGTCGAAACACAAGTGGATGGTAGCTTTGTTGCACTCAGATATTTGGACAAAAGCGGCAATCCAATTGTTATCGAGCGTAATGCGGATGGGTTTTCAACGTATACCTTGCCAGCACAAATAGAGCAACGTTTGCTTTTGCGTAGTGGTGAAATTGAAAGCTCGTTATTTGCCGCAACGGATACAGCGGAGTTGCCCGAATCAATCGCCTATCAAATGACTGAAATATTTGAGGGAGGGCTGGATTTTCATCGAGATCTACGCAAAGGCGATAAATTCAACGTGATTTATGAAATGAATTACAGCAATGGCGAGCCAACACGGCCTGGACGCATACTAGCGGCCGAGTTTGTTAATCAAGGAACGAGCCATAAGGTTGTATATTTTCAAGGCAGCGATGGTCGTCCAGGTAAGTACTACACGCCAGAAGGGCGCAGCATGATACGAGCATTTTTGCGCTCACCATTGGAGTATTCACGAGTGAGCTCGAGGTTTACGCTGTCCCGCTTTCACCCAGTGCTGACCAAGTGGCGTAAACATACTGGCGTGGATTATGCTGCGCCAACTGGTACTAAAGTAAAGACTACTGCTGATGGCACAATTGTTTTTGTCGGCAAACAGGGTGGGTATGGCAATGTTATCAAGATTCGTCACGCGGGTGGCTACACAACGGTTTATGCCCATCTGTCGCAGTTTGCGTCAGCCTTGCGGCACGGACAAAAAGTCACTCAAGGCGAGGTGATTGGCTATGTCGGCATGACAGGGTTGGTTAGTGGACCACATTTACATTATGAATTTATGGTAAATGGTCAACATCGTGACCCGATGCGCGTAGTCTTGCCTGATGCAAGCCCGATTCCGTCGGATCAAAAAATCGTTTTTTTGAATACTACGCGTGAATTGACTGAGCGACTGGAATTATTTACGCATCTAGCCAAACTGGATTAATCAACCATCCCGGTCACACTTCTGGCGAGGTTCAGCCGTGCAAAAACCAAATTTGTACATAGGCATCATGTCCGGCACCAGCTTGGATGGTATTGATGTCGCCTTAGTTGAGTTAACTGCCAGCCAGCCCAAACTGATCGCAAGTCATTACCTTGCATATATGCCTACCCTGCAAGCAGATTTGCTGGCGTTGCACCAACCTGATTTCAATGAGTTGCATCAAGCACAATTAGTGGGCAATCAACTCGCACATTTATACGCGACTGCTACGGCAGACTTGCTAAAAAAAGCGCATTGCCTAGCTGACCAAATTAAGGCGATTGGCTGTCATGGTCAAACCATACGCCACCGACCCGATCAGCACTACACCATACAGCTAGGCAATGCTGCGCTGCTGGCAGAATTAAGTGGCATCACCGTAATAAGTGACTTCCGCAGCCGCGACATAGCCGCAGGCGGACAAGGTGCACCGCTGGTTCCCGCATTTCACCATCAAGTCTTGCGACATCCCACCGTACATCGCGTAATCGTTAATATCGGCGGCATCAGCAATCTGACTAACCTACAGCCTGAACGTGCCACCACAGGTTTTGATTGCGGCCCCGGAAACTTGCTGATGGATGCCTGGATAAGGTCACAGCACGGTGTATCGTTTGATCGGGGAGGTGCGTGGGCCACCAGCGGAGCAATCATCCCTGCACTGCTGCAAAAGCTGCTCAGCGAACCATTTTTTCATACCCCTCCACCCAAGAGCAGCGGACGCGATTTATTCAGCATGGAATGGCTGTCCAGCAAATTAACAGGTAACGAGGCACCTGCGGATGTACAGGCTACGCTGTTGGCATTAACCAGCCACAGTATTGCAGAGGCGATCAAGCAGCATTGCAGTGGCGTACGAGAGGTGTATTTATGTGGTGGTGGAGCACATAACCATGCGTTAGTTAAGCAATTAAAATCGGCCTTGCCGAACGCTAAAATATTGCTGACGGATGTGTTGGGAATCGAGGCAGACTGGATGGAAGCGATCGCTTTTGCTTGGTTGGCACAGCAAACCTTAGCTGGACAAAGTGCCAATTTACCTGACGTAACAGGCGCACGCCACGCATGTGTTTTGGGTGCAATTTATACGGCCTGATTTTGTTTGATTCACGGCTTACTTTCAATTGCCTCCCCCGGTTTTTTGTCTTTCCAGAAATTAGCACCTAATCGCTCCAAAATATGAGCCGGATTGGAAGCGCAAAAAATTATTAGACATTCAGCCTCTTTTTTAAGTTAAAGCTGCCATCGCTCGCGACTCTGCTGTGCACCGTATGACAAATGCCAAAAAATATTAAACAGCCATTGCGACAACCCAATATCGCGCCAATTTTCCCACCGCCATAAACAACAGCGCGTACCCAATATTCAAGCGCAACCAACCTGCAGCCAAACAAAGCGCATCGCCCATTAACGGTGTCCACGCCAATAGCAGCGTGGGTGTGCCGTAACGGCGCATTTTTTCGACATGTTTGAGTTGCTGGGTTGCAGGCAGCATCCAACCCATCGCAAAAGTAATCATCCCGCCCAAGGTGTTGCCCAACGTGCCCAGTAAAATTGCTGGCCAGAATAATTCTGGATGGAATTTTAATACGCCGACGAGCACAATTTCTGAGCCGCCAGGGAGCAGCGTTGCGCCGAGTAAACTGGCGAGAAATAATCCCCATAGACTGAGATCGCTGGTTAAAAATTGATTGAATGTTTCCATTGAATTGTGCGGCGTGCAAACTCAGCGTAAAAACTGCCTAGAAGAAAGGTGTCCAAAAGTGGCGATTAAAAACGTCGCGAGCGATGGCAGAACAAGGCGCGAAAGGACACGAAAGCGGAGTTGACTCGAAGTCAATGAGCATTTCGAGTCCTTGAGCAACATAGTTATGACAAGCGCAGCAGTTTTTAACGTCGTTTTTTCGGCATGTACAAATCGGTAATACTACCCTCTGCTATCTCCGCCGCAAATCCAATTGTCTCAGACAGCGTGGGATGCGGATGAATAGCCAGTGCCAGGTCTTCCATGTCTGCGCCCATCTCCAGTGCCAGCACGGTTTCCGCAATCAATTCTCCGGCATTGCTGCCGACAATGCCGCTGCCCAGAATGCGTCTGGTCTCAGGATCAAATAAAACTTTGGTCAACCCCTCTTCACGCCCCATGGATAGCGCACGACCGCTGGCCGCCCACGGGAAACTGGCTTTTTCATAAGCGATGCCCTGCGCCTTGGCTTGCGTTTCGGTCAGTCCCATCCACGAAATTTCCGGATCGGTGTATGCGACCGAAGGAATGGTGAGTGCGTCGAAACTGGCTTTGTGTCCGGCGATCACCTCAGCAGCAACTTTGGCCTCATGCACTGCTTTATGCGCCAACATGGGGTCGCCAACGATATCGCCGATGGCATAAATATGTGCGACGTTGGTACGCTGCTGTTTGTTGACCGGAATAAATCCGCGCTCGTCTACCGTTACGCCAGCTTGTTGTGCGGCAATTTCGCGGCCATTCGGACGACGACCGACCGCCAGCAATACGCGATCATACAATTGCGGAACAGGAGCATTGTCGCCGGCAAAGGTCACCTGCAAGCCTTGTGGCAAGGCTTCAATTTGCGTTACTTTGGTTTTGAGATAAATGGCTTCATAGCGTTTTTCAATGCGCTTGTGCAAGGCGCGTACCAGGTCGCGATCTGCGCCAGGCATCAGGCCATCAGCCAATTCCACCACCGTAATTTTGCTGCCCAGCGCATCATAAACCGTCGCCATTTCCAGGCCGATAATACCGCCGCCAATAATCAGCAACCGCGCTGGAATATCCTGCAACAACAGCGCGCCAGTAGAATCAATCAGGCGCGGATCATCATAGGGGAAGCCTGGAATACGCGCCACGCTTGAACCTGCGGCGATGACGGCGTTATCAAAGGTAATTGTTTTAGCGCCGTCAGCAGTTTGCACAATGACGCTATTGGCCGAAGAAAATTGCGCCGTGCCCGTCACTACTTGCACTTTACGCTGCTTGGCCAACATGGAAAGTCCGCCAGTTAGCTTATTGATAACGTCATCTTTCCAGCTACGCACTTTATCAATATCAATAGCAGGCTTGCTAAACGTCACCCCGTGATGTGCCACGTCATCGGCTTCTGCAATCACTTTGGCTACATGCAGCAAGGCCTTGGAAGGAATGCAGCCGACATTCAAACACACACCGCCAAGCCTGCTGTGACGCTCAATTAGAATGACCTGCTTACCCAAATCTGCCGCGCGAAATGC
>Ga0105164_10002380_pt1 | contig 11651 bp, 16 predicted proteins | sample VDWuncwatermetaG_FD_89674 | JGI IMG/M metagenome (GOLD analysis project Ga0105164, IMG submission 89674) | Wastewater microbial communities from Netherlands to study Microbial Dark Matter (Phase II) - VDW unchlorinated drinking water | ecosystem: Environmental > Aquatic > Freshwater > Drinking...
AATGTTCGGCTACATCACAACTCTTCGCTCAATGACGGAAGGCAGGGCAATGTACACGATGGAGTTTAATTGTTATGAAATAGTCCCTCAAAATATCGCCGAACTCATAAAAGAAGGAAAAAAGTAAGAATTTTCTCTCTGTTTTATTACCCGTCAAAATTCGACTGTCCCACAGTCGAATTTTTATTGACTTTTTAGCCTAAAAATTGTAATATATTTTTAGATTTTATATAATTATATAAATATTGCACATTTAAAATTAAATAAAGGAGGGGAAATGAATCTTGCAGAAATTTTGGGAACAAATGCTATGATTTCGGCATTTATTTTAGCAATAATAGGATACACTTCTCAAATTATAACTATTCATAAAAACGGAATTAAAGGAGTATCTCTTTCATTGTTTGTTTTAACATTTTACACAAGTGTTTCATGGTTTATTTACGGCATATATTTTAAAAATCGGAATTTAATTCTGCCTAATTTACTTATGGTTTTGCTTTCTTTGATAATAATAATTCAGATTATTATTAAAAAAAGGAATGAAAAAATAAGTAAAAAGGTTAAATTATATTTACGAATAAAGAAAATAAGGAATTAAATTATTAGGATTATAATTTAAGAAAATTCAGCTATGCGATGGCCGAATTTTTATTTACAATCCTTTTTCTATTGAAATTATTTTTGCTTTTTTTAGGTTAGAATTAAAGTCAAATACAACCTCATCGTTTAATGACTTTCCTAAAATAACTTTAGCGAAAGAAGCGAGATACGATATAATATTTTTGTCTGTGTCTGATTCGTTGTAACCCAATATTGTGTAAGAAACAATTTCTCCATTTTCAAATTCCAAAACCGCGCGGGCGCCGACTTGAATAGTTTTAAAATCAAAATTTATATATTCCTCTGAATCCTCGATTATTCTGCATTTTTCGATGATTTCATTTAATTCGCGAAGCCGATAAGGCAATTCGTGAGTAATTTTCACCCTTGTCTGCATAAACCCCGGATTTTCCCTTAAATCCTTATCCAAATCCGCGTGCCAGCCCATTATGCGCTGCTGTTTTTCCAATTCTTCAATAACCTCATTTCTTTCGCGGATTAACGCTTCATATCCATTTTTAGAAACATAATACATAAGAAAGAATTATAATATAAAAAGGTGTGTTTTTCAAGAACGAAAAATTAAATAAACTTATACATTCGTTTGATTAAATCATAAAAATTACATATACTATATTGACATTGAACTTGTAAAAATTGCGGACGTATTGGGCGTTTCGCTTGATGTTTAAATTAAATAAAAAATATGCTTAATAAAACTGATTTTGAAAATATAGTTTGGGATTTTTTGTTCACATACAGGCAGTTCTTACTTAATGGTCAGTTGCATAAAAGAGTAAACCATGATGCATACGAGAAAAATTCCGCCACTTGGAACACTTTGCTCCTTAGTTTAGAATCTGGCACTTTACTCGGTTTAGCAAAGTTGCTTGAGAGAAAAAATGATATGGGGAGATCTTTTGATAATTTGGCAGGAAAGACATTTGATAATCAAAAATTTGATAGCAAAGAGTTAAACGATATTGCCGATAAAATACTAAAGATAAGACATGCTTATATAGCCCATGCAGATTTGTCAAAGATGCGCAACATGGATTCTTTTCTTAATAAAAATCGTTTGTCTGGCACCGAAGGCATAAAAATGTTTGATGCTCTTAAAAGCCGAATAATTCAATACCAAAAAAATTTTAAACTTGATGTTGATGTACAAAAATTATTTACCCAAAGCCAAAATAATGCGCTTAATGATATTAATGATTGATTGAAATCTTTCAAAATGGCATTATAGGAAAGAAAAAATAATTATGGCAAATAAATCATCAAATAGATACTTACACAAGGCAAGTCAAGTAAAAAATGACGAGTTTTATACTCAGCTTTCTGATATTGAAAGAGAGTTAAGCCATTACAAAGATCATTTTAAAAACAAGATTGTTTTTTGTAATTGCGATGATCCGAGGGTGAGCAGTTTTTTTCACTATTTTTCCTATAACTTTGAATTTTTAGGGTTAAAAAAATTGATTACGACTTGCTATAAAAATCAACAAGTTGATTTATTCAGCCAAAACAATTCTGAAAAAGCAATTTACCTAGAGTACACAGGCGATAAAGATGGGGATAAAGTGCCCGACCTAAGCGAAATCGGAATAAAGCATCTGAAAGGCGATGGTGATTTTAGAAGCAAAGAATGTATTGAATTATTAAAGCAGGCCGATATTGTTATCACCAATCCGCCTTTTTCTTTGTTTCGCGAATATATGGCACAATTGGTTGAGTATAATAAAAAATTTGTAATAATCGGCAGTTTGAACGCCATAACATACAAAGAAATTTTTAAACTCATAAAAGATAATAAATTATGGTTTGGTTATGGTTTTAATGGTGGCAATGCATATTTTAAAACGCCATATCCAAAGGAATTTGCCGAAGGTGTATACAATAAAGAAACTGGTCTTGTTAAATTTCGCAATGTTACATGGTTTACCAACTTGGAAATTCAAAAACGACACGAAGATTTAATTCTTTACAAAACTTACAAAGGGAACGAAAAATATTATTCAAAATATGATAACTATGATGCAATAAATGTTGATAAAACAAAAGATATACCGGCAGATTATGTTGGCGACATGGGTGTTCCGATTAGTTTTTTAGATAAATATAACCCTGAACAATTTGAAATAATAAAATTTAGGAAAGGCGATGATGATAAGGATTTAGCAATAAATGGAAAATATACATATTTTAGAATAATTATAAAAAACAAGAAAGTTAAAAAATAAATTTATGAAAATACAACTAAATGAAATCACGGTCAGAGAAGTGTCAAATAGTTATCTAAACAGCGATGAAGAAGGCGTTGTTGGTTATGGCGGAAAATTAAATATCCGCCCAAAATATCAACGCGAATTCGTCTATAAAGATAAGCAAAGAGATGCGGTTATTGATACTATAAAGAAAAATTTTCCGTTAAATGTGATGTATTGGGTAAAAAGCGAAGACGGAACTTTTGAAGTGATGGACGGACAACAGAGAACCATAAGTTTTTGCGAATATATAGACGGGAAATTTTCTTTAAATAATTTATATTTTCACAATCTTACAGATACGGATAAAGAGCAAATTTTAAATTATAAATTGATGATTTATTTTTGTGAGGGAAACGACAAAGAAAAATTGGACTGGTTTAAAATTATAAATATAGCGGGAGAAAAGCTAACAGATCAGGAATTGAGAAATGCTATTTATACCGGAACTTGGCTAACTGACGCAAAAAGATATTTTAGCAAATCAGGATGTCCCGCTTATGGCATAGCAAGCGATTATTTAAAAGGCGTAGCAATACGGCAGGAATATTTAGAAACCGTAATCAGGTGGATAAGCGGCGACAAGATAGAAGATTATATGTCTAAACATCAGCACGAGCCGAATGCTAACGAATTATGGCTTTATTTTCAGAATGTCATCAATTGGGTGAAAGTAGCTTTTCCAAACTATCGGAAAGAGATGAAAGGCGTGGAATTTGGGCCTTTGTATAACGAATTTAAAAATAAAAAAATAGATTCAAAGAAAATAGAAAAAGAAATAACGGAATTGATGCAGGATGAAGATGTGACTAAAAAATCCGGTATTTACGAGTATGTTTTATCTATAAATGAAAAATTTTTGAATATCCGCGCTTTCACCGACAAGATGAAGCGAGAAGCGTATGAGAGGCAAAAAGGCATTTGTAAAAAATGCAAAGAACATTTTGAAATAGAAGAAATGGAGGCCGATCATATAAAACCTTGGCACGAAGGTGGGAAGACTGTTTCAGAAAATTGCCAAATGTTATGCAGGCAAGACAACCGAACCAAATCGGGGAAATAAAATGATAGGCACGCAAAAAGAAGTAGAACAGATGATTTTAGCGTAAAATTGGCTGTGTATAATTTTTTGACATTGCTATTGACAAATAATTTTACATCGGCTAACATTATAGTGTAAATAATTTTATGGCTAACTATCATGTTTCAAAGCGCGCCGATGGAGATTGGCAAGCTAAAAAAGAAAGAGCAGACAAAGCGGGCGGAATTTTTAACACCCAGCGAGAAGCCGAGAAAGCAGCGAAAGAATTTTCCGCTAATTCTGGCGGTGGAGAAGTAAAAATCCACGGGTTGAACGGGAAAATAAGAGATAGCGATACAGTGAAACCCGCAGTTGATCCAAACCCACCTAAAGATAAAGTATATTAAATTATGCTTGGTAAATTTATTTTAGAACAACGCAAAAAACACAATTTGACGCAGGAGTTTTTGGCGTCTAAAATTGGTGTTTCTCGACCGACTTATATTCAAATAGAACAAGGCAAGCGAGATTTAACTATCACCAAAGCAAGGAAACTGGCGGATATTTTTGGCATTGTTTTTGATGACTTTGTTCAAGGCAAAGAAAGCGTATCTCCTAAAATAAAGTTAGAAAAGCAAAGAATACTTAAAAAAGTAAAACAAGAAATGCGAATTTCGGTGCCTCAAGAAAATATTGTTAAACTAAAAGAAACATTTTTATATATTTTAGAAAAAATCGGAGCGTTGCCGAATATTGGCGAGGCGGTAATTTGTAAAATTTTGTATTTTATTGATTTTGATTATTACGAGAAATATGAGGAACAGCTTATCGGCGCTACTTACATCAAAAATCATCACGGCCCTACTCCTGCGGCTTTTACTGAAATTGTTAAACAAATGGAGCGCGATAATGATTTAATTCATGTGGTTAAAAAATATTTTCAATATGATCAAAAAAAATATTTACCGCGCAGAAAAGCAGATTTATCTATTTTTTCCGCGCGCGAAAAGGAATTGATTGACGCGGAAATAGAAAGATTTAAAGATTTTAACGCAAGTAAAATAAAGGAATATTCGCATAATGATGTGCCGTGGATTGGAGCAAAAGACTTACAACCAATCAATTATGAGGCGGTCTTTTACCGAACGCCGGAATTTTCCGTCAGACGATATGACGATAAACTATAGCGAAACCGTCGAATTCAAGCGCGATTTTAAGAAACTATTTAAAAAATTTTTATCACTCGCGGAAGATTTAGCGGTTGCCAAACAATATGATATTGAACTTTTCCATTGCCAAAAAATAGATAGGCATGGAATTTTTAAAATAGACAATACTGGAAATGAAGAAAATTTGCAATTTTTCAAAATTAAAAAATTTGCCTGCAAATCCTTAAAAGGGCGGGGTTCAAAAAGCGGAATACGAATTATTTACGCCTTTTATTGTCAAAGCTATAAAGTTGAATTTATTGAAATATACTTCAAAGGCGAAAAAGAAAACGAGGATCGCGAAAGGATAAAGGAATATCTAAAAAATCATTAAGCGGTAGTCCTAATAATAAATTAAAAATAACTTCACAAAAACAATTAAAAATTATATAATGTTTTTAATATGATGGAAGAAGAAAATGACAATAATGAAATTAGCGAAGAAATAGACGAATCCTTTAATTTTAATGAATCATTTAATTTTTTTGATAACAACGGGCAAAATAAAACTATTTACAGCAATGAAGAAATATCCGAAATTCCGGCTGAAATTACAGAATCACCTTCCCTAAAATCGGCTCCGGAAATTATAAAAACGCTTGTTTCGCAGAACCTTTTATCTGATAATTTGGATTTGGAGACAACGCTTGATAAATTACCGTTTTAGTGTTATTATTAAAATATAAATAACTTTGAATTATAAAATTTCATTAACATATACAAGTTTTTAAACATAAAAGGGATATTTAAATTTCATAATACAATATTAAATATGGACGAAAATCAAAATAATAATTTAACCAAAAAAGAAAGAAGGGATTTAAAACGGCAAGAAAAAATGGAGAGCAGAGAGAAAAAAGAAAAAAACAAAAAAATTAAGACCAGCGCAATTTGGGCGGCTGTTTTTTTAATCCTCTTATCAGGAATTGGCGGTATTGTCTTTTTAGTCGCAAAATCTTCTTCATCTAACGGAACCATCTCCCAGCCCGCGCTTCTTATCGCGCGGGACAATGACTGGACAAAAGGAAAAAAAGACGCGAAAGTTGTTTTGGTGGAATACAGTGATTTTCAGTGTCCCGCATGCGCCTACTTTATGCCGGTGTTAGAAAAATTGTCGTCTGATTTTCCAAATGATTTAAAAATTGTTTATAGACATTTTCCGCTTCCCAAGCACAAAAACGCCAAGTTTGCGGCGTATTCCGCGGAAGCCGCGGGACGGCAGGGAAAATTTTTTGAAATGACGAACAAAATTTTTGAGCGACAAAAAGAATGGGAAAATTTAAGCGAGAATAACGCAATAGAAATATTTAAAAATTCAGCGTCTGAATTAAATCTTGACATTAAAAAATTTGAAGAGGACCTAAATAACGAAGAGATTAAAAATGCGGTTGACAATGACTATAAAGACGGAACAGCGTTAAACATAAATTACACTCCCACATTTTATTTAAACGGAAACAAAATCGTGAATCCAAAAAGTTATGATGAATTTAAAAAAATGATTGAAGAAGAAATTAAAAAATAAAATGCTCTGGTTTATAATAATTCTTTCAATTTTAGGCATATTTGACGCTTCCTATCTCACTACGAAGCACTATCTTTCTGAAGCAATTTATTGCCCTGTGGGAAAAAATTGCGAAACTGTTTTAAACAGCGTCTATTCAACGATTTTTAATATCCCTCTCGCGCTCTTTGGCGCATTTTTTTATTTTACCATTTTAATTTTGGCTCTCTTTTACCTTCAAACCCATCGTAAAATAATTTTACAAGCGGTTTTCGCGCTCACACTTCCCGCGCTTATTATTTCCATAACTTTAACTTATCTTCAATTTTTTGTACTCTACGCTCTTTGCGCCTATTGTCTTTTTTCCGCCTTTAATATCTTACTGCTATTCTTCTCAAACGGGTTCCTCTTGTTTTTCAAAAAAAACAATCTATCATAAATAATATATGAAGGAAGAAATAATTAAAAATTTAGAGAAATTAAAAAATCAAATCCGCGAAACCGCGGACTGTCTTTGATTTTGAAAAAAAACGGCAAACAGTTAAAGAACTTGAGAAAGAAACAATTGAAATTAATTTTTGGCAAAACAAAGAGCGCGCGCTTAAAATTACAGAAGAATTAAATGAATTAAAAAAAGAAATTGCGCCATTTGAAAAATTGTATAACGAAATAAAGAGCGCAGGCGAACTTTTAAATTTAATAGAAGAGCGCGATGAAAACTCGCTTCAAGAAATTGAAAACAAAATAAAAGAAATTGGAATTTTTTATAACAAAGAAAAAAAACGAACAGTTTTTTCCGGAAAATACGATAAAGGCGGAGCAGTCATAACAATTTTCGCTGGAGCGGGAGGCGACGATGCCGAGGACTGGGCAAAAATTTTATATGAAATGTACTTTAAATACATAGAAAAGAGGGCTTGGAACACGGAAACATTACATATACATAAAAATGAAATAGGCGGAATTAAAAATATAACTTTTGAAGTGAACGGCGCCTATGCCTACGGATATTTAAAAGGAGAGAGCGGAGTGCATCGCTTAGTGCGCGTTTCACCATATTCCGCAAAAAAACTCCGCCACACTTCTTTCGCGAAAATGGAAGTTCTGCCGAAATTCGTTGAAATAGAAGAGGTTGAAATTAAAGAAGAGGACTTAAAATATGATTTCGCAAGGTCAAGCGGAGCCGGAGGGCAAAATGTAAATAAAAGAGAAACATCAGTAAGAGTGACGCACATCCCAACAAATTTACAAGCGCATATAAGCACGGAGCGGAGCCAGTCACAAAACAGGGAAACAGCGCTTTCAATTCTTCGCGCCAAATTATACAAGAAAAAAATATCAGAACAAACCGAAGAAAAAAAATCTTTGAAAAATGATGTTAAAGCGGAATGGGGATATCAAATTCGTTCCTATATTTTTCATCCATACAAAATGGTGAAAGACATCCGCACAGGAGTGCAAACAAGCGATGTTGACGCCGTCTTAAACGGTGATTTGGATAAATTTATAGAAGCGGATATAAATTTAGTTAAAAATTAAAGGTAATTTATGATTTACTTTGAAAAAGTATCAAAAATTTATTCGCCGACCTCAACAGCCCTTGAGGATATTGAACTTGTTATAGAACCGCGCGAATTTGTATCTATCGTAGGCCAATCTGGAGCCGGAAAATCAACTCTTTTAAAACTTCTGCTTCGAGAAGAGCGTCCTACGACTGGAAAAGTTTTTTTTGAATCAACCGACATAAACAAAGTTCCAAAACATAAAATCCACCATCTTCGGAGAAAAATCGGCTCTATTTTTCAAGACTATAAACTCCTTTCAACAAAAACCGCTTATGAAAATGTGGCTTTCGCAATGGAAGCAAATGGCGCCGAAGAAGAACGGATTGAATCGGATGTACCACAAGTTTTAGAACTAGTCGGACTTCGCGACAAACTTTTTCATTTTCCGGACGAACTTTCTGGAGGCGAAAAACAACGGCTCGCGATAGCTCGCGCTATAATCAATCAACCGGAAGTAATTTTAGCAGACGAACCAACAGGAAATTTAGACCCTATAAACACAGTGGATATTATAAAACTGCTCGCTAAAATAAACGAGCTCGGAACGACCGTAATACTCACAACTCACAACAAAGAAATAGTTGATGCCTTAAACAAAAGAGTGATAACCATGGAATTAGGAAAAATAATCCGCGACGAAAAACACGGAAAATATGTATTATAAATTTTCAAAATATAAAATTTAAAATAAATTATTATGTCAGAAAGAATTAAAGAACAAACAAATAATAATGAAATAGCTGAATTTAATACTTTTGAAGATTTTAAAAACGCTTTCCTAAATCTTCCAAACAAATTTCTTCCTCTTTTTTTAAGAAAACCGGGACAACCAAAACAAAAAATGTCTACTAATTTAATGTTATTAAATTTAAGTTTAAAGGATTACGAAAATTTAGATATACCAAGCGATAAAGAAATAAACGAAGAAGTAGAAAACGAATCTTCAATTTTAAGAATAGCAAGGACAGGAATGGCTTTAAAAGAATTATATAAAATAACAAACGGAGTAATAAATGACCACACAACCACAATGGAAACCGATATAGAAACATCATTAAGTCTTTTTCATGAAGAAATATTTTCTCTATGGGAAAAAAGAAAAGAAAAAGAACCGATTAATCTAACATCATTCTTAACTATTAAAATAGAAAATTTAGGAAAAGAAATACAAAAATTAGAAAAAAGTAAAATAAACACTGAAAAAGAAAAACAAGAATTATTAGATAAAACAAAAATAATGGGTCCTAAAAAAAAGAAAGCTTATTTAAAAAGCAAAGAAAATGAATTAGAATGTCTTAAAAAAACAATTGAAATATCAGATAGTTTTATAAAATTTAACAAAGAATCAATTAAAAAGTCAGAATTAAATATTAAAAACGAATTATTTGCAAAAAAAATTATAAACGGCAGAATGCCTTATTTAAGTGGAAGCGAATATTTTGAAAGCTATATGAACTGTTTAAATTCTATTTTTCGTTATTACACTAAAGAAAATAGAAATAAATTTGAAGACATACTACTTGAATGGGCTTTAAAACATCAAGACAAACTCCCTCTTAAGGAATCAAAAAACGAGGAATTAAATAAGTTTCAAAAAAAAATACTTAATGAATTATGGCGCGTATATCCTGCAATTGAGAAATTTCCAACAAAAGATAACTTAGAACACGGGCGTTTAATTCTTAGCAATTTTCTTTTAAGACTTCCGAAAAACGAAACTTAAACATAATACACGATTTGAAATACGCGGAAATATCGTATAATAAGCTTAATGAACTTTAATTTATGTTTTTAACAAAAATAAAAAGAGTGGCTAAATACGGGTTTATAAATTTTTGGCGAAACGGCTGGGTGTCTTTAGCCACCGTTTTAGTTATGCTTGTTACGCTTTTTATAGTCGCCTCGCTTCTTTTCGTAAATCTTCTTTTAACTTCAACCATAGGGCGCCTATCGGAAAAAGTTGACATAAGCGTTTATTTTAAAACCGACGCTTCGGAAGAAAAAATTATCTCTCTTCGTCAAACAATGTTAAAATTAGACGAAGTAAAAAATATTGAATACATTTCTAAAGAAGAAGCGCTTCAAAGATTTAAAGACAGGCATCAAGAAAACTCGCTTATAAACCAGTCTCTTTTAGAACTTTCCGAAAATCCGCTTGGAGCAAATTTTAACATTCAAGCGCGCAATCCGAGCGAATTTGAAAGCATAAACAAATTTTTAGAATCTGGAAATTTTGACGAAATAATAGACAAAGTTAATTTTAGACAAAACAAGCTTGTGATAATACGTCTTTCTGATATTTTAAATTCCGCAAGAAAAGTCGGATTTATCGTCACAATTTTTATGACAATTATAGCAATGCTCGTGTCGTTTAACACCATACGGCTCGCCATATACACAAGCAAAGAAGAAATCGGAGTAATGCGACTTGTCGGAGCTTCCAATAATTACATAAGAGGACCGTTTGTAATAGAAGGCGCGTTTTATGGAATCGCGGCCGCGCTTATCGCGATGTTTATATTTTATCCCTTAACATTCTGGCTCGCGCCGAAAGCGATGAACTTTTTCGGACCGCCCAACATCTTCAGTTATTATCTTTCAAACTTTTTTAGCATATTCGCGCTCCTGCTTTCTGTAGGTATAATTCTTGGATCAATTTCAAGTTTTATTGCGGTGCGCCGTTATTTAAAAATTTAAGAGGGAAAATTTTTCCCTCTTTTTCTTTTGTTGTTTTAAATAAAAATAAAAAATTATACTTTAATATATTGTTTACATTTTATTCCGTATCTTGTCGTAAATTCTTCTTCTGACATATTATCAAGAACAATTTCAACCTCATGTCCTATAAAATAATTCTTAATTAAAATAGGCCATTCAATATCTAAAATGTTTTTAAATATCTTTTTTAAAATATATATAGAACCTCCTCCTGTCCATAAATAAATTTTCTTTTCTTGTTTTTCATAGTCTAAAAGCATCTGCAAAACTTTTTCGTTTATTTTTCCTTCAATTAAAAAAGTTTCATCAATATCGCAAAAAACTCCTTGTAAAACATTATCTTTTTTTATCAAAAAAGTGTTGTTAATATCACAAAAAACTCCTACTTTTTCTTTAATTTCAATTCCACCGCTTTTAGTTTTAATTATCATCTTTTCCTCCTTTTATTTATGGTGAACAAAATTAAACCATTATTTTTATATAAATATTAAATTGTTAAAGAACTTTTTACCTTATAGGAAACCGCCTAAAAAGATAGAAATATTGTATTTATATTATCAAAAATCATAAAAATTGCAAATTTTTTTTAAACTTTTAAAACCTTGTAAAAAAAGCGAAAAAATGCATACTTAAATTAAATTATAAATTTATGTGGTATGAATTAAGTTTAATATTAATAAGTTTAATTTTGGGCGGCTGGATTTTATATTTGGAAATCCGCCTTAAAAAATTTTTTAGAGGAAGCGAAGGAGAAAACCTCGAAAA
>Ga0105164_10002382_pt1 | contig 11646 bp, 12 predicted proteins | sample VDWuncwatermetaG_FD_89674 | JGI IMG/M metagenome (GOLD analysis project Ga0105164, IMG submission 89674) | Wastewater microbial communities from Netherlands to study Microbial Dark Matter (Phase II) - VDW unchlorinated drinking water | ecosystem: Environmental > Aquatic > Freshwater > Drinking...
CAGTAGGGAGCCAACCCCGCCCAGACGCACGTGCCCGAACTCGTCCACACGGGCATCCGACGTGATCTGCTGTCCGTAGTCGGTCGGCTTAGCCCCCTCGGCCACCACCACGATGCTGAAGGTCCGGCCGTGTTCGTGCCGCCGCAGGACGACACCGCAGACTTCATCGATCGTGAAGGGCACCTCGGGCACGAGGATGACGTCCGCCCCGCCCGCCAGCCCTCCGACGCAGGCGACCCACCCGGCGTCGCGGCCCATCACCTCGATGATCATCACGCGGTGGTGCGCTTCCGCCGTCGTGTGCAGCCGGTCACAGGCGTCCATCACCAGGTTCACGGCGGTGTCGAACCCGATGGTGTAATCCGTGCCGGGGACGTCGTTGTCCATGGTCTTGGGAATGCCCACGACCTTGACGCCCGTCTGGGTCAGCCGGCGGGCCACGCTGAGGGTGTCGTCGCCGCCGATGGCGATGATCGCATCGATCCCCAGGCGCTGAATGGTCCCCAGCAGGCGCTTGCCGCCCTCGTCAGTCTTGAAGGGATTCGTGCGCGACGTCCCAAGGATCGTCCCGCCGCGCGGCAGGATGCCCGATACGCTGTCGCGAGTGAGCGGCACAAACTCCCCTTCGATTAGGCCCAGCCATCCGTTGCGGATGCCGATGACCTCATGGCCGCCGTCAAGAGCCCGTCGCACAACGGCACGGATTGCCGCGTTCAGCCCCGGCGCGTCGCCGCCGCCCGTCAGCACTGCAATCCGCATCGCACACCTCCTGCTTCACCCATGCGTGTCATTCACACATCACGCATAGAAGACGGACACCACACATATTCCAGTGTGGCGCAGCGGGAACGCTGATAGGATAAGGTCTCGAACCGATCCCCTAGACGGCGTCACCCAAGGAAATCCCCAGTTCGCGCGCCGCGCGCACCAGTTCGCCATCCGTCGGTACCTGCCTCCGCGTCGCGACCGCCTCGGCGATGGGAACGGTCAGCACCTCCTGGCCGCGCAACGCGACCATCATGCCCATCTGGTGCTCCACGACGCACTGCACGGCCCGCACCCCAAAACGGGTCGCCAGCAGCCGATCAAATGGAGTGGGGGAACCCCCCCGCTGCAGATGCCCCAGGACCGTGCAGCGGGTCTCGCGGCCGGTGGCCTCAGCCAGGCCGTCGGTCACCTGCTGTCCGATCCCGCCCAGCCGCGGAAGCTTCCCGGGCGCACCCGCCTCTTGGTAGATCTGGGCGCCTCCGACCGGACGCGCGCCTTCGGCCACCACGACGATCGAGAACCGACGGCCGCGGGTGGCTCGCTCCTCGATGACCCGCTCCACCGCCTCGAGTTGGAACGGGATCTCCGGGATCAACACAGAGTTGGCGCCGCCGGCGATCCCCGATTCCAGGGCGATCCAGCCGGCGTTGCGCCCCATGGTCTCGACCACCATGATCCGATGGTGGCTCTCCGCCGTCGTGTGGAGCTTGTCGATCGCCTCGGTCGCGGTGAGCCGGGCGGTGTCGAAGCCGAAGGTCACGTCCGTGCCAGGGATGTCGTTGTCGATCGTCTTGGGGATGCCGACGACCGGCGCGCCCATCTGATGCAGCGCGCTGGCGATATGCAGCGTGCCGTCGCCGCCGATCACGATCATCGCATCGAGGTGCAGGATTTCGAGGCGGTCCAGGACGGTCCGGGAGGCGTCGATCGCCTCTTCACGGCCATTTCGCACAACCGGCCAGGCGAAGGGGTTGCCACGGTTCGTCGTGCCGAGGATCGTGCCGCCGTGCGTCAGGATGCCGCGCACATCGTCGAGGTCCAGCGGGCGGATGCGATCGTTCAGGAGGCCGTCGAAGCCATCCTCGACCCCAAGCACCTCCCACCCGTAGCCGCCGGCGGCCGAGAGCACCACCGCCCGGATGACCGCGTTGAGGCCGGGGCAGTCTCCCCCACCGGTGAGGATGCCGATCCGCTTGCGCCTGCTCATGGAAAGCGATCAGTCGACGCGGGGCGCGGCGGCGCGCACGGACGCCGGCACATGGGGGGCGAACTCCGCAAACGCGGCCGCGAACATCCGGGCCAGGTTCTTCGCGCTGGCGTCGTAGGCCGCGGGATCGCGCCAGGTCGCTCGAGGCTGCAGGATCTCCGCGGGCACGCCGGGCACCTGCGCTGGGACCTGCACGCCGAAGATGGGATCGGGGGTCGTCGGCACGGAGTCGAGGAAGCCCCGCAACGCGGCCCGCACCATCGCCCGCGTGTGCGCCAGCTTGATCCGCTGGCCCTCGCCGTAGGCTCCGCCGCTCCACCCGGTGTTGACCAGCCACACCGCGGTGCCGTGCTGGGCGATCCGCTTTCCCAGCATCTCCGCATAGACCGTAGGCCGCAGGACCATGAACGACGCCCCGAAGCACGTGCTGAAGGTCGCCTTGGGCTCGGTAATCCCCTTCTCGGTCCCGGCGACGATGGCCGTGTAGCCGGCCAGGAAGTGGTACATCGCCTGGTCCGGGGTCAGGCGCGCAATCGGCGGCATCACGCCAAAGGCATCGGCGGTCAAGAAGATGATCGCCCGCGGGTGCCCGGCCAACCCGGTGGTCGACGCGTTGGGGACGAAGCTGATAGGATAGGCCGCGCGCGTGTTCTCGGTCAGCGATTCGTCGTCCAGATCCAGATGGCGGGTCGTCGGATCAATCGCAACGTTCTCCAGGACGGTGCCGAACATCCGCGTGGTCTTGTAGATCTCCGGCTCGCCCTCGGGCGAGAGCCGGATCGTCTTGGCGTAGCATCCGCCTTCAAAGTTGAAGATGCCTCGATCGGACCACCCGTGCTCGTCGTCGCCGATCAGCGTCCGCTCCGGCTCGGATGACAGCGTGGTCTTGCCTGTCCCCGACAGGCCGAAGAACAGCGCCACATCGCCGGCCACGCCGACGTTCGCCGAACAGTGCATCGGGAGCACGTCCCGCAGCGGCATCAGGTAGTTCATCAATGTGAAGACCGACTTCTTGATCTCCCCCGCATAGGACGTCCCGCCGATCAGCACGAGCTTCTTCGCCAGGTTCATGAGGATGAAAACCTCGCTGCGGGTCCCCTCCTCCTCCGGGATCGAGTGGAAGCGCGGCGCGTCGAGGATCGTGAACTCGGGGGTGTGCGACGCGAGCGCCTCATCGTCGGGGACGATGAACATGATCCGGGAGAACAGGCTGTGCCAGGCGTACTCCGTGATCACCCGCACGTGCTTGCGGAAGCGGGGGTCGGCGCCGACGAAGACGTCCTGCACGAAGAGTTCATTACCCTGCAGATAGGCCTGCATCCGTCGGTGCAGGTGATCGAAGTTGGCCGGCTCGATCGGCTTGTTGTACTTCGCCCACCAGATCCGCTCTTCGCTGGACGGCTCGCGGACGATGAACTTGTCCTGCGGCGAGCGGCCGGTATGGTGGCCGGTGTGGACGAGCAGCGGCCCGCCCTCGGCGATCAGGCCTTCCCGTCGGCGCACGGCGTGCTCGTAGAGGGCCGGAGCGTTGAGGTTCCACCCCACCATCGAGGGCTGCAGGCCGTGGGCCTCCAGCCCATGCCGGCTCCGGATGCCTTCCTCAATCACCACCGCACTCCACCTCCTGGGTTCGCGCCTCACGCACCCGCACAGGCTATTATAGGGGCATCGCAGCGTCCTGCCGAACGTACTGGCATGCTGACTTCGGCCCAGACCCCGCCGGCTCCCTCCTGGGTCTCCACCGACGGCCGCCTGATCCTCGGCGCGCGCGCCGTCCGCACGTTCGCCTACGGATTCCAGTCGGTCCTGTTGGGCGTCTACCTCAAGCAGGCGGGATTCGCCGCCTGGCAGGTCGGGGCGGTGCTGACCGCCACGCTGCTGGGATCGGCGGCGCTGACGGCGCTGTTCGCCGGGACCGCGGACCGCTACGGCCGGCGGCGCATGCTGCAGCTCAGCGCGCTCTTCATGGCCGGAAGCGGCGCCGCGTTCGCGTTCAGCACCTCGTACCCGCTGCTCATCCTGGCGTCGCTAACCGGCACCGTCGGGGCGACCTCCGGCGAGGTCGGGCCCTTCCTCTCGCTCGAGCAGGCGATACTGCCGCAGACCGTGGCGGCCGAACACCGGACGCGCCTGTTCTCGGTGTACAACACCCTGGGCGCGCTGGCCGGCTCGCTGGGCGCGCTGGCCGCCGGCACACCGGTCGTGCTGCAGCGCTGGCTGGGCTTGGATGCCGCGAGCGCCTTCCGCACGATGTTCCTGGCGTATGCCGCCTGCGCCGGCGTGACGCTCTGGCTGTTCAGCCGCCTGAGCGATCGCGTCGAGGCAGCGGCCGCTGCAGCCCCGCGCGCCGGACTGCAGCGCTCGCGCCGGGTGGTCTTCACGCTCGCCGGGCTGTTCAGCCTGGATTCGCTTGCCGGCGGCTTCGTCGTGCAGAGCTTGATCGCGTTGTACTTGAATTTGAAATGGGGCGCAGGCCCGGAACTGCTGGGACCGATCTTTCTGGTGGCTGGTCTGCTCCAGGCCGCGTCGTACCTGGCGGCGGCGCGCGTGGCGGAGCGGATCGGCCTGATCAACACGATGGTCTTCACCCATCTGCCGTCGAATGTCCTGTTGATGGCCATCCCCTTCGCGCCCTCGCTCCCCTGGGCCATCGGCCTGCTGCTCGCGCGCCAGGCCGTCTCGCAGATGGACGTCCCGACACGGCAGTCGTATATCGTCGCCGTGGTGGATCCCGAGGAGCGCGTGGCCGCGGCCGGCGTGACGAACATCGCGCGCAACGTCGCGCAGGCGGTCACGCCCGTGATCGCGGGGGTAGCGATGCAGACCGCCGGCCTGGGCGTGCCCTTTGTGCTGGGAGGAGGATTGAAGATCGTCTACGATCTGCTGCTGTTCACAATGTTCCGCACCGTGCGGCCGCCGGAGGAGCACGTGTGAGGACCCACCCGTGAGGATCGTCTCCCTGCTGCCCAGCGCCACCGAGATCGTCTGCGCACTCGGACTCGGCGAACACCTCGTCGGCGTTTCCCACGACTGCGACTACCCGTCTGAGATCCTCGGCCGGCGCGTGCTGAGCGACGCGATCGTGACCGGGCAGGAACCCAGCGGTCAGATCGACGCCGCGATCCGCGAGCAGGTGCACCGCGGCAAGAGCGTCTATCATCTCGACGCTGCGGCGCTGGCGGCCCTGCAACCCGATCTCATCCTGACCCAGGAACTGTGTGAGGTCTGCGCGCCGTCGTTCAGTCAGGTCCGCGCGGCGGCCAGGGTCCTGGAAGGGCGGACGAAGCTCGTGTCGCTGGAGCCGCACGGCCTGGAGGACATCCTGGAGACCATTCTGGAGGTCGGGAGACAGACGGACACCGAGCCCGCCGCGCGCACCCTGGTGGATCGGCTCCGCGAGCGGATCACGTGCGTGAGGCAGCTCCCGCGGGTCGTCCCCCGGCCCCGCGTGCTCTGTCTCGAGTGGCTCGACCCGCCGTTCATCGCCGGACACTGGGTGCCCGAGATGGTGGCCCTGGCCGGCGGCGTCGACGGACTCGGCCGGGCCCGTAGGGATTCCATCACGGTCGAGTGGGACGCGATCGTGGCCTACACGCCCGAAGCGATCGTCGTGATGCCGTGTGGATTCGACATGGCGCGCACCCGGGCCGAGATCCACCTGCTGGCCGGTCGGCCGGGATGGCACGACCTGCCGGCCGTCCGCGCCCGCCGGGTCTTCCTCACCGACGCCACCGCGTACTTCAGCCGGCCAGGCCCCCGCATCGTCCGAGGACTGGAGATTCTGGCAGCCCTCCTGCGCGCGGATGCCGACGCTGATGCAGGGCCACTGGCCATCGAAGGCGCGGAGCGGCTGGACGGGTAGCCGCCGATGTTCCGGACCAACTATCACACGCACAACCGCTTTTGCGATGGAAAGGGCGAGATCGCCGAGTACGTCGAGGCGGCGGTTGCCGCTGGTCTTGAGGCGCTGGGCATCTCCAGCCATTCGCCGCTGGTGTTTCCCGACGAGAGCGCCATGCGCGCGGCGGACCTGCCGGCCTACTGCGCCGAGGTGGAGCGGCTGCGAGACGCCAACCGTGGGCGATTGCGCGTTCACCTCAGCCTGGAGTTCGACTACATCCCCGAGCGACTCCCAGAGTTGTGGGCGCTCGTGGCTCCGTTTCGATTCGACCACCTGATCGGCTCGGTGCACTTCGTGGGACTCGATACGACTGGAGTTCCGTGGGCCTACGACCTGACGCGCCGCGGCTTCGAGCGCGGCCTGCGCACCCTCTTCGGCGGCGACATCCGCCGCCTGGTGGGCGCCTACTACGAGCGCATCCGCAGCCTGGCAGCCTGGGGCCGCGTGGCGATCGTGGGGCACATCGACCGCATCAAGATGTGGAACCGCGGAAGCGAGTACTTTAATGAAGATGACGTCTGGTACCAGCAGGAGGTCGCGGCGACCCTGAGGGCGTGTGCGGAGGCCGGCGTCATCATCGAACTCAATACGACGGGCTGGCGGCACGCCGCGCGCTCCCCGTATCCGAGCCCGTGGATCCTGCGCCGGTGCCTGGATCTGGGCATCCCGCTGATTGTGACCACTGACGCCCACACGCCGTCGCGCATCACCGAATTCCATCCGAGAGCCGAGGCGCTCTTGCGCGAGGTGGGCTGCAGCTCGCTGGCCGTCTTGCGGGACGGCGGCTGGAAGATGGAACCATTCTAGAGAAGGGCGGTGATCCCAGGATGCTGCGCCGCCTGGACATTGTGGTCATCAAGGTGAAGGATTGGCCGGCGGCGGTCCGGTGGTACACAGAGGAATTCGGGCTGAGACTCCTGTACCGGGAGGACGACCACCGCTGGTGCCAGCTCGCGTTTCCTGATGGCGGGACCACGCTGGCGCTCTTCGGGGTCGATGCCGTGGACCTGACGACGCAAAACCGGTGCATCCCCGACATTCTCGTGGACGACCTGGCGGCCACCGTCGACTACCTCCGCCGGCGTGGCGTCGCGTTTCGCGGGGACATCCGCGGCGGCGATGAAGGCTACCGGGTCATCTCCCTAATCGATCCTGAGGGGAATGAACTGCAGTTCTACGAGTGGGTCGAGCGGAAGCCTTAGGCGCGCACGGGCTTCGTGGCCTTCAACGAGAAGCTCAACGGGAGTTCGCCCGGCTGGCCGGCCGGGAGCCACCAGGCTCCATCCCTGTGCTCGAGAAACGGCAGCACCGGATAGAAGATGAACGGAAACTCGTGGAGGAAGTCGATTCGCAGCCCGGCATCGGCGACCGCGGTGACGATTTCACCCATACTGTGGGGCCATACGTACTCCACGGGCTGCGTTACCTCGGCCTCGCGGTCGGCATAGGAACCCCGTACCGGAAACGCCAGCGGATGCGGTTGCTCGAAGTACGGATAACGCAGCCGAAGTTCCGTGACGTCTTCGGCGTCATCCCACGCGTCCAGCATGGGATGCTGCTCGGTAATGTAGAAGATCCCAGCGGGCCGGAGGAAGTGCGCGATCACCTGCGCCCAGCGGCGCAGGTCAGGCAGCCAGCCCAACACGCCGCGGGAAGTGTAGAACAGACGAACCGGGCGTCGATCCCCAGTTCGGCCGCGAGGGATCACGCCAGGGTGATGGCCTTCTCAGAGAAGTCGGCACCCGTCACCCTGGCGCCCAGCCGGGCCCACGACAGCGTGTCGATCCCAAAATGACACTGAAGGTGCAGCAGTGACTTGCCGGCGACGTCGCCCACTTCCTCCAGTTCATATGGCCGTAGCCGGACACCTCCCCGCATGATGCCTTCCAGGTCGTAGAAGGCGGACCGGGCGTTGATGACCGCCCACTCATCCCAGAGAGCCCGATTGGCCGCGCGATACCTGTCCATATTTCAGTCGACTGTCGCCTAGAAGTAGTTCGACGTGATCCCTCCGTCCGCCACCAGCACCGCGCCGTTCGTCCAGGCCGACTCATCCGACGCCAAGTACATCGCCAGGTAGACGATGTCCTCCGCGCGGCCGAAGCGCCCCATGGGGATGCGGGCCAGCCGGATCCGCTTCGCCTCCGGATCCGTCAACAGCCACTGCGTCAGCAGCGGCGTCTCAATCGGCCCGGGACAGATGGCGTTGCTGCGGATGCCCTTCGGACCGAACTGCACCGCCAGGGATTTGGTGAGCGCGATCACCCCGCCCTTGCTGGCAGTATAGGCGTCCTGGGGGACGGTGCACCCGACCAACGCCACAAACGAGGCGATGTTGATGATCGAGCCGCCCCCGGCGCGCAGCAGCGCCGGGATGCCGTGCTTGCAGACCAGGTAGATACCCTTGAGGTTCACGTTCATGACCAGGTCCCAGACCGATTCTTCCAGGTCGGTGACGGCGCCGTCCTTGGCGGGAAAGATACCCGCGTTGTTGTACAGGACGTCGAGCCGGCCGAAGGCCGCCTCGCCGGCGCGGACCGCCGCCGCGACGTCGGCTTCCCTGGACACATCGGTGCGCACGAAGATCGCCTGGCCGCCCGCCGCGCGCACCTCCGCCACGGTCTCCTGGCCGGATGCCTCGGCGACCTCCACCGCGACGATTCGCGCGCCCTCCCGCGCAAAGGCCACCGACGCCACGCGGCCCATGCCGCTGCCGGCCCCGGTGATGAGCACGACTTTGTCACCAAGACGTCCCATCGAACTCCCTCCATCTCATATGGATACCATTGGAGTTCCACCCTGACGCGTTCGAATCCCGTCGGCCGAGCAGGACCGCTAGAGAGCCCGAAGAAGGCTACGGCCACAACGCCCGCAGAAGAAGAATCTGCCCAGGTGGGGTTCTGGCGTGGAATTCACCCCCGAGGTTCTCTCCCGGCTTGCGCAGGCGGACAAGGTCGCCTACCATCCACGCCCGCGCGACTCTCTGCGGCGGGCCCCGACGCGCGGGCTGCTGGTCATTGCCGATGGCATCACGCCGCAGGCGCTGGAGCGGGCGCATACGCGGCGCAGACGCCATCATCACCGAGGGAGTGCTCGGCGAGGACTTCAGCGAGATCACCGAACGCGCCCTCGACGCGGTGCGCACGTGGGGGCCGCATCTCCTGATGGTCGTCTTCTATGTCGGAGACACCTTCGGCCACCTGTTCGGGCCGGACGCAGAAGAAACGCTTGCAGCCATCGAGCAAATCGATGCGATGACGGCGCGCCTCCTCGACACATACGCAGAGAGGAATCTCCTCGACGAGACGGTGATCACGGTGCTGGCAGACCACGGGCACATGCGCGTCGATGAGGTGGTGCTGGCGGACTTTGTCGAACAGGTCGGTGCCCTCCCCCACGGACGTCTCGCCCTGGCGCCGGGCGAACTTGCTACAGGCGAAATGCGCGCGCTCCTCAACGACCCTCGGGTCGAGGATGTGTACGCGCGAGAGGAACTGGAACTGCTGGGAACCTGGGACACGCCATGGGGTGAGCGCGTGGTCGCCCTGAGAGAAGGGTTGATGTTCCCTGATGCGCGCGGACGAACCATGCGCGGGTACCACGGCGGCTTCACGGAAGCCGAGTGGCACATCCCGTTGATCCTGAGCGGCCCGGGGATCGCCGCAGGCGCCCGATTGGATGAATGCGAGATCATCGACCTGGCGCCGACGCTGTCGGTCCTGCTGGGAGGGACGCTCCCGCAGCAGAACGAGGGCCGCGTCCTGTGGGAGATCCTCGACACACCCCTCAGCCCCGCTCCGTCGAGGGCTACGTGGGACTCTGGCGGGAGACGTACGCGCTGCTGGCAAGATGGCAGAACGTGAAGCGCGCCTGGGCGCGAGGGGAGCTGGCTGACTCAGGGTTTAGAAAGGAGCGGGAGGATTTTCGGGCACGAGTTGGCGGGCATGTGGCCGCCCTGAAGCGCGCGAGAGAGGAATTGAACTCAGGATCCGCTTAGGAGCCCGCCTCCGCCAGCCAGACGGGCAGGCGCGCGTCGGCCAACTGCGCGGTGTAGCGGTCAAAATGCTTCTGTCCATACGCGACAAAGTCATAGTCAAGCGTCGAAATCGTCACCTGGACCATCGCCCACATGGCCTCTCGAAGGTCCGAGATGATCTTCATCAACTTGAGGCGCGCGACGGCGTCAGGCATCACGCGCCCGAAGTAGGCCCGCAGCAGCGTCTGCTCTTCCGCGTCGCTGAGTTGATGGTGCACCGCGAAGTTTCCGAGGTCAAAGAAAGGGTCCCCCATCGCCGCGTACTCCCAGTCGATGAGCCAGAGCCGTTCGCCGTCGTCGAGCCAGTTGGCCAGCAGCAGGTCGTTGTGACAGGGCCGCAGGACACGAGGCCCGGCCAGCGCGGACTCAAGCCGGTCGGCCTGCGCCAGCATCCAGTCGAACCGGTCCGGCAATGGCGCGCCGCGGGGTGAAGCGATCGCCAGGTAGTCGCGGACCGTCTGGAAGGGAGAGAAGATGCCCGGAAACTCGAAGCCTCCATGATACCGGCGGAGGGCCCCGGCCACCCGCGAGAGCGTCCGCGGATCGTGCATCTCCTCCTCAGTGAGGCCCCGGCCCGGGACGAAGTGCGTGACCAGGACGCCGGCATCCTCAAAGAAGGCCACGACACCTGGCGCGACACCAGCCTGATGGGCCGCCACGCTGCAGGCGTGCTCGCGGTGCCGATCGATCCCCAGATGCTCGCTATCCTGCCCAGGAATGCGGATGACAAAGGCCTGCCCGCCGACATCCACCCGATAGTTCAGGTTGGTGATACCGCCAGGGAGCGGCTCGACAGCCAGATCAGTCCGTCCCGCCCACCCCATGCGGGTGATGACTTCATCGAGGGTCAGAGCGTCAACACCCTGGGGTCTTCAGCCGGGAATCGCGCCGCGACCCGCGCTCCGATGGGGAAGGCGCCGGCCCGGACGCTCTGCATGTCCGCGGACAGATCGTCACCGATCTCAGTGGCAATCTTCAGGCGCGTGATCGCGCCGAGGAAGGAATGCGACGTGACACGGCCTACCAGGCAGCCCTGTGGAGTCGTCCCGTCGGAGGCCGCTTCAACTTCAACCGACTCCGGACGGACGAGGACGAGCACCCGCTGTCCCGCAGGCCGTCCCCGCACGGCCGCGACGCCTAGCCGTACCCCGCGACAGACCACCTCGCCCAGGCCGGCATCGGCGACCTCCGCCGTGAGGCGGTTCATCGTACCGACGAACTCAGCGACGAACGGAGTCGCCGGCGACCCGTAGATCTCTGGTGCCGTGCCCACCTGCTCGATGCGTCTGGCGGACACCACGGCGATGCGGTCGGAGATCGAGAGGGCCTCGTCCTGGTCGTGGGTGACGTAGAGATTCGTGATGCCCAGATTGGTCTGGATGCGGCGAATCTCTTCGCGCAGTTGCACTTGCACCCGGGCGTCCAGGGCGGACGAGGGCTCATCCAAAAGCAGTACTCGCGGCTCGACGGCCAGCGCCCTGGCGAGCGCCACGCGCTGCTGCTGGCCTCCCGAGAGCTGGTGAGGGTAGCGCTCGCGAGCCGCGGATAGCCCGATCAGCGTGAACAGTTCCCCGACACGGCGAGCCTGCTCCTGTGGTTGGACCTTGAGCGCAGCGTCCACGATGAACTTGGAGACCGGGGTCTGGAGGACAGCTCGTCCATGATCGGCGCCTGGGCCCAGGCGGGCCCGGTGGCGACGAGACCGGCGACCAGCGCGACCGGCGACCGGAAGAG
>Ga0105164_10002384_pt1 | contig 11639 bp, 10 predicted proteins | sample VDWuncwatermetaG_FD_89674 | JGI IMG/M metagenome (GOLD analysis project Ga0105164, IMG submission 89674) | Wastewater microbial communities from Netherlands to study Microbial Dark Matter (Phase II) - VDW unchlorinated drinking water | ecosystem: Environmental > Aquatic > Freshwater > Drinking...
GTCTTCATCTGCGGGCACTACGAGGGCGTCGATGCGCGTGTGGGCGAGATACTCAAAGCAAAATTAGTGACCGTGGGGTCGTATGTACTCACCGGCGGGGAGCTTCCGGCGGCGACCATGATCGACGCGATTTCGCGGCACGTGCCGGGGGTGCTGGGCAAAGAAGAATCACTTGAGCGCGCGCGTGTGTCGAGCCCCGATGTCTACACGCGCCCCGATGTCTTTATGTGGAAAGGCAAAAAATATCCCGTGCCGGAAGTCTTGCTCTCGGGTCATCATGCCAAGATCGAGGAGTGGAAGAAGTCGCGACGAGATAAGAACCATGAATAAGGAAAAATTAGCGGAGCGCAAAGTGCGAGCGAGGAAAATCGTCGCTTATTTGAAAAGAGCGTATCCCGTGCCGAAAACCGAATTGCAATACAAGACGCCTTTTCAGCTCGTCGTCGCGGTGATGCTCTCTGCGCAGTGCACCGACAAGGTGGTCAATCGCGTGACGGAGTCTCTTTTCAAAAAATACAAAACACCCAAGGATTTTGCGAATGCCGACCCAGCCGTTTTCCAACAAGAGATCGGTTCTATCACATTTTTCCGCAACAAGGCCAAGCATATTATAGCGGCCGCCAAAATCCTCCACGAGGATTTTGGCGGCCGCGTGCCAAAGACCGCAAAAGAATTGCAAACCTTGCCCGGTATCGCGTACAAAACCGCGCACGTCATTCTCGGCGAGCTTTACGACACATGGGAGGGGGTCCCGACCGATACGCATGTGCGCCGTTTCGCTCTGCGATTCGACCTCACCGACAATACCGACCTCACCAAAATATCAAAAGATCTCGAAGCACTCGTGCCAAAGAAGGATTGGAAGTATGTAAATAACGGGCTCGTACTCTACGGACGATATATGTGCTCCGCGCGCAAACACGATTGCTCCCTTCACTCGCTTACAAAAATATGGCCAGCGGGTGCGAATCGCTGGCCACGGGTGCGTTAGTCATTCTTCTCCGACATAAGATATTTCTCGACCCCCTCACGCGTCTGGATTTTTTTCAGGAAATCCTCGAAAGAAATTCTTGGAAAGCGTTCCGATGCGCGGACGAAACAGATCTCCAGGCAATCCCAGAAATCGAGTTCCCATGTCCGGTCGTCTTTCAGGCAATATTCCTGGCACTGTTTGACCTTGCATTTTATGTAAGTATTCTGACCGGATTCCATAGCGTTCAGGATTTCTGAACACTGGTCATCTCCGAGATATGCGACTCCTTTGAGTTTGGCCACCTTATTTTGCAATTCCAGGATTTTTTGGTGACGCAATTTTTCTCCCCGTAACACGGGGATGTTCGGACCTTGGCGCTCGTGTTTGGCAGGCCTGTGTTTGATAACGGCGATTGGCATGGGGTACTCCCTCGTACCGCTTTTTTGTTCTTGCACGTTGTTCCCAAGTTCTCAAAGAGCTCAAGAAAACAACCGTCATTCACTATAGACCCAGCCATTTTGGGATGCAAGCGGCCATCGTGTACCATGTCGTCATGGATAAAGAGCCGGACATTGAGGTCTTTTGCAACATGGTATGGGAGCACTATCGCGCGCACGGGCGGCACGATCTGCCGTGGCGCAAGACAAAAGACCCGTACCATATTCTCGTCTCCGAGGTGATGCTCCAACAGACGCAGGTGCCGCGTGTCCTGCAAAAATACAAAGAATTCCTCAGGGCGTTTCCGACCGTGCGCGCATTGGCCGACGCATCGCTTGCCGACGTGCTCCGCGTGTGGAATGGGATGGGGTACAATCGCCGCGCGAAATTCTTGCGCGAGACGGCGATTGCGATCGTAGAGGAACATGGCGGGCGCGTCCCTAGTACCTCGCCCGCTCTGCGCTCTCTCCCCGGCATCGGCCCGTACACCGAAGGGGCCATCCGCATCTTCGCCTTCAATCTGCCCGACACCATGATCGAGACCAACATCCGCGCCGCCCTCATCCATCAATTCTTTCCGCATACACCAAGAGTGCGCGACCGCGCAATCTTAGTGTATGCAGGAAAAGCGGCAAAGGACCAAGACCCGCGGCAATGGCACTGGGCGCTCATGGATTATGGCGCGCATATCAAAAAACTCCACGGCAATCCCGCGCGCAAAAGCGCGCACCACGCCAAGCAATCCAAATTCGAAGGCTCCCTGCGCCAAGTCCGCGGCGCGATCCTCCGCGCACTCTCGGGAGGTGAGTCACTCTTGAAAGTCAGACTTTTAAGTCCGGAAAAGTTTGAACAAGCGCTCGCCGGCCTCGCGCGAGATGGTCTGATCAAAAAAGAAAGAGGGAAGTGGGGGATCGCGTAAAAATTCGGCGGCGAGAGTCGCTCTCGCCGCCAGGATGATGCCTCGCAAAACGGGTATCTGACAGCATTATCTCATTGTCCCGGCAACTTTCGGTGGTGTATAATCGGACGCAACCGCAATCATGTATCTGCTCGCGCTCATCGTTCCGTTTTGTCTCGCGTATTTCATCTTGGGCGCGATCTTTTCGTTGTTTTTCGACGGCAAGCTCCCGAGCTTCTCTCTATCGAAGTCTGCACGGTCGTTGCTCGTGATCGTGTCGTTCGCTCTCGGCGTCTTCGCGATCATATCTTCCGTTTCCGATCCCGAACTGGGCAATCGTATCGAGCATGCGCTCGGCGGAGGGGCACTTGCCTCTTTGATCTGCTTTCTCGCGGTCAAAGATACGCGAGTATCGATCGGCCGATTTCAGTTCTTCGTGTTTGTCGCGCTTATTGTGACATCGCTCGGCGTGCTGAATGAGATAGTGGAGTTTTTCTTGCAGACGCACACCCGTATTATATTTTCCGGCAATGCGCTCGATACGTGGCGCGACCTGTCGAGCAATACGGCGGGCATCGCGCTTGCGCTCGCCGCGCTATCGCCTTTTGTCGCAAAGCGCGAGAGATAACGGCCTTTTCTTTTGCCGTAGAGCTGTATACCGTTATCCCCATGCAGGCGCTTCGCGTATGCCATCCATGCTCTATCATCATACGCAGTGGCCGGTCGGCCGATAGATACGCGAACCAAAAAGGAGTCAGAACGATGATACGCAAGATTGCGATGGCCGCAGGAGCCGCGGTGCTTCTTCTTTCGGCAACGAGTGCCGCTTTGGCCGAAAAGCCGGTTGCCCTCGATAGAAGTCAGCGCCTCAAGTGCCTTGGCGAGAACTGCGAGGTCGTACCCTACGAAGACGCGGTCAAACTGCAAAGCACGCTCTTGCCGCCGGCTGTCGAGGAGGCGTTTAAGAACGGCTACGGCACCCTCAGGATGACGAAGGAAACGACCGCGAAGTCGATTGAGCGCGATTTCTGCGGCGCGGGATTGTATGACAAGGCGAACCGTCTCGTCGTCACGTCTCATCACTGCTTGCCCGACTACATCGAATTGCTGGGCGGCGGACGCGTGCTCTTCCGCGGCGTGGCGGTAGAGTACATCGCGAGCATCCCGGAAGCGGATATGGCGCTGTTTCAGATCGAGAGCATACCTGCGGGGATGGAGGAGTTGCGCATCACGGAAGGGGTGGTCGGAGAGACCGTGTACGGCCGGTCCATGCAAATAATCAAGATTGCCGATACTGCGCAAGGCAAGACCCTCCCGCACGATATCTTCTTGGATGTGCCGATATCTTTCGAGGGCACCGTCGCGGCAAAAGGGGGTGTCCTGGTCAGGATAGCCATGCCGAAGAAGGATGGCGAAGGAGTATCGCTCAAGACCCCTCCTCCCGAGTATCAGTTTCTGAGAATCAACGGCGAAGTCGACGCGGGTTTCTCCGGCGGCCCGCTGTACAACGAATGGGGCGAAGTCGTCGCCATCGTTACGAGCGGCGGCGACGGCAAGACCTACGCTTCGTCCTCCCGCAACATCCCTTTGCTGTTGGCCTTGGCCAAGGAAAACAAGTACAAGAAAAATTAGGCGGTCTTCTTCTTCGACCCCTATCGACGGCCCCGCTTTCTTGCGACGGGGTCGTCTTTCTTTCAAAGTCGTTCTCTGAGGAGAAGATAAAGAAATGGGGCCGCGATCTTTTTACAGATCGCGGCCCTCTATGGTCGGTCTCATTTTTTCTGTTTTACCGCGATTGCCGCTTGCGCCGCCGCGAGGCGGGCGATCGGCACGCGATACGGCGAGCACGATACATAATCAAGCCCGACTTCTTCGAAGAACTTGATCGAGTCGGGATCGCCGCCATGCTCGCCGCAGACGCCGAGTTTGATGTTCGGATTCGTCTTGCGGCCGTCTTCGACAGCCATGCGTACCAGTTTTCCGACGCCATCCACGTCTATGGACGAGAACGGATCGCATTCGAGCACGCCTTTTTCGAGGTATGCGCCCAAGAACGTCCCCGCGTCATCTCGCGACAGACCGAGCGTGGTCTGCGTGAGGTCGTTGGTGCCGAAGCTGAAGAACTCCGCATACTGCGCGATTTTTCCGGCTGTGAGACATGCTCGTGGAAGCTCGATCATTGATCCGAGCGAATACAGAGGGTGGAGTCCGTACCCTCTTTCGAAGCCGCAAGCGACCCTGTCGATGCATTTCTTCACGAGATCAAGTTCCTTTCGTGAGAATACGAGCGGAACCATAATCTCGAGCAGTTTTTCCGCCTTGAACGAATAGTGCGTCTCGTATGCGGCCTCGAATATCGCGCGCGCTTGCATCTCGTAGATCTCGGGATAGACGATGCCAAGGCGGCATCCTCGGAACCCGAGCATTGAGTTGAACTCGTGAAGCTCCTGTGCGCGTCGGCACAATCGCTCCGGATCCACACCCATGGATGCGGAGACCTCTTTGATCTTTTCCTCCGTATGCGGAAGGAATTCATGCAGTGGGGGATCGAGGAGTCGGATCGTAACGGGAAGCCCCACCATGATTTCGAAGATCTCCTTGAAATCCTGCCTCTGCATGGGCAAGAGCTTGGCTAGCGCCGCGCGACGACCTTCCGCTGTATCGGCAAGGATCATCTCGCGCATAGGGACGATACGTTCACCTTCGAAGAACATATGCTCCGTCCGTGCGAGGCCGATACCTTCGGCGCCGAATCCGCGTGCAACGCGCGCGTCTTCGGGCGTCTCGGCATTGGCGCGAACACCCATCCTCCTGAAGGATTTTTCCCACGCCATCAGTGTGTGATATTCCTTAGGTAGTCCCGGCTTGACGGTAGCGACTTTTCCGAGGAAGACCTTGCCGGTCTGACCGCAGATGGTGATCGTGTCGCCTTGGCTGATTTTGACCGTGCCGACCGTCATTGAAAGGTCGTCATAATCGATGATCAGTTTGCCGGCACCGACCACGCATGGCTTGCCCATACCGCGTCCGACGACCGCCGCATGACTCGTCATACCGCCGCGAGCGGTGAGGATGCCTTCTGCGGCATACATGCCGCCGATATCCTCCGGACTCGTTTCGATGCGCACGAGGATGACTTTTTTCCCATTTCGCGCGAGCCGTTCCGCTTCGTCCGTAGAAAAGGCGACTTCGCCGTACACTGCACCCGGAGATGCCGGCAGGCCTTCCGTAACCATATTCTTCGTCGACTTCGGATCCGCCAACACAGGGTGAAACAACTGATCGAACGATGCGGGATCGACTCGACAAACCGCTTCCTCCTTGGTGATGAGTCCTTCCTTTGCCATGTCGACCGCGATCTTGATCGCGGCCTGCGCGGTGCGTTTGCCAGATCTGGTTTGGAGCATCCAGAGCGTGCCGTGTTCGATTGTGAACTCGACATCCTGCATATCTCGAAAATGCTTTTCGAGTTTTTGCATATGAGCCGCGAGATCACGGTACGCCTGGGGCAGTATCTTTTCGAGTTCGACGAGCTTCTGCGGATCGCGAGTACCGGCGACCACGTCTTCACCTTGCGCGTTTACAAGGAATTCTCCGTAGAGTTTCCTTTCGCCGGTCGACGGATCGCGCGTAAAGGCGACGCCCGTAGCGCAATCATCGCCCTTATTGCCGAATACCATTGTCTGCACGGTGACGGTGGTACCCCAATCATCGGGTATATGATGATGGTGTCGATAGATTTTGGCGCGCGGATTCATCCACGAGCCGAACACCGCGCCGATAGCCCCCCATAATTGCTCGTGAGGATCTTGCGGGAACGGTTTTCCTGTTTCTTTCAGGACGATCAGCTTGTAAGCAGAGATGATTTCCCGCCAATCGCCCGCAACGAGGTCGGTATCGTGAACGAGGCCATACTTTTTCTTGTATGCGCTCAGGATGAGATCGAAGCGTTCTTTCTCGATACCGAGTACGACGTCGCTGTACATCTCGATAAGGCGACGATAACAGTCGTAGGCGAAACGAGGGTCATTGGTCTCGTCCCAAAGCGCGACGACGGATTCGTCATTCAATCCGACATTGAGGACGGTGTCCATCATGCCGGGCATGGATGCGCGCGCGCCGGAGCGCACCGAGACGAGCAGGGGATCTTCCAGATTGCCGAAGCGATGACCTGCGATCTCCTCGACTTGCCGCAATGCCTTTTCAACTTCTTCGCGGAGCTCGGGCGGATATTCCCGCTTATGCTCATAGAAGTAGGTGCAGACTTCGGTCGAAATCGTGAAGCCGGGCGGCACGGGAATGCCCATGTTATTCATGATTGCGACGTTTCCGCCTTTGCCGCCAAGTATTTCGATGACCGTCTTTTTATCGGGGAGTCCCTCGGCCGCATGTATGCCGCGACCAAAGGGAAATACTCGTTTGTACCTCATGGTTTCCTCCATGGATCGTAAAGTCAAAGAGCACGACCCGCGTGAGGGCGGGTCAGTACCGTTCCACCCGCATACTAATACACTTTTTGAAATAGCGACAGGGTTTTGAGAATCTCGGAATTCATCCCACATTCATCAAAAGATATCGAAAAAATAGAGAATCCTTTGCCGTGCACATACACTAACTTCGCGCGGTCGCGTAAAGTCAGTGTATGTGGGTATCTGACGTAAGAGTCTAAGAGACTACGAGCGACGAGTGAGCGTCGATGTTGTGGTAGTGTATTGTGGGTGTGATGAAAAGAATCTTATCCCGCACTTTTTTCCAAAGGCCCGCGCCGGAGGTCGCGCCCGATCTCATCGGCACATATTTGGTGCGCGAGATTGATGGCGTGCAGACCGCTTACATGATCACCGAGACGGAAGCTTACGAAGGCGCGGATGATCGCGCGTCGCACGCATCAAAAGGCCGCACCAAGCGGACGGAGGTGATGTTTGGCAAAGCGGGGCGGTGGTATGTGTACCTGATTTACGGCATGTACACAATGCTCAATATCGTTACCGGCGACGACGGGCATCCTTCCGCGGTGCTCATTCGCGCAGTGGAGGAGATCAGCGGGCCGGGGCGATTGACCAAGCGCCTCGGGATCACCGGCGCGATGAACGCCATGTCCGCAGGGTACGACGCGGGATTGTGGATCGAAGACAGGGGAGAGCGGATCGATCCACTCCGCAGGAAAAAGACCCCGCGCGTCGGCGTCGACTACGCGGGGCCGATATGGGCCAAGAAAGAATGGCGGTTTGTGTATGCACGCAATTAAAACGCTCATTTGCCGGCGAAGACGATGTTCATGGGTTTTTCAACCTATTCCCCGTATTGTGATTGTGCGCACGGAATCGCATAGTACAATTGGTACAATAATCCGTACATTTAACACGTTAATCATCAATGCAATCATTGTATGAAATATCTCATCGGTATCGTCGTCGCGGCAGTGGTCATCATCGGGGGATTGTATGTTTATTCGAATTCTTCGCGGCAAACCGCCCCGGAGCCGGCTCCGCAAGCGGGCGAAGGGGGCGCGGCAGACGCCAATAACGACGCGGCATCCGGCACCCCGACCAATACGACCGGCGCTACTCCGACCAGCGCGGCGCAAGCGGGAGCGACCGTCACCTATACGGCGAGCGGCTTCTCGCCGAAGACGGTAACCGTCAAAAAAGGCGAGAGCGTTACTTTCATTGATCAGACCGGCAAGGGTATGTGGGTGGCGAGCGCGCAACATCCCACTCACACCGCATACAGCGGCACGACGCGTACCGCGCATTGCCCGGATACGGCCGGCACCGCTTTCGATCAGTGCGGTATCGGGAGCTCGTACACGTTCACCTTCCAAAAGACCGGTGCGTGGGCGTATCATAATCACGTCGATGCCGGAGATATCGGCAAAGTTATCGTCGAGTAATTTCGAAGACCGAGATCTCGCCACCCCGATATGGAACGCGAACACCTCACCGATCTCATTCTCCGCAGTGGAGTGGCGTTCGCATTTCTATTTCCGCCCATAAATGCGCTTTTCGATCCCTACGCATGGATAGGGTATTTTCCGAAGTTTGCGCACGGAATCGTACCGGACATGATATTGCTCAATAGTTTCGGTATCGTGGAAGTGTCGATCGCGCTCTGGATACTCTCCGGCAAACGCGTCTTCTGGCCGTCGCTTGCCGCCATGACTCTGCTCCTCGTCATCGTCTTTTTCAATCTCAACAGTCTCCAAGTGGTCTTCCGCGACCTCTCCATCGCCGCGATGGCGCTCGCGCTTGCGGTCAAAAACGCTCCCCGCCGGAGATATCAACGGTAAGTCACGCTTTACGCCGTGATTATCCTTCGATCGCCTTTTGCAGATCGCGAGCGCCGAGCGGCTTCACGAGATGCGCCGAGAATCCTTCCGCAAGCGAACGTTTCCGGTCGTGCTCCTGCCCGAATCCCGACATGGCGCAGAATCGCGTATGGGACAGTTCGGGCAGGGTCTTGAGTTGTCTCAGCGTCTCATATCCGTCCATGCCGGGCATGCTTATGTCAAGCAAGACGATGTCTGGCTGATATTCCCGCGCTATGGCAAGCGCATCCGCGCCGCCGTATCCCGCTCGCGTGTCGTAGCCCATCTTGGAAAGCAGAATTCCTACGGCGTTGGCGAGCGCCGCTACGTCGTCGATCACCATGATTTTCCGGCCATTCCCGGGTTTCAGCGGCGCTGATGACTCTTGCGCGGCGTCTATGTCGGCGGGCGCGGTGTCTGCGGAAGAAGGGGGGAGTGAAATGGTGAATTCGCTCCCCATTCCTTCTCCATCGCTATGCACGGTGAGCGTGCCGCCGTGCAATTCGGCGAGCATCTTGCTTATGAAGAGGCCGATTCCGAGGCCTCCCGTCTTCTCCGGCAAGAGCGACGAGCCGGACTGGGAGAACAGCTCGAATACCCTATCAATGTTCGCTTTGTCGATACCGATTCCTGAATCCTTTATCGAAAGTGTGACGCGCGAATTTTCCATTTTGGCTGATATCGATATGGCGCCGCCGGCGGGACTGTATTTGATCGCGTTATTGATGATATTTGTGAAGATCTGTTCCACGCGCACCGGATCGGCATATATGCAGATCTCATCGGGCATGGTGACGGCGAAGGTGTGCCGCACGGCTTCCGCGCCGTGGCCCGATCCGTCGACGATGCTCCTTATGATTTGCGCGACGTTGATGCGCTCGCGGTGCAGGGTGATCTTGCCGCGCATGATACGCGATACGTCGAGGAGGTCGTCGAGCAGGCGCTTCATCGCGTGCGACTCCCGTTCGATCGTGTCGAGGTGTCCGATGAGCACCGGGCATTGCACCGGCAGGCCCAATCGGGCGAGTTCGGTCGTGATGACGACCTGCGAGAGAGGGTTGCGCAGTTCATGCGAAAGGATGGCGATGAATTCGTTTTTCTTCCGGTCCGACTCGACGAAATCTCCCATACGCGCGCGAAGCTCGTTCTCAAGCTCGTTTCTGCGGCCGACTTCCGTTCTGAGCGCTTCGTTTGAGATCGAAAATGCCTTGGTGCGCTGTTCGATGACATCTTCAAGGCCGTAATGATAAGCCTCAAGTCTTTCTTCGACGGTCTTGCGATCGGTGATGAGAAAGCGCACGGACACATACCCGTTTATGGCGCCGTCCGGGTCAAACACGGGAGCTGTGTTGGTGTCGGCCCACCAGTACGATCCGTCTTTGGCGCGATTTTTCACCTCTCCGCGCCAGACCTGGCCGCTCGTGATCGTGCCCCACATCTCATGGTAGAACTCCGGCGAGTGGTGGCCGGATTTTACCATGCGGTGATTTTGGCCGATGAGCTCTTCCCGGGCGTATCCCGATATCTCGACGAATTTGTCGTTCACAAACGTGATGTTTCCCTGTGTATCCGTTTGGGTCACCATGACCGATTTATCGAGCGTTTTTAAGAGACCGTGATACATGGGGTGGCTCAGATAGGTCGCTTCGGCGAGCGTGGTGCTTTCGGCGATGGGACAATCGACGGCTTCAGAACGCGTTTGCGATCCGTAGCCGGTATATGATTCCGAGTCGATGTTGTCTTCCGCGACATTGAGGGACGCGAGCGATTCTCGTATCGACGTCACCATCTCCGGATGCCCCGCTATCTGCCATAAGGGTTTTGTATCACTGTCTTCGCTCACATATTTCTTGAGTATGTCCGTATTGATTTTGGTGCCGAATATCTCGACGAGCTCGAAACGCTCTTTGTGGTCATGCGCAAGCGTACGCATTTCCCAAAGGTACGGAATATTGCCCCTGTTTCTCGCGTTCCAGAGCAAGGTGATACCGCCCGTTTTCGGATGCAAGACGGGCAGTTTGTTATCAACGGCATCGGCGAGGATGTGGCGGATCTTCGCCCGAAACGCGGTGATCCCGATGCCTCCGGCTATAAAGATGATCGGACGGATCGATTCCGGCGGCAGAGGCATTCCGCCGTGTGGTCCCGAGACGGTGATCTTGGCCACCATGGGGAGCGCGAGGAGCGTTTGTTTGAAGCCGCTCGGCGTCTTGCTCACGCGGATCGTGATGGAAATGGTTCTGCCATTGGGGAGAGAGCTGATGGTGAAATCGCGCCCGGCGCCGGACGGATCGGGGAATTTCAGTTCGGGCAGGGCCATGTGCACGAATTGGCCCGGCTTGAAATCAAAAGGCGCTCCGTCGAGCGCGAGCGTGATCTTCATGACGCCTTCGGCGATCCATTTTCTTTCGATGAGTCTGACGGGTATATGCATAGTGCGTATCAATCCGCAAGGGACGCTTTTGATTCTTAATTAAAATCCCAAATCCACACAGGGTGCCTTATACCATAAGCCGTGCATTTATGCAAGCTTTGTGGTGGTAATCATTCACCATTTCTCAGTGCCGTCTTTGCGAGCGAAGCGAAGCAATCTAGGGTCTTATCGCAAACCTCTGGATTGCTTCGCTTCGCTCGCAAAGACGAAAAGGAATGGTTAATTGGAAATGGTATAAAACGTCATGCTAGACTGTGTGTGTCCGTCGCTTATATGTCGCACCAATCTCATTTCTCCGGCAGGCGCAAAAGATACGGCGAAAGCGAGATGCGTCTCTTGTATGTCGCGGGCGGGGTATGCACCGGCCTCATCGTCTTGGCGCTCGCGTATATATTCGGGTATCCGGGCTCGTCGGCACTCCAGTATCGTTCTGTTGGAAAATGGACTGAGGATCATACCGTTGCCGCGATTAAAGCGCCTGCGCCGCCTCCCCTCGATACCGTCGCATACGACAAAAAACTGCTCGGGATCGCCAATAATCCGGTCTCGACGTCGACCGCAACCTCAACCGCGCATCTTTGGCCCGTGA
>Ga0105164_10002386_pt1 | contig 11626 bp, 14 predicted proteins | sample VDWuncwatermetaG_FD_89674 | JGI IMG/M metagenome (GOLD analysis project Ga0105164, IMG submission 89674) | Wastewater microbial communities from Netherlands to study Microbial Dark Matter (Phase II) - VDW unchlorinated drinking water | ecosystem: Environmental > Aquatic > Freshwater > Drinking...
ATCTTTTTATTATAAACTATATCTTACCGACGTCAACAAGACACTATGTCTTTTGAAGCAAAAATAAAGCGGGTTTTTTATCAATATTAAGCGGGTCCTTCTTCCATTCTTTGATGCTCATCGTTTTGATGGTTTGATGGGGGCCTGTGATATCGCAGGCAATGCAAAGTTGCGTTTTATCCTGGGCTACAGCTAAAATATCTTCCAGGATACCTTGATTGCGATACGGTGCCTCCATAAAAATCTGGGTCTGCTTTTCTTTTAAAGAACGGTCTTCCAGCATTTTGATTTTTTGCGCCCGTTCTGGCCGAGCTTTGGGCAAATATCCGTTAAAGGCGAAATTCTGTCCATTTAAACCTGAAGCCATCAATGCCAGAAGGATGGATGAAGGCCCAACCAAAGGGATGATTTCAATTTGGTTTTGATGGGCCAAAAATACCAGATCAGCACCGGGGTCAGCCACACAGGGACATCCGGCTTCTGAAATAATGGCACAATTATTCTCTTTAAGGATTTTGACATAGTCATGGACTTCTTTGGGATTGGTGTGTTCGTTAAGATCAAAAAAGCGGCAATCGCCTAATGGGAATTGGGCGTCCAGGCTTTTAAGGAGCCGGCGGCCGGATTTGGGTTCTTCTACAAAGAAGGTGCGTACGTTCTTGATTTCTTGGGTAATGTAATCAGGAAGGTAATTGGCGCTTGCTCCATTGATGCCGTTGGGGACTAAGTATAATTTAGACATAATGGATCATTATTGAGCTACCTTTAGCTTCGCCTTTAATCGTTTGTTGGCTTCCACAAAAATGGCCAAGAGATCCGGATTGCGCTCCAGGTCGATGTCGAATCGCTGGGGCTTGCCCTGATCCATAGGTCGGTCTGATTGGTAACACCACCAGTAGATTAACTGGACCCCGGCGTCGATAATGCTGTTAAGGGTCTTCTGGACCCATGGCTTCGCCGCGGCAGTGTCGTCGAAACTTTCGAAGTAGTCAGGCGTCACATCCCATATCTTCTTGTCCGTTTTCGCCGCAGGCAACACGCCGAGCTCACCAATCATAAGAGGCTTGCCCAGCCTTAAGGCAATCGCCCTATAGCCCTTGTGGTCGAGTATTGTCTTATGGCCGTCCTCACCCATAATTGTGTAGCCGGGCGTATTGTTAGGATAGGAATGAATGTCAATCACATCCACCGCGGAATTCGCAAAAAGCAGCTGGAAGCACTTGAACTGTTGCTCGAATGTATCTAAACCCCAAGAGTGTTCTTTTTGATAGAGATGCCACTGGGACTCCCTCATGTTGGATCCCCCATTACTCACCAGCCGTAATGGATCGATGGCCTTGATACGCTTAGCTACATCGTCGTAGAACACGGCAACTTGTTTAAGTGTGGGCATGCGCTGGCCATGATAAACCCGCTCTTTGTCCCCTATGTCCGCCCTGAGTGTGAGCTCGTTGGTGATCTCCCACATCAAAATGCCCTTGCGTTCCTTGTACCGGGCCACGGTTTCGTCAAGATACGCGTATAAAAGCTTTCGTCCCCTGGACTCCGGATTGCCAACCAGCTCACGCAGGTGTTCTTTGCCATAGACCCACCCTTTCCCAGGCACGATCTTCCAATCAGTAAAATTGTCAGCAAATAGTGAATAGACAATCCAGATACCATACTTGTTGCAAATATCTAACGTCTTGTCCATCGCCGCATAGAGATTTTTGCGCTTTTCAGGATCAGCGTAAGACTCTGGACCGCGTGGCCCCCAAGGCAGTCCGAATATCCGAATCGTACGAAACCCCATGTCATGCAAATTCTTTAAGGCCTTTTCCTGCGCCACTAAGAGGCGGTTTGTCCCATCCAGAGGCCGGCCGGCATCCAGCTCATCGTACAATTCCCATAAAATATCAAACTTATTGAAACTGATTTCTGCGAAGGGCTTTCCATCAAGAAAAAAACGGCCATCACGGATTGACAACACATCATCTTTTGTCAAACTTTCAGCAAAACTCAACGAGTGGGACCCAAAAAATAACAAATTCAATATTAATAGGATCAATATTTTATTCATAATGACAAATAACTAAGGGCATGATGGTCAATCATTGGGAATATTTGCCCCATGTTTTTTCCAAATATGCAGGACGGCCGGAATGGTCATGGTACATATTGTATTGAAAGGTGCTTTTCAGGTAATATTTCTGATGGTAATCTTCCGCCGGATAAAACGCGGATGCCGGTACAATTTGAGTCACAATGGAGTTCTCAAAACGCCCTGATGCTGCCAGGGCCTGCCTGGATTTCTCCGCGATGCGTTTTTGTTCGTCGCTGTGATAAAAAATGACACTCCGGTATTGGGTGCCTTCATCCACGAATTGGCCGTTGGCCTGGGTGGGATTGATATTATGCCAGTAAATGTCCAATAATTTTTCATAGGAAACTTGGGCCGGGTCGAATTCTATTTGTATGGACTCGGTATGGCCGGTGGTGCCCGAAGAGACATCTTCATAGCTGGGATTAATCACGTGCCCGCCGGTATACCCAACAGTTGTTTTTTTGACTCCTTTGGCATGATCAAAAAACGGCTGCATGCACCAAAAACAACCACCGGCAAAAGTTGCTTTTTCCAGATGTGTGTCCTTCATAACAGCCTCCTGAGCTGGTGTTGTGTTGGAAATTAAAAAAATTATAGCGATCGGTGATAGTAATTTCATTTTTGCTCTACAAATTTCAGTGCCACGGAGTTTATGCAGTACCGCTTTCCCGTCGGTGCCGGGCCATCATCAAAGACATGGCCCAGATGCGCGCCGCAGCGCGGGCAATGCACTTCAATCCGGGTCATCAATAGGCTGGTATCTTTTACATAAGCAATATTCATTTTATTGACGGGTTGGGTAAAACTGGGCCAGCCGGTACCGGATTCAAATTTATCCTCCGATGAGAATAAATCCAGTCCGCAGCCGGCGCATTTATAAATACCTTTGCGGTGATTATTGACATATTCTCCGGTAAAAGGGGCTTCCGTGCCTTGAGCGCGGGTCACATCATATTGCTGGGCGGTCAATATTTTCTTCCATTCTTGGGCTGTCTTTTCCACTTTTTGAGTTTGTACGTAGGAATTGCTGGACGCGTCATAAACCTCAATGGTATTGGGTTGGGACATACACAAGCCTCCTTTGAAAATGATCAACAAGAATAAGGAAAATGCGATTTTATTCATGGTTTAAAGATCCTTCGCCAGTTGGCTCAGGATGACCCCGACGTTACGCCGGGGTCATTTGAATATTTTTAACAAAGCCAACGCTTGAGTAAATTCCTGGGGTGTAACAAACCCAATGACCCTGGAATCTTTAATTTCTTGCCCCTTGCTGTCTAAAAAAATAACTGTAGGTACGCCTTCAATACCGTATTCCTGGGCTATTTGCTGCACTTGCGGGTCATCCTGATTGGTGACATCCATCCTTAAAGCAGTCACTTGGGCCAATTTGGCCTGGATTTGGGGCAGAGAATAAACTTCCCGGTCCAATTCATGGCAATTGGGACACCATTGCGCGAAAAAATCAATCACAACAGGTTTTCTGTACACCACAGAATCTTCAACGGCCTGTTGGCTATAAGGTTTCCAAGAAAACTCGTGTACGGGCGCCTGCCGGCATGAGCTGAATGCAAAAATCAAAAATATTAAGCTAATTAATATTTTCATAGAAAATATTATAGCACAACAAACAGTAAATAAGGAGAGTCAAAATAGGGTATTATCGGGTGACCGAGAAGGGAATATTATTTTTTTGAATAACTATTGCTGTGTTGACACCAATGCATTGATTTGTTATATTTACTATGGTTGTCATTCTGAGCGAAGCGAAGAATTTTAAGATGTCTTTAGATCCTTCACTTCGTTCAGGATAACAAGAAGAGATAAGGAGTTTGTATGGCCCATATTGTGACTGAACCTTGTATCAAATGCAAATACACCGACTGCGTTACCGTTTGTCCCGTGGATTGTTTTCACGAAGACAAAGAAATGCTTGTCATTGACCCGGAAGTTTGCATTGACTGCGGTGCCTGCATCCCTGAATGCCCTGTACAGGCCATCTATGTTGATTCCGATCTTCCTGAAAAATACAAAAGCTACACAGAACTAAACGCCGTGAAGTCAAAAGAATTGCCCGTTATTACCCAAAAAAAGACCCCTCTGGCTCCCCCTAAATGAGTTGGAACCAACGCCTTAAAACAAAATGGCAGATCAAGAGTAATTGGGATTTTTGGATGATCATGCTGAGCTTCTCTTTGGCAGGCATGGCTATTATGCCTGCGCGCAAACTTATTTTCCATTTAGTGGGTATTACAACAAAAACGCCTCTCTGGATTAAAGTTCTCGTCTACATACCCCTTATCCCACCCGCCTATTACGCAGGACTGATAATTTTTGGGACCCTTTTAGGCCAATTTACGTTTTTCTGGAAATTTTTATCAGGAAGACTTACGCATTTAACCGGCAGGAAAAATATAAAGCAAAAGGCTTGATCAGTACTCTCTTGGTCGTCGTCAGGTAGGAAAAATGTAAAGCATCAGGTAGACTACCACACCTGTCACTGATACATAAATCCAGGTCGGCCAAAGCCAGCGGGTAATGCGGGTGTGTTTATCAAATTCCCCTCTTAAAGCATGACGTATGGCCATGATAATAAAAGGAACGATCAATACCGCCAAAGGCGTGTGAGTGCCCAGGACAATAAAATAAATTGTCCTTAAAATTCCTTTGCCCTGATAATGCGAAATTCCCCTTGAGGTCAAGTGATAATATAAATACGCGCATAAAAACAAGACCGAGCAGGTAAAAGCACTCATCATCAGTATCCGGTGCCGGAGTTGATTTTTATTTTTAATGGCCATTCTTCCTAAAATCAAAAGAATTCCGGCAGAAGCGTTGAGTGATGCGTTAATTGTTGGTAATAATGGCGGGTGCATATTTAAAAAAGGCCGTCAATGATGATTAAAACCAATAATAGCGGAAGGTAGGCGATGGAGGCCCCTAATATTTTACGCGCGTCTAAAATGGACTGGCTCTTTTGAAATAAAAAAGCAGTATACAGGACCCCTGTCCCTAAAATCAAAGCTCCCCAGAAATATATTCTTCCCGACATGCCCATCAGTGACGGCATCAGTGAAAAAGCGGCCAAAAAGAAGCTGAAACTCGCAATTTGCGAAAAAGTAAATTTAGCATCGGGATAAACAACAGGAAGCATTTTAAACCCTGCCCTTTTATAATCCTCTTTATAGATCCAGGCAATGGCATAAAAATGCGGGTGCTGCCAGGTGAACAGGATTAAAAATAGTATCCAGCCCCCCGGGTCCAAATGATTCGTGGCCGCGGCCCATCCTCCCAGCGGCGGGATGGCCCCGGGAATGGCACCAATGGTGGTGTTAAGCCAGGTCAACCGTTTCATGGGGGTATAAACTAAAGTATATAAAAAGCAGGTCAATAAACTTAAAAAAGCCGTTAATAAATTGACCTTCCAACAGAGAATCAGCACTCCAGCCAAAATTAAACTGATGCCAAATTCCAGGGCTTGCGCCGGAGCAATGATGCCCATGGGGATCGGACGGCGTTTGGTACGCTGCATAAGGCTATCTGCGTCACGCTCAAGGTATTGATTGAGGACCGATGCTCCCCCGCAGCTCAATGCAGATCCAAAGAGCGTCCACATCAAAACCCAAGGATGATTAAACCCATGATCAGCAAAATAAAAGCCCAAAGCAGTGGTGACTAAAACCATCATCACAATGCCGGGTTTCGTCATGCTCCAATATGCTTTATAAATTGATTCCATGTCAAAGGTGATGTACGTAAAACCATTAAAAACGACAGTCCTAAAACAATAGCACCCAGGGTTACGTGCATGGTGGTAGTATACACCTCTTTATGTGAAAGCACTGTGGAAATTCCCAGGGTGATCTGCAGGATCACCGCGATATTAAGCCAATACAACGTTTTAAGGATCATTGGACGGTCCAAACATTCTTTATAAGCAATATGGTTAAGCCATAAAATTTTCAACAAGATCAAAAAAGCCCAGAAGCGGTGCGTGAGATGAATCATTACCTGCCCCATATTAACGGGATCCAGATTATTTTCAAAGCGCCAGGCATTGATCCTGTTGAGCCAGGCTTGATCAAAGGTCGAAAAAAACGTCCAGCCCATGGTTGGAAAATCAGGTATTGCCAAACCGGCCTGGGCATGACGCATGATGTTCCCGATGATGAGTTGGATATAAATCATCGCCATTAAAAGGATGGCCAATCGTAAAACCCGCGGATTATAACTTTCTTCCTCCATCCGGCGCTGATGCCGTTCAATGGATAAGGCATAAGCAATAAGAATGACAATCAGAAAAAAAGTCTGGGCCAGCACGCCGTGAAAAACAGACAGCCACAACGGCAAAAAGAATTTCACCGTCAATCCGCCTAAAATGCCTTGGGCCACAAGTGTCAAAAAAGCAAAAATGCCCAAACGCCTGGTCCATACAGGCATTTGTTTAATGCAAAGCAGCCATAACGTTAAAATTAAAGTAAGAAGTCCGATGATGGAAGCCAGCAGGCGGTGGGTGTGTTCATATTTGATCCCTCCCGCCATTTGATTAAGAGGATAGGCAAACATGAATTTACCATAGGTGGTGGGCCAGTCAGGCACAGATAAACCTGACTCGGTGCTTTTTACCAAAGCCCCCAGGAAAATTAAAAATAAGGTCATGGCGCAGAGAAATTTAGAAAAGCGTCTTAGAGCTATGGGCTGAGTTTGCATTTTTTCATTGGTCGTCATGCCCGACACTCCGTCGGATTAACCGACACTCCGTCGGATTAACCGACACTCGGTCGTATTGACCAACACTCGGTCGTATTGACCGACACTCGCAGTTGCTCGCAGTTGCTCGTCATTCCCGCGTCCGCCTTCGGCGAGATCTCGCCAAACCGAAGGTTTGGCGGAAAAGCGGGTCCTCATGCCGGACACTCGCAGGAGCTCGGAATCCAGTTCATCATATTTTAAGCAACTTCATCAGGAACCAGTACAACGCGGCCAGCATGACGATGACCGATGTAATAGCAAGGAGCATGTAAAAAAATTCTTTGGGGTCAATCCCCGGATTCAGGATCATGGTGCGATCTACCCCGTTAAGATATAAAACATAACTTTCCAAATCAGCAATCTGCGCCTGGGTCAAGGCGTGAGAATCACCGAAGTCCGGCATATTGGGCCCGCCTTCGGTATTAGGAACACCATGTTGAAGACGCTGGTCTATAATCTCGACAAAAGTTTGCGGGTTAGCGTTAAATACGTCGCGGTCGATAGGATTAAGCGATGGCACACCTTTGGGAGCGTTAAACCCCGGGGTTTTAGGGTTCCCTTGAGGCCCATGGCACATGATGCAAGACTGATGGAACAAAATCTCCCCATGTTCACGGTCTCCGATGATACCGACAGATCGGACCCAACTGCCACTGCTAACCGGCCCTGGACTTCCCTGACTACCGGCTTCTGCTTCTGTTACTCCGGCAGGCAGGGGCGTTGGAGTTCTCGTCGAGAGACTGCTTAGGAAATCAACCATGTCATTCATCTGGGCATCATTTAAACGATTGGCATATGAAGGCATAACACTCAAAGGATTATGTGCCTGCGGTGTCATTAACTGGATTTTAAGCCAATCTTTGGATGGCATGTCCTTTTTGATAGCCATGATCAAATCCGGTCCCGTCTTATTACTTGGCCTGCCTTGGACCGTATGGCATTGGATACATCCCTGGGCATTAAATAATTGCTCACCATATTTTATCAAAGTGTCCTCTGGAGCACCGGCAGCTGCCAGCGCTGGAGGCGGCGGTGCCGCTACAATTTCTTTAGGAGTAAGACTCTCTAAATAACTGATCAGAAGATTGATGTTTTGATCGCTTAATTGCGCATATGGAGGCATGATCGTGCGGGGATTATGCGATTGAGGGGCAATAATTTGATTGCGCAGCCACTCATGGGTACGATTATTTCCTTTGGCCATGACAAGATCAGGCCCCTGCTTATTGCCGGCAAGCCCTGTTGTTGTGTGGCATTCAGTACATCCTAATGTTTTAAACAACTGCTCACCTGTTATTTTTGTATTGGTATTGGCTGCAGCCATAGTTTTGAGAAGATTCAAGTCCGGTAATTTTTTATTTGTCAGGGCCACCATAGTCCGGTTAGGCTGGTCCATTTGGGCTAATTCAGCGGGACTCCTGTAAATATACCCGAGCCATGTCAGATATAAAATCATTCCCACAAAAGCAAATCCGCTTAATATAACAAACCCCCGTTTAAAAGGATTTTTTTCAGGACTTTTGTCAGTAAAAGGCAAGGAAGCAAGCAATAAAACAATCATCAAGGGCACACCCGCAGTACCCAACGGCTCTAAGGGGCCCGGGAAAAATTTCAATATTTGATAAAGGAACAGAAAGCTCCATGCGGGTTTGGGAGTGACAAGCGTATCCATGGGATCTGCCAAACCGTAAAACGGGGCCGGAAAAAAAGCAGAAAGATAAACCAATAAAAGAAAAATTAAAAATGTAATCAAGACATCTTTGAATATTTGTTCCGGCCAGAAATATCCCACGCTTTTACGTTTTTTCCCGTCCCATGGGCCGGATTCGCCGTATGTACGGAAAGCAATCAAATGCAACATGACAAACCCGCCTATTAAAGCAGGAAGAATAGCCACATGAAGGACATACATACGCAGCAAAGCCATCTGCCCCATTTTGTTGGCGCCTTGCAGTAAATTTTGCATAAAGGAACCGACCACAGGGACAGAACCGGCAATGCCGATACCCACCTGCCCCGCCCAATAACCAACTTTGTCCCAGGGAAGCACCGGGCCCGTAAACATAAACCCGGCTGTCAGAAGAATCAAGACTATACCGACCAGCCATACCATCTCTCTGGGTTTTTTATAGGAACCCCAGATAAAAACACGCAGCACGTGCAAACCGACGATGATGGTAAATAAAGTACCTCCCCAATAATGAATGCCGTGAATAAGCCATCCGAAGGGGACTTGCAGGCGCAGATAATTCAAGCTGGAATAAGCGTAATCAATGGTGGGTACATAATAAAAACACTGCCAGATTCCGGTGATAATCTGTATGGTCAAAAGGAACAGACAGGCGCTGCCTAAAGTGTAGGAAAATCTGGTACCGCCGGGGATTTCTTCATGTAAAAATTCAGAAAAAAACGTTATTAATCCGGTACGTTCTTCAACCCAATCTCTAACTTTGTACAGCCACGGTGTCTTCATTAATTATTCTTTCTCAAATGATACCAGATATGTGCCGTTACCTTAAATTTGTATTAGAAAATCGACCTTCATAACTCAACCTTCTCAGGGATGCCCGCTTTATACAATTTCCATTGCACGTACAACTCTCCCCCCTCAATTTTATAAGGAAGGGTATCTAAAGGCCTCGGTGCCGGGCCGGCTAAAACTTTACCGTCTTCATTAAATATGCTCCCATGGCAGGGACAGGCAAATTCATTGTTAACGAAGGTATAGCGGCAGTTTAAATGCGTGCATAAAGGCGAATAGACGGTTGCTTTGTCCGCGGCATGTTTAATGACCCAAATATCATAAACTATATTACTGGTAATAAAAGCTTGCACGTCCACATCTTCAAATGTCATCTTCGTCGGTTTTCCGGTGGCAATGGCCGGAAAATTAGGGACTTTTATAAATTTCTCACCCGTCCCCTCATTGGAAGCAGGAACAAGAAAAGAAACCAACGGCCATGTCAGGCACAAGCTTAAGAAACCCAGGACCGCCGCGGTCAGGCCTTTTATAAAATTACGTTTTTGAATGTCCTCAGGTTCCTGGGACCGCGGAGTAGAAGTATGGTTAGTCATGGATTCCTTTATTTTGCTGTATCCATTGGTCAAAGTCACTCTGAGCTACGACATTGATAATGCCTCTCATACGGTAATGCCCTATGCCGCAGAGTTGAGAACACGCTATTTCATACTGGCCGATTTTATTAGGGGTAAACCACGTCGAGGTGGTCATGCCCGGAATAACATCCTGTTTGACACGCATCGCGGGAACACCAAAACTATGAATAACGTCTTTACTTGTTAATCGGACAATGACCGGTTTATTAACAGGCAGATAAATTTGGTCCATGGTTGTAATATTATTTTTATTATCAGGGTCATTCGGATCAAGACCCATGGGATTATCATCTAAAAACCTGGCGCTCGCGCGACCGAATTTTCCGCCGGGACCGGCATAACGGACGTTCCAGGCAAATTGCTGGGCCACCACTTTTATTTCCATGATATTTTTACCTTCCGGAATAGACGCCTGATATACCGCCCAAAAAGGAATGGAGAAGGCAAAAAGAAGCAAGAGTTCAGCAACCACCACCGCCCATTCAACGACAGAAGAAATCGAATGCGCTTCATGGGAATCGGAGACTTTAGGATTTTTAGTTTGACGGAATTTAATCAGGACAACAATATAATAGACGGCCCAGCCTGCAAAAAGAACAAGGACAAGGCCATGAATTAAATACATCAAGGTATCATTATCACGGCCTTCCACTGATGCTAACGGCTGCATGGGAAGAAGCTTTTGTAAAATATTATCCATAAATCCTTCGACGCGTTCCTCGTTTCACTCGTCACTTGCTCAGGATGGTGAGCGAGTGTAACGAGTCGAACCATTAAAAGACTGTGAGTTCGCTATGCGTTCGCGGGGAATATGCTATGTCCCAAGCAGGCCAAAATAAAAGATTTAAAAAAACGACGATGGTTAATAACAAAACCAGATGAATGGCCCTCTTCCTGGCCACCAAGTGCATGAAATAATAAGCTAAAATTCCGGCTTCAATGCAGGCAATGGATACAATAAGGAAAATCCCCCATGCTTTAAGCTGTAAATGGCTGATGCCGATAATCAGCACTGTCATGGCAATGATGCCCAAATAAATCAGGATGTCCCTTTTAAAATCCGACTGTTCTGAGTTCTGTTCCATGTTCTAAAACCCTTGTCATTCCCGCGAAAGCGGGAATCCACTTTATAGAAGATACAAAGTTGAAAATAAAAATATCCAGACCAAATCCACAAAGTGCCAATAAAGACCGGCCACTTCCACGCGATTAATAAACCATTGCTTGTTGGCTGGCCGCAGGTACATTCCCGGGCCGGCATAATAAATATTTACGGCAATGCCGCCTATAATATGCAGGGCGTGCAATCCGGTCAATAAAAAATAAAGTGCCGAAAAAACGTTTGTTTTGGGAAATTCATGATGGCTGAAGTGCTGGTAATACTCCACCCCTTTAAAACACAGGAAAAAAGAAGCGAATAATATCACTAAATACATAAACTTTTTATATTTGGCTATATCATCGGCCTTCAAAGCGATCCAGGCACGTATAAAAAATATACTTGATGAAAGAAGAATAACGCTGTTGATGGCGCCGATAGGCACATTCAAAAATTCAGATTGCACCGGCCAAGTAAAAGACCCCACTCTAAGCAGGATATAAGCAGAAAACAATGACCCGAAAAGCATCACTTCTGAAGCCAAAAAAAGCCGGATCCCAAATTTGGCATTATAA
>Ga0105164_10002387_pt1 | contig 11618 bp, 9 predicted proteins | sample VDWuncwatermetaG_FD_89674 | JGI IMG/M metagenome (GOLD analysis project Ga0105164, IMG submission 89674) | Wastewater microbial communities from Netherlands to study Microbial Dark Matter (Phase II) - VDW unchlorinated drinking water | ecosystem: Environmental > Aquatic > Freshwater > Drinking...
AATCTTCTTTATAATAAGAACCGTATTTTTGCCTTTGTCCTCGCATTAGGCACTGAGGTTACCGATGAACAATATGCGAATGCCGCAGGTGCAATTAACTATGGTTTTCCAACGATTACCAACATTGATATTCCTGAAATATTACCTACAGGTGTCTGTACCTACGAACATGTGGTTTCCAGGGTACCTGTTGACAAGATTGTTGACAAGTGCGTCGAAGTGCGTGGTTTAAAGATATCAATTCATAAGTTAGATATCCCCGTGGCATATGGTCCTGCCTTTGAGGGTGAACGCATCAGAAAAGAGGATATGCAAATTGAAATTGGCGGTCCGGGTGTGCCTGCCTTTGAATATGTGTGCACCGGAGAAATCGATGAGGTTGAGGATGGTAAAATACAAGTTATAGGCCCTGATTTGGACGCAATTCCAGCCGGTCCCGGTGTATCTCTGGGTATCATGGTTGAAGTATATGGGCGAAAGATGCAGTCTGATTTTGAGCCAATTTTTGAACGACAAATGCATCGATTTTTAGGTGAGGCTCAGGGATTATTTCATATGGGCCAAAGGGACATGATTCGCCATCGTATCAGTAAGGAAGCCTTTAAAGCAGGTTTCAGGATCAAGCACATAGGGAGCATTATTCATGCCAAGTTCCATGGAGAATTTGGTGCTATTTTAGACAAGGTTCAAGTGACCCTGTATACGAAAAAGGAAGATGTAGAAAGACTCTTGAAGGACGTGCGTGCCGCATATGTGGACCGCGATGCACGATTAAAGGGTATGACTGACGACTCGGTAAATCTGTTTTATAGTTGTACGCTCTGTCAGAGTTTTGCGCCTACTCATATTTGTGTTGTTACTCCTGAGCGTTCAGGCTTATGTGGTTCTGTTAGTTGGTTGGATGGTAAGGCGGGTTATGAGATTAACCCCACAGGTCCAAACCAACCGATAGAAAGAGGAAAAGTTGTAGACGAAAAATTGGGACAGTGGGAGGGAACAAATTCATTTATATGCAATGGTTCAAATCGATCGCTTGAAAAGGTAAGTTTATATAGCATTATGACCGACCCAATGACGAGCTGTGGGTGCTTTGAATGTATTTCAGCCATGTTGCCTATGACCAACGGTATCATGGTGGTAGACCGCGACTTTACCGAAATGACCCCTTGTGGAATGAAGTTTTCTACGCTGGCTGGAACGGTTGGGGGAGGATTGCAAACCCCTGGATTTATGGGGCATAGTAAGTTTTATCTAGGGAGTAGGAAGTTTATTTCTGCCGATGGTGGACTTGCCCGTGTTGTGTGGATGCCTAAGACATTGAAGGAGGAGTTAGAAGAAACCCTTGTTAAGACTGCTGCAGAACTGGGTCTGGAGGATTTTCTCAATAAGATAGCCGATGAAACTGTCGCACAGACCGAAGAGGAAGTTTTGGCATACATGCAGAAGTTCAACCATCCAGCGCTGGCTTTAGCGCCAATGTTCTAAAAGCAGATTATGCCAATCGTTTTAAGGATTGGTTCCTTTAGATTTCATTTTTATTCTGACGAAAGAAATGCGCCTCCTCATATACATGTTGAAACCACAGATGGTGAATGTAAATTCTGGCTGGAGCCAATAAGATTAGCAAAGAATAAAAATGTATCGCCTAAAATAATAAGGGATATAGAGAAGTTGGTTTTTGAACATCAAAAATTTTTGGAAGAGAAATATATGAGTTCCATAGTGATAAGTAAAGAAGTCGAGGTGGAGCCAACCGCTACCAGAGTGTGGGTAGAAGGTAGAATAATATTTATAGAACTTACTGATGGGCGGATAATCGGCTTTCCGGCGGATCGTTTTAAAATTCTTAAAAATGCCACACACGAACAACTGAAAGAGGTTAAATTGCGATTAAACGGATATGCTTTAGAGTGGGAGTCTTTAGATGAAGATATTACAGTTCCGGGTATTGCAGCAGGCAGGTTTCAATTGCCGTAGTAAAACTCCTTTTGAGCTTTGAAAATTTCTAAGTACATAAATATTTTTAATTTTGGAGTCTATTCATGATCTTTGATATGCCATTCCCCTTTCTGAGAAAGGGACAAGTTTTAAGTAATAAGGATGAAGATGCTAATGAAGAAAAGGAAAAGCAGCGAGGTGGCGATTTCGTTGCGAAGTTGCTAAAAACTCGCACGATTATGGTGACAGATGAAGTGAATAAAAAAATGGCCCAGCAGATCATGACGCAACTCATACTTCTTGAGACAGAGAATAATGACGACATCAAGATGTTTATCAATTCTCCCGGCGGTGATGCCGATGCGGGTTTTGCAATTTATGATATGATGCGATTTGTCAAACCCAAAATAAATGCCATATGCGCGGGAGTTGTAGCTAGCGCTGCCGTGATTATTCTGTTGGGGGCAAAAAAAGAAAATCGATTCAGCTTACCAAGCGCGCGTATCCTTATTCATCAGCCTTCCACGGGTATTCATGGGACTGCCTCCGATATTCAGATTGAAGCGAATGAAATACTTAAATGCCGAGAAAAGATTAATCGGTTGATTTCAGGAGAGACTGGGCAGACCGTGGAAAAAGTGGAATCGGATACCAAAAGAAACTTCTGGATGTCTGCTGAAGAAGCTATCAAGTATGGACTGGTAAATAAAATCATACGAACGAGTGATGAGTTAAAAGTATAATTTTTATGGTAATTGCCCAATATCAATTGGAATTCCTTGTGTTTTATGGCCACCCTTTTCTCCTTTCTCATAGAGAAAAATGAACGGGTGGCTTTTCATTTGATGCTGTGCAAGTTTATTTATGTGAAAGGATAGTAAAGAATGGCATTAACCGGACTGGACATTTACAAACTGCTTCCCAAAACAAACTGTAAAAAGTGTGGACGCCCCACATGCCTGGCGTTTGCCATGCAATTAGCACAGAAAAAGGCAAACCTGTCCGATTGCCCTGATGTAAGTGAAGAGGCGAAGAAAGTTTTGGGCGCTGCCTCTGCGCCTCCCATCAAGCTGGTAACGGTAGGTACGGGGGCAAAAAAAGTAGTGGTTGGCGAAGAAAATGTATTATTCAGGCATGAGGAGAAATTTTATCATCCTACAGGTGTGGCAGTCACTATTCATGATGATTTGAGCGATGCTGATTTTAATGAGCGTTTAAAAAGGATTAATAGCCTGAAGATTAGCCGTGTAGGCACAGAGATTGAGATTGATTTGATCGCAATTATTAATAAGAGTAATAATGCGCAAAAATTTACTGAAGCGGCGAGAAAGGTTAGTATCGGTTCTCATCTGAGTATCATTTTGAGTAGTGTATCGGCTGAAAACATGAAAGCAGCCTTGTCTGCCTGTGCTGAAAAGAGACCTCTAATTCATGGCGCAAATTCAGGAAATTGTGAGTCTATGGCCGCACTAGCGAAGGAAAAAAACTGTCCGATGACCGTAACTGCCCAGACACTTGAGGAACTCGCCGATTTGACTGAACGGGCAAAGAAGGCAGGCGTTGAAGAGATTGTGTTGGATGTGAGCGGTAACAACCCGAAAGAGGTGCTTCAGAAACTTACCAAGGTGAGACGTGCGGCATTAAAGAAAAATTTCCGCACACTTGGATTTCCCATGATTACCTTTGTTTGCGATGATGACCCATTCCAGGAAATTTCGCTGGCATCTACCTATCTCGTCAAATACGCAGGCATTGTTGCGGTCAATGTTTGTGAGTCTTGGGCTATTATGCCATTACTTACTGCCCGGACAAATTTATTTACTGACCCACAAAAACCCATTCAGGTGGAACCGCGATTGTATGCGGTAGGAGACACCAAAGAAGATTCACCAGTTTTATTTACAACGAACTTTTCGCTTACCTATTATACCGTTGCGGGGGAAGTCGAGGCGAGTCGTATTCCCGCATTTATATTGTCAGTGGATACCGGTGGGACTTCAGTACTGACGGCGTATTCTGGCGATAAGCTGAATGATAAGGTTGTGGCCAAGGCGATGGCAGACGCAAAGGTGGAAACGAAAGTAAAACATAAAAAGCTAATTATTCCAGGCCTTGTGGCCGTGATGTCTGGGAAGTTACAAGAGACCCTTGGCTGGGAGATACTGGTAGGGCCCAGAGAGGCGTCAGGGCTTCCTTCTTATCTGAAAACCGTATGGCGGGCTTAGACAAGCAAACTTTCAGCGTCCATCCTTTTGAACCGTAATGATAATGGAAAATTCACGCTATAAAATACATTTTCTTCCCGGCGATACCACTGTAGAAATCGAAAAAGGTAAAACCATCCTGGATGCGTCTTACAAGGGTGATTTATTTATCAATGCCTTGTGTGGCGGCGATGGTACCTGCGGTAAATGTAAAGTAATCCTGAGTAGCGGCAGGGTGGACAGTATGCCTACCACGCACATTACAGAAACTGAAGCTAGAAAAAGATATGTCCTGGCTTGTAAGACGAAAGTGATGGGCGATCTGGAGGTTTTAATACCCGAAGAATCGCGATTGGATAAAAGTCAAATCCTTGTTAGTGATTATCCACAATTTCCAGGTTCCCTAGCAGCTGCTACTTCTGGAATAGAACAGTTTAAACAAAATCCATTGGTTGGCAAGATATATCTGGAATTATCCCCGCCTAGCCTGGATGATAGTATGGCGGATTATGAAAGACTTTGCCAAGGCGTAATGGTTAAAACCAATATCCCGCTAGAAAAGCTGACGACAAATTTTACCGTTTTAAAATATTTGCCTGCCCTGTTGAGAAAAAGTAACTGGAAGGTGACTGTGACTCTTGGGTATCGGTGTTCTTCGGTTGAAATTCTGGAAGTACAATCAGGGGATGTCAGTGCAAATAATTATGGCATTGCAGTGGATGTAGGCACTACCACAGTAGTAGCTCATCTCCTTAACCTTTCTAATGCGAAGACTATTGACATTGAAGCTACCTATAACTCTCAAATCAAATATGGAGACGACTACATACAGCGGATTATTTATGCCGTGCAGCACGATGCAATGGAAATTATGCAAGAGGTGCTAATTGAAGATGTTAATCATCTGATATCCACACTTATTAAAAGAAATCAATTGAGTATTCACGATGTTAACGCTGTAGTTTGCGCAGGAAATACCGTAATGACCCATTTTCTTCTGGGTTTAGATCCTACAAATATTCGGAAAGAACCATATCTTCCTTCGGCAAGCTTCGTACCCCCTCTGAGAGCCAATGTGGTGGGCATAAAAATTAACAATCACGGGTTACTTTATACATTGCCATGCGTGGGGGCTTATGTTGGTGGAGATATTTCATCGGGCGTTTTGGCCGTTCGATTAGATAAAGCTGATGGCTTGTCACTTCTGATTGATATTGGCACGAATGGCGAGATTGTGCTGGGCAATAAGGATTGGATGGTCTGTTGCTCTGCCTCTGCAGGTCCTTCTTTTGAAGGCAGCGGTATCTCCTGTGGAATGCGTGCCGCAAAGGGGGCTATAGAAAAAGTAACCATTACACAGAATTTTGACGTCGTTTGTAAGCCAATTGGCAATGTTCCTCCCAGTGGGATATGCGGTTCCGGTTTATTGGATTGTTTAGCCAATTTAGTGAGAAGTGGAGTTATAGACAGGACTGGTAATTTTCAGAAAGGGATAAACACAAAGAGATTAAGAAGGAATGACAATGGATATGAGTTTCTCCTTGTGGATAAGCACGAAACCGCTACGAATAAAGATATTGTCATTACACAGGCTGATATTCAAAACCTTATACATTCAAAGGCAGCTATTTATTCGGCAATTTCCACACTGCTTGAATCTATGAATATGAGCGTAACAGATATCGAGCAAGTATACCTTGCAGGCGGTTTTGGTAATTATTTGGATATACGAAGCGCCATAACGATTGGAATGCTTCCTGATATTTCTATCTCAAAAGTTCAATTTGTAGGGAACTCATCTGTAATTGGAGCAAAGATGTCCCTCTTCTCTCAGGATGCTTATGAAACTGCCAGGACAATTGCATCCAAGATGACTTACTTCGATCTGATGTGTAACAATAAGTATATGGAAGAATACATTTCGGCGAACTTTTTACCCCATACGAATATTGAAAAATTTCCATCGGTGGCAGAGGAGTTATTGGTAAGAAGTTGAGAGGTTTGGAAGCTGGGAAGTTGAGAATATGCGAATTGCTCAACTTCTCAGCCTCACAACTTCTCATCTTCCGTAATTTCAAAATTTTTCTATTGGTTTGTTGGATTTATCCCGATAGTGGTGTTGAGGGAATTTTGTATGGCTTTTAATATCGCAGTAGCCGGGAAGGGTGGAACAGGGAAGTCGACCCTTTCTGCCCTGATTATCAGATATATTACCGAAGAGCTCGGTAAACCAGTATCGGCAGTAGATGCCGACCCAAATGCTTCTTTAGGCGCGTTACTTGGGGTACACGTGCAAAATACCATTGCTGATATACGTGAAGAGATTCTAGAAAAGAAAGCTGACTTCGCCGGAATGTCCAAGGAACGGTACATTGAGTATGCTATCGAAGAATCCATTGTTGAAAGAGGCAAATTCGATATTTTAACGATGGGTAGACCCGAAGGACCGAAGTGTTATTGCTATGTAAATAATCTCCTTCGTAAATATCTGGATAAAGTAGGAACAACGTATCCGTTCATTGTGACGGATAATGAAGCGGGGATGGAACACCTTTCTCGTAGGACGACCAATAATGTGGATATTTTGCTGATCGTAAGCGAACCAACGATTGTAGGCGCATTGACGATACAGCGGATTCTTAAATTGGCTGATTCACTTCCAATTATTATCAAACAAAAATTCTGTGTGTTAAACCGAGTGCTTAAAAGCGGTATTCATGAGAATCTTCAACAAAAGTTAGATAGCTTAGGGATCGAAATAGCTGCTATATTTCCTTTCGATCAGGAGATATATGATACAGCAGCATGCGGAGCTTCTATCTTTGAAATTTCTCGCGAAAATGAGCTGTATCGAAAACTGGGGGGGTTCTTACAGAAACACTTGCCGGCAAGTATGTTCGAAAAGACCCTAGCCGGACGTATGTAGTAGAGTGTAAGTTATTTCCAATTTTTGCTTGTGGGATGGGCTTCCATTGCGAAGCGGGGACTTCTCAGCGAGAAGTAGAACTAAAAGAGATTTTTGAATTTTTTTCTTTGGGTATTGTGGTAAAGTTTTTTGGATGAATAGGCAGGAGATAAATTAATGGAATTACCAAATGTTGCAGATAAGTGGACAGGCGGCGTCAATGAAATTACCCTTGGCGCCACAAAAGACAAAGGAGGTAGCCGTCAAAAGACGGTTACCATTGGTGGCTCAAAGGGTGTTCCTTTTATGGATTTTGAAGGCAATCCCGGCCACAAACCAGTCATTGCAATGGATGTTTATGATACGCCACCTGATGACTGGCCTGAGACCTTAACGAGTCCTTTTTCTGAAGTTCTCAATAATCCAGCACAGTGGGCTAAAAAATGTGTAGAGCAGTATGGGGCGGATTTGATCTGTCTCAAGCTGGATGGAATACATCCTGATAAAGGAAATAAAAGTGCAGAAGAGGCGGTAAAAACGGTAAAATCCATACTTGCTGCGGTAGGCGTCCCTTTGATTATCTGGGGGTGTGAAGATGATGAAAAGGATAATGAAGTAATGCCCAAGGTTAGCCAGGCAACAAAAGGAGAGAATTGTTTAATGGGGATTGTGACTCAGGACAACTATAAGACGCTTACGGCTACGTGTCTGGCAGATGGGCATGCTATTATCACCCTCTCGCCTGTGGATATTAACATTGCGAAACAGGTCAACATTCTTGTATCCGAAATGGACTTTCCGCTCAATCGAATAGTGATGTTTCAATCGACGGGAGCTTTGGGTTACGGTTTGGAATACACATACTCTATACAGGAACGCGAACGACTGGCTGCGCTTACCGGCGACAAGATGATGTCCATGCCGGTAATCTGTGATGTCGGCCATGAGGCATGGCGCACCAAGGAGGCAAAATCGAACGATAGTGAAGTTCCGCAATGGGGTCCGAGGGAAGAAAGAGGACCGATGTGGGAGACCATCACCGCCGTTAGTCTTTTGCAGTCAGGTGTTGACATTATTCGCATGAACCATCCCAAGTCGGTTGCAGCAGTAAAAAAATGTATTGATCGTCTATACTAAAAAAAATGTAATAGTCACCGCAAAGACGCAACGGACGCAGAGAAGGAAGGTTTAGGGGTAACGGGTAATGAAACTCGTTACGTCAAGCGTCAAGCGTTGCACGATACGGACTTCGTAGCCATAACCGCCTTATGAGCGCTTTGCGCTCTCTGCGCCTGCGGTGAGTTAAGTGTTGTGATAATTTATAAAAGAAAGGGTAAACATACGATGATTTCAATAGCAGAACGCATCAACGGTATGTTTAAAGACGTACGGGAAGCTATAAAGAATAAAGATCCAAAGGCTGTAAGGGAACTTGCGATAAAGCAGACAGAGGCTGGAGCGAGTTTTCTGGATGTGAATGTGGGTACGGCTGCGGCTGATCCTGCCGGGGCAATGAAGTGGTTAATTGAAGTTATTCAGGATACGGTGAAGACGCCCATTGCTATTGATAGCCAAAAATTTGATGTCGTGAATGCCGGCTTATCGGTGATCAAGAACGAGGTCTTGATAAACTCTTCAAAAGGTGATCCTGAAGAGTTAGATAGGTATCTGGCTGTGGCTAAGGAGTACAATGCGTCTCTGATATGTCTCACGATGGACAAATGCGGCATTCCTCAGGATGTTGAACGACGCATGGAGATCGCCATGAAGATCGTAGAAAAGGCGGTAGAGCATGAGTTTGAACTATCAAAGATATATATTGATCCTGTGCTCTTTCCTATTAATGTTGATCAAAAGCAGCCCGCTCTCATGTTTGACATCTTCAATCAGATTAAAATGATTTCCGATCCTCCGCCACACAGAAATGTGGGGCTGAGCAACTTTTCACAAGGAACGAAGGAAAAAAGGCTTTTAGCGAGGACGTTTCTGACGATGGGAATTGCGCATGGATTGGATGCTGCTGTGATGGACGTACTTGACAAAGATTTGATGGATGCTGCAATAAGTGCAGAAATCATCATGAATCAGCACGTTTACAGTGATTCATACCTTACGGCATGTAGAAAGTGACATGAGCCTTCAGCACTCAGCGATCAGCCTTTGGCACTAAAAAATATTCAAACTATAGTAAACGACAAAAGAAAGATGTCATTGCGAGAGGTGTTAACCCGAAGCAACCTCTGTAGAAATTTTCTCAGCGTACTCCATGGTTAATTTTAAGGCACGATTTAAAAACCGTGCCTTTTTCTTTTTTCATGCCGTATTCATAGACATGTACTTTACAGGGAAGCACCACCCTCATTTTCTTTTTCTTGTAAGAAGGAAAGAAGGGAAGTCGGAACCTAAAAAATTCCCCTCCCATCAAGGTAGGGGTGTAAGTGAGGGTGAAAGCTAAAGGTTTTTCAAATGAAAATTCATGAAATAAAAACCCGCGTCCGTTATCAGGAAACAGACCAGATGGGCGTTGTCTATTATGCCAATTTCTTTGTTTATTTTGAGATGGGACGAACGGAATATTTAAGAAATCTTGGATTACCGTACTCAGAATTAGAAAAAGAGCAAATTTACTTTCCTGTTACTGATGCCCACTGCCGATTCCGATCGCCCGCCTATTATGATGATGTCCTTATTGTCCAGACATGGGTTTCAGAGCTAAAACATGCTACGGTGGAATTTAGCTATAAAGTGACACGCGAGGGTGATAACAGCCTCATTGCTGAAGGTTCTACAAAACTAGCTTGCCTCAACGCCAACCGCAAGCCAGCCCCTATGCCTGAAAAGCTTAGGAAACTCTTGCAGTAGAAAGATGTGAGAGTTTGATGATTAGCAGGATATTTTGGTGGAGCTGAGGGGATTCGAACCCCTGACCTTTTGAATGCCATTCGTTAAAAGGGTGTTTTTGATAATTTTTATATCTGACTGATACTGTGTCTGTTATGACCGCAATATTTTATCACAGAATGAGTTACAACACAAGTTTAATTCTGGTGATTCTGATGGCTTCCTGTGGATTTCGTTCGAGTTGACTACAATTTGACTACAGTTTGACTACACTATGGAAAAGTTTTCTGTAATCAAAAGGTCATCCTTTGTAATCAGAAAACCATAAAGTTGTAGTCAAATTATCGAATAGTAATGGTACATTCCGTTTGACAAAAATTAATTTAAAAATAATAGGGAATTAGACAGTTTTCATAATTTATGGTATAAAGCGTATATTAATAAGTCACCTCTATACTAAAAAAAGTTAAAGATTGCGAAAAAAGAGGTTAGGGTTTAATAGCAAAAGTTAAGAGAATAAGAATCGCAATTAAGGAGGCAAAATGAAGCAAAAAGATTATGAAACAGCGAAAAGACTGAAAGAGAGATTGTCTGAAGTTATTCGCTTGATTGATTTCAGGGTTTTTGGTTCAAGGGCACGAGAAAGTGGAGATGAATACTCTGATATGGATGTTTTTATAGAGGTTGAATCACTTAATAAAAAACTTAAAGAAAAGATATCTGAAATTATATGGGAAGTTGGTTTTGAAAACTTTATTGTCATTTCACCCCTTATTTTTACAAAAGAAGAAATAGAAAATTCACCCTTGAGATCATCTCCCATAGTAAAAAATATTAGAGAAGAAGGTGTAGTGGTATGACAGAAAAGCAGGCGTCCAGACAAGGATCAATCATGAGCTTACCGATCGTTTTCCTGTGCCACTCCAGCAACGACAAGCCATTTGTGCGAACATTAGCAGAAAGACTTCGATCTGATAGAATCGACATCTGGCTAGACGAGCTTGAAATTTCCGTAGGTGAGTCGATCCACGAGAAAGTCAACGAGGGGCTCAAGACGTCTGACTTTTTCGTGGTCGTCCTGTCGAGAGCAAGTGTTCGTTCGCGATGGGTACGGGAAGAACTCTCATCCGCATCTAGTATGGAAAAATACGACAAGGCAGGGGTTTTTGTCCTGCCGCTTCTGCTTGAAGATTGTGACGTTCCTCCGCTCCTGCGTGATCGGAAGTATGCGGCTTTCATCGATAGCTTCGAATCTGGGTACCACGATCTACTCGATGCGATAAGGCACCACTTCAGACGTCGATACCCACACACCGACATCCTTCAGACCCACAGCCAAGAAGTAAATTCTATTGAACGACTTGGTGAGGCAATCAAAGATGGCAACGTACTCACGGTTATCGACCACATCAAGAACGGCGGTGATCTGGAGAGACGCACCAAGGACGATTGGACGCCTCTCCATTTGGCATGTCTCTACGGCAAGAACTTCATCGGCCTCTTGTTGATGGAAGCAGGGGCAGAAGGGAAAGCAATACATCTTTACGAGAATAACCACTCAGTAACCCCTCTCGGGTTCGCCGTTAGAGACTCTTACGATACAGGAATTCTGGTAGACCAGCTAATCAAGCGTAGTTGTCTGCCACGAGACAACAAGAACCGCAAGCATCTGCTGCTGGGCGCACTCGACAATGGAAACCTCCCTGCGGCACGACTACTGATCGCTGCCG
>Ga0105164_10002388_pt1 | contig 11618 bp, 9 predicted proteins | sample VDWuncwatermetaG_FD_89674 | JGI IMG/M metagenome (GOLD analysis project Ga0105164, IMG submission 89674) | Wastewater microbial communities from Netherlands to study Microbial Dark Matter (Phase II) - VDW unchlorinated drinking water | ecosystem: Environmental > Aquatic > Freshwater > Drinking...
CCCACAAGGTGCCTCAACGAGTGCCGCGACCGCTGCAAGGATTCCACTCCATAAGACCGACTGTTGAAGAGGGCCGGGGTGAAAGAGGAGGAAACTCAAAAGGCTCGCCACAAACGCCCCCGCTCCCATCGCGGCCGATCCCTCAAAAGATTTCTCAACGCCTCCGATCCGGTAGCGGTGACGGCCCCACCGCTTTCCCACAAGGGCTTCCAAGGAATCCCCCCAGGCCATCCCCAAAATGCCGACCGCGGCAAAAAGCCGAAGAGGCTCTTCCCAACAAAGGGTGAGAAGAATCACAAAAGAAATTGGAAAATAGACTGAGCCAAAGTTCCGGTCCGTCGTGCCAAAAGAAAAAAAGCGTTTCCGTTCCAGGTAAAGATTGACCCAAACAAAAGAGAACGGGGGAATGATCGCCATGAACCAGTGATCAAAAAGAAAAAAGGTGGGGAGGACCCAGCTGCCGACGAAAAGGTGGACGAGCTTCCGGGCCGCGAAGGGCGACATCCATCCTTTGCCCTCCGCCCCTTTTGCCAGAAAAAGAATGGAGGTGACGTAGGCAAAGGAAAAAAGGATTCCCCACCCTTCTCCCATGACTTCCTATTTCTTCTCGGATATCTTCTTAAGCGACAGGGCGATGGAAAGCGCAAGACACCCCATCGTAAACCGCCAATAGACGAGCGGCGGAAATAAAACTTCCTGTCCTGCAACCTTTAAGAGGACTCCCGCTGCGAAAGAGAGACTTCCCATGAGAATAAGCACCTCAACGAGCTCTTTGTCTTTCATGACTCCTCCTTTCATTTAGTGAAGAAACGCTCGAAACGACTTACCATCCATCTCGGAGGGAACCGGCAACGCAAAGAGTTCCAAGAGGGTGGGGGCAATATCCATCACATGAATCTTCTGCGAGGTCAGCTTTCGATTACAAAAAAAGACGCCGGCGGTAATCGACGGGTCATAGGAACAATGGTCCCCGCTCCATTTTTTGAGGTTATCCTCAAAGATCTCTTTCGGAATCCCTCCCAATGCGGTCTGCCAGGAGACGCGATAGCCCTCCTTGAATCCGAGGATGAGGTCGGGAGTCTCCCCAAGATAGCGACCCGAATAGACCTCCTCCCGACGGTAAACATTTAAAATGGGATGTGTCCCTGTTTTTGGATCCTCGAGGGCGAAGAGGTCCTTCAAAAGACGGCTTCGCACCGCCTCATACGCCTCTTGAGAGACAATCCCCTGAGGTTCCCGTCCCGCGCGATTCATATAGATTCCGGCGAGGCCGATTGCATACGCTTCCGTTTTCGACCAATCGACGTTCGGCCAGAATTCCCCGCGGCCGAAGAGATCTTCCAGATTTCGATCTCTCACTTCTTTCATCCCTTTTAAGGTCATATACCCCTGTTTCACAAGCCAGGTGTTCAGATTCACCGATCGGCGAAAACTGTGAAACCCATGATCCGACAGCACAAAGAGGATCGTATCTGGACCGACAAAACGCTCCATGACCTCTCCAACGGTCCGGTCCATCTCTTGGTAGACGTTTAAAATGGCCCCTCCATACTGTGCCGCCTCTTCGGCGCTGTAGGCCGGATGGGCCGGATCGAGCGTTCTCCAAAACATATGCTGCACCCGGTCGGTCCCCTCAAAGACGCCGACAAAGAGTCTCCAATCGGACTTCGCCAATTCATGGAACATGATTTCTTTTCTCTTTGTCTCCGTAAAAGAAAGGTCTTCCAGAAAGGCCTTCTCATCCATCCGGTTTTCGTTGAAAGCCCAGGTATCGATCGCCCACCCCAACGTCTTAAAAAGCCCCACTTCGTCCGCAAGGTCCTTTGAAAATCGTCGAGGGGATGAGATCGCAAAGTTGAAAGGGATTCTTGCAGGATGAAAATTGATCGGTGAAAGATAGAGTTTAAAAGGAGAAACGGAGAGGAGGTAAAACCGACCGATGCCGTAGAGATGAAAAAGGGGATTAAAATGAAACCGGAAGATGACCCAGGGGCTCCACTGACCTTCCTGAAGGGAATAGGATTTTCCTTGAACTTGAATCGTACACTCTCTTCCCTTTCCATCAACGACAAATTTAATCTCCGGCAAAATAGGAGGTGATCCTTTCTTTGTAAAGTTCCTCGGCCCCCAAACGAAAGTTTTGATTCTTCCCTCCTGGACGACGACGGGAATAATCTTTCCCCCCATTTCTGTATCTTCCTGATGCACTTCCTCCGAAGTATAGAAGGAAAAAGTGCCATAGGTCTTCCGCACGTCGGGGACTCCCAGACCGGATAAGAGCCGGCCTTCGGGAGGGAGTTTCTCCGCCGGAAACGTGACGGGGGCTTGGATCACGGTCGTTGGGATTCCATGGCGAGACGTGATCTTCCAGAACGATTCGCCGCCCCGCCTGAAAATCGGTTTCGGGATCTCCGTCGGGATCCATCGGAAAAGGAAGAAACTCACCCCAAAGAAAAGAAGTCCTGTCCCGAGGGAAAGGAGCAGCCGTTTTCTTTTCCGGATGAGAATCAGGAAAGTAATCCCAAAGGTGAAGCACCCAAAACAGACGGAGACCAAAAAGCGGTGGAACGGATGAGGTAAGAAAGCAATTTTCCCCTCTCCCACCATCGCGAAGTCGGGGTAATAACTTCCCGGCGTCCGCGTGAGGAAATCAAAGATACGGGTTTTACCGGGGTTCATGCCTGTGGCGAAAGAGGCCCACGAGACGGGAGATTGCGGAGGAAGCGTGGTGGCAAGGGGGAGATACGTTCCACCGGCGCGTAACGCCTTAAGGTGCGGAAGATGCCCTTCGGCCATGAACTTTTCAAGGAGCATGGGGTCTACCCCATCAAACCCTAAAACAATCACCCGGCGCTCCTCTCCAAAAGAGAAGGGAGCGAAGGTGAGAAAGAGAACCAAATAAAGAACGAAAATTTTTGTAACCATATTATTTAAAAGAGGTTCTAATCTTTCTATTATAACATAATGAGAGGAGTCCGTCAACGCATTTAAGGAGGGCAAGCGTGACAAAGACGACAAGGTATGGCTCAATGACCATCCGATACTTCGCCCTCCCAAAGAAAATGAGGGAACAAAGGAGGTATTGAAGGATCACGCCGTAAAGGAGCGTGGGCCTTTTTTCCAGACGGAGACTTAACGCGAGCCCCCACGGCAGACAAACCAGATAGACGAGACCATATCCGAAGAGCACTTGCGGGCTTTTCCCTCCGTGAAGACTGAAAGCGGCAAGGGCCTTGCGGAGAAACAGGTAGCCGAGCGCGGGGGGATTTTCTCTCAAAAGTTCTTTCCAAAAAAAGAACCCCTGCTTGAAAAGGGTGCGGTCTCCCTCAACCTCCGACAAAAGAATTTCCTCCCCCGCTACTTTTCTCACCACTTTTCCCGTCGGCACCCAATGGGAGGCAAGACCTGTTTTGGAAGGATCCAGAAGGGCGTTGGGATTATTGGCGTCCCAGAAGGTGGTTCCCCCGTGGGTCGCCAACGGGATAAATGCATGAAGAAGCCGGTAATTCCGGACGATCCACGGCGACAGAACCAGGAGAAGCGCTACAACAAATCCTAAAACTGAACGAAACGGGCGTTCCTTTTCTCGGACGATATGGAACATCACAAAGGGAAGGAAAAAAATAAGGGGGGCTCGGCACAGAAGAAGAACTCCGAAAAGAACCCCCCCTCCCCAAGAGTGGGCACTCTCCTTTCCGTGGAGGAAAACGAATAGAAAAAGTGCCAGGAGAAAAAGCCCCAATGTCTCCGAGAGGATGTTTCCAACATAAAAGATGAGAATCGGATGGCACGCACAGAGAAACGTCGCCCACAGACTCACCTTTTTTGAAAAATAGAAATGAAAAATTCCGTAAAACAGAAGAATTGAGAAAGCCCCCAAAAGCGCCTGAATGAGACGGACGGCAAGGTAAGAATGGCCGAAGAAATTGTAAATGGCGGCGAGAAAAAGAGGGTAGACAGGCGTCCGACTGGCCCACGCAGACCCGTTGGTGAACCCCTTTCCGGAGAGAAGGTTCATCGCGTGCCGGTCATAATCCCGCGCATCAAAAAAACTAAGATCCTTATCGAATCCGACGCCGAGACATACGACAAGGAGCCGAAGGAAAAGGGCGAGAAGAAAGATCCAAAGGAGGGGTTTTTTCATTTCTGACTCCGGCAGTCGATCGCAAAAAGAGCGATACTACTTAAAGCGATGAAGGAGAGCAAAAGAGTGCGGGGATAAAGGAAAAGAACGGTCGTGTCGCCGTCGCGGGGAATCTTGAATGCGATCTGTCCGTCACGAGAATAAAGAGGGAGCGCTTCCCCATCGCAGGAGGCACGAAAGGCGGGAAAATAATTCATCCGGACGACCGCTTCATCGCCTTTCCGGGCCCCTTTCAGGCGAACGGCGATCCGGGTATACTTTTCTTCCATGATCTCCCCTACGCCCGTCGGCAGCGTCACTCCTCGAGGATCGGCCTTTTTGAAACGAAAAATTGTCCAAGGAGACTCCTCCCAACTTTTTTCATAAAAAGCGGGGTGTGCCGAAAAAAAGGCGCCCGCCGTTTTGCTCCAGACCACGACCTCACGGACTCCCCACTTCTTAAGAAATGCGTTGACCTCTTCGACGCTGTAGCGGTTCAGAAACTGCCCGCCCCAGATGCCGGACATGAGACAATTTTTCCGGTATAGTGAAAATGGGTAACCGTCTTTCCCGTGCGAAAGGTACCGCTTTCCCGTCTCAAGCGCCAAGAGCATCTCCATATGCACATGGGGTCCCGGGAAAATCTCTCCCCTTTGCCCCTCGTCTGTCTCGATCCAAAGAGCCTGCGTTTCCAAAAAAATCGCATGCCCCTCCAAGGTTCTGATCTTCTGGGTGAGCCCCGGCGAAAAAGTCTCGAGGGTCGGTTGATGGGAAATCGCGTCGGGAGAAGGGAGTCCCACCGTCCCCACAAGAAGGGCTGAAACGATGACAAAGACCGCCCGACCGCGCCGTTCGGAAAAAAACTGTAACCCCTGAGCGAGCACCAAAGAGAGAAGGATCGGAAGGAGGAAGTAGGTCCGTTTGAGTGCAAGACCGAAACCGGTTTTTAAAGGAAGGGTACAGAGCACCAAGAAAACGGCTCCGACGAGCAGGCGGGATTTCCTCTGACGCCAAAAAAGAAATAAAAGGAAAGGAGACAGAAGGATCGCCGCCGCACCATAATTTCCCCCATGAACGCCCTCATAACCGGCCGTAAACCATGCCATGTCCCTCGAAAGGTGCGACACCTTCTGGAGAGACTGAGAAGACCCCTGACTGAAGGTCACCGGAGAGGCGCGATACTGTTTGGCGTCGAGATTGAAGGCATGGGGATTCCTTAAAAAATGAATGGCGTACGGCGACACAGCCGCCGTCACAACGAGACCGACCCAAAAAAAAGTGAAAAGACGCTTCCGACGCCTCGAGGCCCAAAACGAGAACCCGACCCAAAGAAGGGCGTAGAAAAAATAGGCAAGATGTGCGTAACAGAGGAGGATGAGGCACATCGCAACCCAGAAAGTGTCCCTCGGATTTCGGCCGCTTCTCCGGAGAACGATCAGGAAAAGGAGAAAAAGGTCTAATCCGAGAAGGTTATCGATATTTCCCCAGAGGAGCATGTTCCGGAAAAAACTGATCGCAAAAAAACTGGAGAGCCAAAAAGTCATTGCCGCATTTCCCTTTCCTTCGCCGAGGCTGCGCGAAAGCGCATACAGGAGAAAAGGGAAAAGAAGATAAAGAAAAAAGATAAAAAGATGGTACCCGATGGGAGGACCGAAGAGAAGAAAAAAGGGCCAGACGAAAAGACCGAGGTTAAAGTTAAGATCAGAAACCGTATAGTACCCGCCGAGGAGGCGGTTATCCCACCCGAAGAGTGTCCCTTCTTGAAACATCCGAAGGGTCCGGAGGGAAGCGGCATAGAGAGAAGTAAAGTCGTCCTGAAAAATAAGGGAGGGAAAACACGCGAGGGGGAATTTTCTTAAGAAAAAACTTACAAGGAGAAGGAGCGGTACCGCAAAAACAAAGAAAGGATTTTTTGGAAATTCCCACTTCTTTTTTGAAAAAAGGAAAAGGAGGGCCAGTCCAAACCCACCGAGGAGAAAGGGCCTCAAAGGAAAATCACGCAGGACAAACGCAAGGGCAGAGGAGGGAAGAAACGCATAGAAAACAAAACAGAAGGCGATCCATGACAGAAGAAAGCCTTTTTCCCTCACAGAAGTATTATACCACTCCTCGAAGTCATTGTATCGGGAAGAGCAATTGGGGTATAATGAAGAAAATGACCGTTTTTGTGATCGTCTCTGTCTTGAATGAAGCGCCAGTCCTGCGAGGGGTGATTGAAGAACTGCTCGCCTTCGCCCCCCATGTGATCGTGGTGGATGATGGTTCGACCGATGCGTCTCTTAAAACCCTTAAGGGTCTTCCTATTTTGACCCTCCGGCATCTCGTCAACCGCGGTCAGGGAGCCGCCCTGCAGACGGGAATGGCATGTGCACTCGAAAAAGGGGCCGACATCCTTGTGACGTTTGATGGAGACGGCCAACATGATCCGCGCGATATCGAAAAATTGCTGAAACCGATTGAAAGCGGCGAAACGGATGTTTCCCTCGGCTCCCGCTTTCTGGAAAAAGCGCCCCATCTTCCCCTGCTGCGCCGTCTCCTCCTTCAAGGAGGGATCCTCTTTACGCGTCTTACCACCGGGCTCCCGATCACCGATACGCACAATGGCCTTCGTGCCTTCTCCCAGAAGGCCGCCTCAAAGGTCCGGTTCACCCTCGACCGGATGGCGCATGCCTCCGAACTCTTCGAGATCCTCCAAAAAGAAAAATTGCGGTATCGGGAAGTTCCCGTGACGATCCGATACACCCCTTACAGCCTCCGCAAGGGTCAAAGCAGCTGGGACCTTTTGAGGATCCTCGGGTCCCTGCTGGAAAGGAGCTTTTTAAAATGATCTTCCAGATCCTCGTCATTTCCTATGCCGGTCTCACGATTTTGAATGCCGTCTTTAGGCGCCAAAAATTCCAGATCACCTTCTGGTTTTTCGCCTCCCTTGTCCTCTCCCACCTCGGCATCATTGTGATCACCCTTTTCCCCGACATGACGTATCCGATCGCACATTTTTTTGGCATCGGAAGAGGGGCCGATTTTGTTCTCTATACGGCGGTGATCGTGATGCTCCGGATCCTTTTCTACCTGTACAGTCAAAACCGCCGGCTGGAACAACAACTGACTCAAATCGTGCGACACCTGGCCCTCACCGAGAAGGAGAGTGACGCTGCTCAACGTTCGTGATGCGGATCAGAAAACGTACTGGGAACGTCACGCCCATGGGCGCAAGTGGGACCATCCGGTCACCTCTTTTTTTGTCCGTCAGCGCCTTTCCTTTCTCGAAAAAACCATCCGTTGGTCAGAAGTCCGGACGCTTCTGGATGTCGGATGCGGATACGGAAACACGCTTTACTATTGCCGGGAAAAGGTCGATCTCCGTGTCGGCGTGGACCGTTCCTTGGCCATGCTTTCCGGATGCCCCAAGGAGGCCGGTTTTCTGGCCCAGGCCCATGTCACACAACTTCCTTTTAGAAGCAATTCCTTCGATTGCCTCTTCGGATGGGAGATTCTGCATCATCTCGAGCATCCGATAGAGGCGGTCAAAGAGTTTGCGCGGGTCTCTCGCCGGCATGTTATCCTCTTCGAACCGAATCGATACAACCCGGCACAGTTTTGCTTCGGGCTCCTGGATCGGTCGGAACGGGGGACCTTGCATTTCTCACAAAAGAGGGTGGAGGCGCTCCTCCGTCAGTCAGGACTTACAGTTCTCCATTCGGCAACGGTGGGAGCCACCTTTCCGAATCGGATGCCGACCTTCCTCCTTCCGCTCGTTCGAGCCGTTCCGTTTCACCTGCCCTGGATCGGTATCTCCTCCATGGCTATCGGCGTGAAATAGGAACCTTTCTCTTCGGCCAAAAGACAAAAAGAGGATCTCGACCCACCGGTATTTCCATTTTCTCTTCTGAAAAGAGAACCGGATTCCCCATCGTATCGATGACTTGAAGATCTTCCTCCTTTGGAAGAATGACGGAACGTTCCTGAGGCGCCCAAAGAACAAGGGTCGCCTCCCCACCTCCCTCGAAACGGTAGGCAGAAACCCCCGCTCCAAGATTTTCCCTTTTCACAAACTCTGTTCCGGTCAGACGCTGAATCAAGGTACGGTAGGCGATCAGGGAAGGCTTTGGAGAAAGGTCTCTAAAGACAAGGCCTGAATTTTGAACGCCGGAGGCCGGATCCTCTCCAAAATTCTCAAACGTAAACCAAAAAATCTTTTCGACCTCCGGATAGGATAAGGCGACGGTCATGAGTCTCACCAAAAGAGAGGCCTGTTCATTGAGAGGGGCCCCCTTCGGTGTCGCGGTATTCCATCCGATTTCAGTAAGCCACAATTTCCGCTTCGGATCGTTCCGGAGAAGGATCGATCGTGCCGCTTCGATCCTTCTTCCCACGCTCCACATCCCAAGCTCCGGGTCTTCCGCATACGGATGAATCGCGACCCTGTCGACAAAACCTTTCATTCCCCCCTGATACAGCCGATCCAGATACCAATAATTTCCGACGACCACCCCCCCATTCAGGATGGTGTAATCCGGGTTGATCTGTTTGAGGGTGGGATAGACTTCCTGAATCAGCGCCACATATCTGTCCCAATCGCGATTGCCCCAAAAGGCGATCGTGTCCGGCTCGTTCCAGACCTCCCAATGCGTGATCGAGGGATATCTTCGAGCCACCTCCGTAACATACTGCGCAAAGGCTTTCCGGCTTTTCTCCGTCGAGAAATCCCCTGTCCCACGAGGAGCACCCAAAAACATCCCGTACATCTTAAGGCCCTGTGCGTTGGCCGCACGGACCGCCTCATCCAGCGCCTTCCAATCCGGTTTTCTCGTCTTGTAAATCTGCTCACCCCGAATCCCTTGCCGGAACCAAAAGATTCCTGAATCCTTCATCAGTTTCGCTTTGGCTGCCGCAAAAGGGGTGACCAATTCCGTGCAGACCCCAAAGGGCGAGGCGACGGGGTCCCCCTTCAAGACGACAGGGGCGGAGACCCCAAAGGAGAACTCTTCTTGTTCCAACAACGTCTCTTCTTTTTGAAGTGTTAAGGCGAGTGTATACACGCCACGGGGAAGCGGCGGAAGAGGTATTTTATGAACGATGGAAAATCCGGCGGGAAAGATCCCCTCTCTCTTTCCGCCATCCATCTCTTTCCCTTTCCAGTCTTTGACATGCCATTCAAGAGTCAATTTCTCCGGCGCACCCCGTTTAAAAAGTTTGACGGGAAGGGTGACCGCTTCACCCGGTTTAAAAAGATTTCCCACTCTTCCTGTCTCCAGGTAAAGGTAAGGAATCTTGACGCGAACCGTTCGAACGAATTCTTCACCATCCCACCGGTTGTGGATGAGAAGATCGGCTTCTGTGGCGCGGTCTTCCCTCGGGCCGAAAAGGGGGGCCAATACAGAAGAGGAGTAGGAAAGCCAACGACCCGAATTTTCTTTTTGGATGATCCGACCGACCCGGCGCCGAGGTCCCTCTGAGGTTCTTGCGAGCGTTGTAAAGGTATCCTTTCCGCCATCAAAATATTCTACCGTGACCTCTGCCCTGGGCGGGTTTCCTTCAAAGAAGCGGTCCTCCACATCCAGCAAAATAAAGTGTGCCCCTTTACCACCGGTGCGCCGACACCACCGCCCTCCTTTTTTTTCGATAGGGTTCTCCTCGGGCGAGAGAAGTCGAATCCCTTTCGCATGAGGCACTCTTCCCAAATAGACCCACGCCTCCTGCACGTTTCGGAATTCCATCGCCCCCACATTTTGAGAGAGGGAAAGGAAAAGGGCCAGAAACAAAAAAAGCTTCATCTTCCTTTTTTCTTTTCTGCCAAAAGGCGTTCGTAGAGGGCTTCGGTCTTTTGGAGATGGGCCTCAAGGGTGAAGTCCCGCTCGACGAGGAGACGCCCTTTTTCTCCCATGCTTCGGGCAAGATCACGATCTAAAAGAAGGGTTAAAATCCTCTCGGACATCTTTTTTTCATCGTGCAGACCCACAAGGAACCCTGTGACCCCTTCTTGGACAACATCGCGGGTTCCGCGGGCGGCCGTCGCCACAACCGGTTTCCGGAGGGCCATCGCCTCAAGCACGGTATAGGGGAGCCCTTCCCAGAGCGAAGAAAGGACGTAGAGATCACAACAGGCCATGATCTCTTTGATATCCGACCGCCAATCATAAAGAAAGACCGAACCTTGAAGGCCTTCTCTCTCTACTTTCTCTTTGGTCTTGGAAAACAAGGGGCCGTCTCCAACCAACACAAAGGTGACCTCCGGATTCCGCGAAAGGACCCTTTTGGCCGCGCCGATAAAAACGCCGGGTGCTTTTTGGGGTGCAAAACGCCCGACGGTGAGGACGACCGGTCTTTCTTCAGGAATGCCGAGCGTCTTTTTCTTTATCCGGGGATCGATCTCAAATTCAAACTCTTTCAAGTCGATGCCGTTACAGATCCGAACGATTTTTCGGGCGGGGACTACCCTCGCCTCTCTCGCCAACGCCTCCTCAGAGGGAGAAACGGCGATAAGGGCATCGCAGAAATATCCTGCGATTCTCTCAAGGAGGGCATAAAACAAATTAAGAAATATGTGGGGGGGACGGTCAAAGGCAAAGGCGTTCGGGGTGTGAATGACGACGGGCACCCCCACGAGCCGTGCCGCAATCCTTCCCAAAAAACCGGCTTTAGAACTATGGGTATGAACGATGACCCACTTTTCCTTTTTGAGAATACGATAGAGTCTCACGAAGGAGGCAAGATCCTGAAACGGACGGATCTCGCGGCACATCTCCAAGGGAATAGCCCGCAGTCCCAGCCGATGGAAGGCCTCCAAAAAAGTTTCTTTGTGAGGATTGGCTCCTTTGACGCGGTCTTGGGAGGGAAAACAGCCGACCCCCTCGAACCGATCACGGTTGAGATGACCCGCAAGGAGGGTGACGTGGCATTGCACCCCGCCCGTCGCCTGAGAGATGTAGAGAAGTTTAACCCGTGGCATGGCCCTTCCGAAAGATTCCGACAAGATATCCCAGCAGTTGCGAAAGATCCTTCACCAAAAAAAGTAACGGAAGATAGAAAATGGCGCGCAGATCTTTAAGGGTCAAAAGTCCCCCGCAGGTGACAAGCCCCAGATAACCGGTTAAAAGTGCTGCCGCGCTCTTTTTCTGACCCTGCGACAAGAGGAGGAGAAGTGAACCGTAGAAAAGAATTCTTAAGAAATAACGGGCAGGGACGAAGGAACCTTCTCCATCTCCTCGGCCATAAAGGAAATACTGTTTCAGAAAGGACCAGAGGGTCGATCGACTTCTCCAATAGATCACAGCGCGTTTGGAGAAAACGGTATGACCTCTTTTCTTTTGGACCTGTGCCAAAAAATATTTATCTTCACAGGGATAAAGCCATTCCGGATACCCTCCCACCTTCTCCCAAAGCCGTTTCCTGAAAGCGATAGAGGCTGATCCTGAAAAGATAAACGGTTTACGATGTCTCGCTTCAAGGGTGACGTAGAAGGAACAGCGATCGAAAAAATTTTTTGCATCAGGTC
>Ga0105164_10002390_pt1 | contig 11612 bp, 12 predicted proteins | sample VDWuncwatermetaG_FD_89674 | JGI IMG/M metagenome (GOLD analysis project Ga0105164, IMG submission 89674) | Wastewater microbial communities from Netherlands to study Microbial Dark Matter (Phase II) - VDW unchlorinated drinking water | ecosystem: Environmental > Aquatic > Freshwater > Drinking...
AAGCGAGGCAGCTGCATCTACAGCAGCGGCTGTGGAACAGATTACCGTGAGTATCAATTCGGTGGCAGCGAATACCGAAGATGTGCGCAAGTTATCCGAAAAAAGTCTGCAGCAAACCCAGCAAGGCAATCAGGATGTCAGTGCCATGGTGGCCGAGATACATCGCGTGCAGGAGGCAGTTAACCAGATCGCGGGATCGGTAAAGGAATTTGTTGATAGCACCCGTGCAATCTCAGGAATGACCCAACAAGTGAAGGACATCGCCGATCAGACCAATTTGCTTGCGCTGAATGCGGCAATCGAAGCGGCGCGTGCCGGTGAACAGGGACGAGGCTTTGCAGTGGTGGCGGATGAAGTGCGCAAACTGGCCGAAAAATCTGCCAAATCGGCCAGCGAAATTGATCAGGTGACCAACTCGTTGAACCAGAAGTCCAGTCTGGTAGAAGCGGTGGTACAGACCGGCCTGCGTTCCCTGCAGACCACCCAGCAGCAAGTGGAGCGTGTGTCTGTGGTGTTAACTGCAGCTGGCGAGGCAGTATTGCAATCCAGTCATGGAGTGAGCGACATCGCAACATCGGTTAATGAGCAAAGCTTGGCCAGTACCGAGATTGCACGTAATGTTGAAAAGATTGCACAAATGTCGGAGGAAAGCCATGCGGCTGTGCAATCGAACAACCAGGACATCGTGCGTTTGGAAGGCCTTGCCAAGGGATTGCAGACGGCTGTGAGTCGTTTCAGGGTTTGACAAGAACATGCCAGCAGTTGGTTATAACAGCCGCAATGAAGTAGTGATAATAGTTTCCTGTTCTTCTTTATCGGTTTTTGCGTCGATAGATATATATGCAATCCACTGCGCGTAGCGAGGGCGGATCTGAGGGATATCATGCAGGGTAATCTTGAGGGCGAAGTCAATATAGCTGGCCGGGATGAATTGGGCGGATTGTTGTGCGAGGCGCAGTCGTTGTGCGCCTTTTTGCGGACCATGGTCGATGAGATTGGTGTTCCTATTACAAGGTCACCGGATTGGTGGACCACAACACCTAATCGGCCAAGGATGCCAAGTTGGCTGCAGAGTCACTGGCGCAGTCTGTGAATATGTTGAAGAAGACCTGGGGATGAGTTGAAGAGGGCAGGATATTCATTGCTAAGTGTGCGATGGGGTAATTCGTAGGGGCGTATGGCATACGCCCTTGTAGGGAGTGTGAGGGTGTATGCCATACGCCCCTACGAATGAGGAGAAAATGTGTCTGACCTATTAAAGAACATCGATGCCCGTACCAAGCTTGCGGGAACAAACAAGCTGGAGATTCTTATGTTCTCGCTGGGCATGGATAAGCACAGCAAGCGTGAGGAAACTTTCGGCATCAACGTATTTAAGGTGCGCGAGGTAATGCGTATTCCTCAGATTACCCGTGCGCCCGAAATGCCGGCTTCGGTTGAGGGCATGGTGAGCTTGCGCGGGGTGTTGGTGCCAGTGATCGATCTGGCCAAATATATCGGCATTGAAACTGATAGTGCGCCAGAAATCATGATTATTACCGAGTATAACGGTCAGACGCAGGGATTTCTGGTCAAGGGGGTGGATAATATTTTACGTTTAGATTGGTCGGCCATGCGCGTGCCGCCAGCGATGTTGTTGGCGGAAATGGGCGGATTGGTGACTGCAATTACTGAGCTGAAGGATGGTCGTCTGGTGATGATGATGGACGTAGAAAAGGTCCTGTCGGAAACCGGCAATTTCGATAAAGACGAGATCATTTTCAAAAATGTGCACCCCCTAGGCAAAGAGCGTACGGTATTTTTTGTTGATGATTCATCGGTGGCGCGAGGGCAGATCTCACGCACGCTGGATGTGATGAAGGTGAAGTATATTTCCGCGATCAATGGGCGCGAGGCTTGGGCTGAGTTGGTGAAGATGGCGGATAATGCGGACGCGATGGGTGAGCGGCTCAAGGATACGCTGCATGTCATCCTGACCGATGTGGAGATGCCTGAGATGGATGGATATATGCTGACGCGCAAAATCAAGGCGGACAGGCGATTTGCCGGTATACCCGTGTTGATGCACTCCTCCTTAAGCAGCTCGTCCAATCAGCAGCTCGGTAAAGCTGTTGGGGTGGATGAGTATGTGCCAAAGTTTGAACCAGAAAAATTGGCGCAGACATTGGCGCGACTGCTGGCATAAGGAGACGAAAATGAATTATGCGGAAAATAAGGTGGGTGGCGATCAGGACGGCATGCTGGATCAGATTGATGCGCGTTCAAATCTTGCTGGGTCTAACAAGATGGAAATCCTGTTATTCAGTCTGGGCAGTGATGAAAAATTTGGAATCAACGTGTTCAAAGTTAAAGAGGGTTGTCAGGCCGGAAAAATCACGCGTACGCCCAATATGCCAAAAGGAGTAGATGGTATCGTGTCGTTGCGGGGTCATGTGATGCCAGTCCTTAATCTGGCTAATTTCATGGGCATACCTCCGACTGATCAACATCAGACCATGATGGTTGCAGAATTCAATAATCACATACTGGGCTTTCTGGTGCAGGGTGTGGATCGTATCATCCGTGTAGATTGGGACAAGGTGCGCGCCACCGAAGGGATGCTCTCTGATAAGGGCGCATTGATTACGGCTATTTCTGAGTTGCCGGACGGCACGCTGATTTCCCTACTGGATGTAGAGCAGATACTGGCTAACGCGTTTGGTGAAGCGGTTGTGGGTAATGTAGAGAAGGTGGAGTCGGGACGAGAGCTGTGTATATTTTTTGCCGATGACTCGATGGTGGCTCGCAGAAAGATCGCTGAGGTGTTGGATAAGATGGGCGTCAAACATATTCAGGCATCTAATGGTCATGAAGCTTGGGACAGGCTCAGGACGATGGCTGATACGGCGCAGAATGCGGGTGTGAAGCTGCACGACCAGATACAAGTGATATTGACTGACGCGGAAATGCCGGAGATGGACGGCTATGTGCTGACTCAGCATATTAAGTCAGACCGTCGGTTTGACGGTATTCCGGTGGTGATGCACTCGTCGCTGTCTTCTGACGCGAACAGGGCAATGGGGCGACGTGTTGGGGTAGATTATTATGTGCCGAAATTTGATTCGATGATTTTATCGTCCACATTACGTTCTTTGTTGACTTGAGAATCATAGGGGTGTATGGCATACGTCCCTCGGACGGCGGTAATTGTGCGTATTCTCATACGCCCCTACCAAACGATTGCAGGAGATTGAAATGGCAATAGAAGATATGAGATTTTTGGTGGTGGATGATTTCTCCACCATGCGCCGTATTGTGCGAAACCTGCTCAAGGAGTTGGGTTTCGTCAATGTACAGGAGGCGGAAGATGGGGTGGAGGCGTTAAAGAAATTGCATGCTGAGGCATTTGATTTCGTGGTGTCGGACTGGAATATGCCGAACATGAATGGTCTGGAGTTGCTGCAGGCGATCCGTGTAGATGACAAACTCAAGCATTTGCCCGTGCTGATGGTAACGGCAGAGGCGAAGAAGGAAAATATTATTGCGGCGGCGCAAGCTGGGGCAAGCGGTTATGTGGTGAAGCCTTTCACGGCGGCGACACTGGATGAGAAATTGAAGAAAATCTTTCAAACTATGCAAAAGTGAGTGATGCTATGACGATGAGTACTACCACCCATGATTCAGATGATCTTGAAGCGTTGTTCGACAGCATACTGGCAGCGAGTCAGAAGACAGAAATACCCGCAGGGGGTATACCGGTGGGTGCCCCGCTGCTACGCAGCGACCCTTCCGCAGACAAAGAGCAAAAGACCGATGTCGGGGCGCCCCCTGTGGCGGTTCAAAATAATTCTCAGTCTCCTGCTGTGATCAATCAGATCGGCCATATGGCACGCACGCTGCATGATACGTTGCGTGAGCTGGGTCTAAACAAGCAGATCGAAAAGGCGGCATCTTCAATTCCCGATGCGCGGGATCGGTTGAATTATGTGGCAACCATGACAGAGCAGGCTGCGGAGCGTGTGTTGAATGCGACTGAGGCTGCGCAACCATTGGTGGAGAAGATGGAGGTCGAGGCGCATCGTCTGTCCGGACAATGGCAACGGCTGTTCGATAAAAAAATGGATGTGGAGCAATTCAAGAGCCTGGCCACGCAAACGCACGCTTTCCTGCAAGATGTACCCAGGCAGACCAAGGCGACCAATGCCTATCTGACGGAGATCATGATGGCACAGGATTTTCAGGATTTGACTGGGCAGGTTATCAAGAAAATTACTGCCGTGACAAAAGACATGGAGCAACAGTTGTTGGTGTTGCTGATAGAGAACGCACCTGCTTCGGCCAAGGTGGATATGAACACCGGATTGTTAAATGGTCCGGTCATCAATCCAAAGGGGCGTACTGATGTGGTGACCAGCCAGGATCAGGTAGATGATTTGCTGGAAAGCCTGGGGTTTTAATGTGGAGAAGAGAAAAGAGAAAAGAGAGAAGGGTAACAGTGGCACAAAGGTTTTTCACTTCCCCCTTGTCTCTTTCCACTTTCCTATTTTCTTACTAGGAGAGTGAAATGAATGACTTTGCGGGTATGGAAGAGTTGCTGAGTGACTTCTTGATGGAAGCATCGGATCTGCTGTCCGATGTGGATAGTCAGCTGATGGAGCTGGAAAAATTTCCTAATGATAACAAACTGCTCAACGAGATATTTCGAGGCTTCCACACCATCAAGGGTGGTGCAGGATTCCTTAATGCAAGTGAGTTGGTGGCGCTGTGTCATCTCACCGAAAATTTGTTTGATAAGCTGCGCAACCACGAACTAACGCTGAGCGCCGAACTCATGGATGTGATCTTCGCTGCGACTGCTGAAGTACGGAGAATGTTTGCCGCACTACAACAAAATCAGCTACCGAGCGCTGCGCCTAGCGAAATAACTGAAGCTTTGAAGGCTGTATTAAGTGGTCAGAAGGTATCCGCTTCGAGTATTGGTTTGACAAAACAGGGTGCCAAGACAAATAGCACTTTACCGCAACCAGATTCAGCCAGTGAAGCTACCAGTCAAAATGCGGTAGATTGGGATAAGTTGTATCACGCACTGACCAATACGGATATTGTCGCCAAGGTCGGTGCGACACGTGATTCGGAAAAGATCTCCGCTGCTATTGCCGCGGAAGATTCCACTAGAGCTGTATTCGGTAAGCGTGCTATCGATGTGCCCGGAAGCACCATTGGTCGTCGCGATGGTGATATTTCGGCAGCAGAAGCCAAGGAATCCACGATACGTGTGGACACTGTCCGCCTGGATCAGGTGTTAAATCTGTCTGGTGAGATTGGTTTAACCAAGAACCGTCTGACCCATTTGCGCTCCGACATCATTCAGGGTCGTCATGACGCGGAAACCCTGCATGATCTGGATCAGGCCGTTAGCCAGCTGGATATTCTGGTAGTGAATCTGCAGAACGCAGTGATGAAAACGCGCATGCAACCGATCGGACGTTTGTTTAAAAAATATCCCCGTCTGGCACGCGATCTGGCACGCTCGTTGAACAAAGACGTGGAACTGGTGCTGGTCGGGGAGGATACCGAGATGGACAAGACCATGATCGAAGACCTTAACGATCCGCTGGTCCATCTGGTGCGCAATGCGGTGGATCACGGGGTAGAGACTGTCGAAGGACGTATCGCCGCCGGCAAACCGGAAAAGAGTATCGTGGAGTTGAGCGCTCGTCAGGAAGGTGATCACATTTTAATCACCATCGCTGATGATGGTAAAGGCATGCGTCCCGAGGTTATTCGCAATAAAGCGATCGAGAAGGGGCTGATCACCAGTGAGGTGGCAAATACGCTGGATGAAAATCAGTGCTTGGAGCTGATCTTCCTGCCGGGCTTTACCACCAAAGATCAGATTTCCAGTGTGTCGGGTCGCGGAGTGGGCATGGATGTGGTGAAAACGAATATCCAGAAACTTAATGGAGTAGTTAATATCCAGTCTGAGCTTGGGAAAGGTACCATAATCACCATTCTGTTGCCGCTCACCCTGGCTATTCTGCCAGTATTGATCCTGCGCCTCGGAGATCAATCTTTTGCCGTACCGTTGTCGATGGTACGCGAGATTCTTTCCATTACGCAGGAGCAATTACAGCAGGTCTCCGGCAGGGCAACCATGGTGGTACGCGGCGAAGTGCTGCCGGTGTTGCCACTGGCGCAATTGATCGGTTGGGAACAAAGCGCCATACCGAAAGTGGGTGTACTGATGCAGTTCGGCAATATCAGTTTTATTCTGTCGGCGGATTCTTTTGCCGGACATGACGATGTGGTGATCAAGTCGCTGGATACCTTTCGGCCCAAAGGCGTAGCAGGGGTCACCATGTCCAGCGAGGGTGACATTGTGCTGATACTCGACATCAAAGAGCTGCTCAGCGACGTTCGCGCGCATTGACTCTTGTCCAACTGCGGCAGGCTTACTCACAAGTCAGTATTTATGAAAACAGATCCTTATTTAAGGCGGGTTTCAGCACCATTTTTGTAGTCATAATTCCTGACTACTGTGTAATATAAAAAATATGTGATGGGGTGATAATGTTCTGTGTGTTGTCAATTATGGATGGACAGGAATATGAGCGTTACGTCAACCCGTGAGTTTTATTTTACGGAGCAGGATTTTCAGCTGATCAGCAAGCTGATCTATCAACGGTCCGGAATATCGCTCAACGAATCCAAGCAGGAGTTCGTATATGGTCGTGTGGCCAAACGGCTGCGCGCTACCGGCATCAAGACTTTTGCCGAATATCTGGAACACCTGCAGCGCGGTGATGTGGCGGAATGGGAGGCCTTCACCAATTCACTGACCACTAATTTGACTTCGTTTTTTCGCGAGGCGCACCACTTTCAGGCGCTGGCCGAACATCTACGCAAGCTGGACAAAACACGCCCGATTGTCTTGTGGTGTTCCGCCTGCTCGACCGGCGAGGAGGCCTACTCAATGGCAATGACGGCGGTGGATACGTTTGCCAGCTTTAACACTCCGGTCAGGATCGTAGCTTCCGATCTGGATACCACGGTATTGGAGCACGCACGTATCGGACGTTACAGTGCAGATTCGGTAGCAAAGATACCAGCTCATCAAGTCGATAAGTTTTTTATACACTGTAAAAACAAAGGTGCTGATTTTGTGCAGGTACGTCCTAGTCTGCAAAAAATGATCATCTTTCGACAAGTCAACCTATTGGATGCTAGCTGGCCGATCCGCGGGCAACTGGATGCAATATTCTGCCGTAATGTGATGATCTATTTTGATAAGCCGACACAATTAGCGATACTGAAAAAATTTGCGCCATTGATGCGCAGCGGGGGCTTGTTGTTTGCCGGGCATTCAGAAAATTTTCATCACGCCGATGCATATTTCAAGTTGCTTGCTAATACCGTATACGTGTTGGTTGCCGAATCCCCAACGGTCTCTACTAGATGACCAGCGAAACAGTTTTGCCTATGCGCAGTCAGCATATCATCGTAGTTGGTTCCTCAACTGGTGGCACGGATGCTATCAAGGATTTTTTGTTAGGTATGCCGCGTGGCGCTCCCCCCATATTGGTTACCCAGCATATGCCGGAATCTTTTACGCATGCTTTTACCGCGCGCTTGGATGGTATATGCAAGCTGACCGTGAAGGTGGCGGAGCATCAAGAGAAAATACAGACTGGAACCGTTTATATTGCTCCGGGTCATTCGCATATGCTGCTGGAACGTGTACCGGGTGCAACATATCGGATATTGCTTAACCAGGAGCCACCAGTTAACCGTCATCGCCCTTCGGTTGAGGTATTATTTGATGCCGCTGCCAAAGTGCTGAAGGGCAATGCCGTCGGTGTAATGCTGACCGGTATGGGCAAGGATGGCGCAACAGCGATGTTGAATATGCGTCAAGCAGGGGCATATAACTTTGCGCAGGATGAAGCCAGTTGTGTGGTATTTGGCATGCCGCGTGAAGCCATCACAATTGGCGCAGTGGATGAGGTTGTGCCGCTGGATAAAATGGCGGAACGCGTGCTGGCTTATCTGAAAATTCCTAAGGAAGCATCGTTTTTGTAGTCATAATTCCTGACTACTGTGTAATTAGTGTTTCCCCTAAGCACCTACCCCGAACAACCCAGTAGTCAAACGAGGCAGGTAATTCCAATTCCTGATAAAAACGATCACAGTGTTGGCTTCGTTTTCGGCTCCTGAGTGAAACAACTAGCCATCCCACTAAGCAACCAAAAGACGGTTGCAAAGTGGTTGGTTATAGCCGTACTCAAATGTACTGTCTTCGTCGCCTCATCCTTGCCGCCTTGTGCTCCTGTTTATCAGAAATTGGAATAAGAAGCTGCCCACCCGGCTGGACTGCCTCTGTCCCACAAGGGGGCAATGTATAATTGCGCTGTTTGATTAAACACAACTGAGAGAAAAATGATAACCATCGCCTTGTCCAAAGGTCGAATTTTTGACGAAACCCTGCCGCTGTTGCAGGCCGCAGGCATCACGCCGCTGGAGCAGCCTGAGTCATCGCGTAAATTAATTTTAGCGACCAATCGTGCCGATGTGCGCTTGATTATCGTGCGTGCCTCGGATGTGCCCACTTACGTGCAATATGGCGCGGCAGACATGGGCATTGCGGGTAAAGATGTGCTGCTCGAACATGGTGGCGGCGGATTGTATCAACCGCTGGATTTGAACATTGCGCGTTGCCGCATGATGGTGGCAGTGCGTGATGATTTTGATTATGACTCGGCGGTGCGCCGTGGTGCGCGCTTGCGCGTGGCGACTAAATATTTGCAAACCGCGCGTGAGCACTTTGCGGCCAAGGGCGTGCATGTGGATTTAATCAAGCTCTATGGCTCAATGGAGTTAGCGCCACTGGTCGGGTTGTCCGATGCCATCGTCGATCTGGTCAGCAGTGGCAACACACTCAAGGCCAATCACCTGAAAGCAGTGGAGCAAATTGCTGAAATTTCTTCACGGCTGGTGGTCAACCAAGCTTCGCTAAAACTTAAACGCGCAGTCATTCAACCGATACTGGATGATTTTTCTCGGGCAGTCACACAAGGGGACGATGTCCCACAAGGGGACAATGTCATGCAACCCAAAGGTGCGCGCAAGTGAACATCAAACGTCTATCCACCCGGCAGAAAAATTTTCACACCGAACTGAATAAACTACTGGCCTTTGAGGCGGCGCAAAATTTCTTAACGTAGAGGCAAATAAATGGCAATTTCTATTCTTGTGGTTGATGATTCACCGATGGCAAGAAAAATGCTCATTAAGGCACTTCCTGCCCATTGGAATGTGAAAATTACTCAAGCAGGTAATGGTAAAGAGGCTATAGCGGAATTTCGAGCCGGTAAAGTAGACCTAATGTTTCTTGATTTAACCATGCCCGAAATGGATGGATACCAGACACTAGAAGCGATGCGCAATGAGGGGCTCAAATGCGTAGTGATAGTGGTGTCGGCTGACATTCAACCGATTGCGCAAGAGCGTGTATTGAAAGCAGGTGCGGCGGCTTTCATCAAAAAACCAGTCGATATACAAAAGTTGGAGCCAATTCTTCGCCAATTCGGACTACTGGAGTGAGTTTATGTTGACCAAAGATCAAAGAGATGCCCTTCAGGAAATTGCCAACATTGGGATGGGACAAGCTGGTGAGGTAATTGCTCGAGTACTGAATGAGTTTGTTACCCTTTCAATTCCGCGAGTGCTAATTCTGAAGCCGAATTTAATAGCACCTGCACTTCAGCGTATAGTAAATTCAGAGGCCGTGTCAGCTGTGCGCCAGGCTTTCCACGGTAATTTGCGCGGTGAAGCACTCGTTCTATTTGGTGCGCAACGTTGCAATGATCTGGCTGGTTTGATGGGCTATGAAGAAAAAATTGATCATGCGACTGAAATGGAAATATTGCTCGATATAAGCAATATTTTAGTAGGCGCATGTCTGGGCGGCATTGCTAAACAGGTTAACGCTGATATAGGTTTTTCCGCACCTTCACTCATGGCTGATCATGTACCCGTTAATGAGATATTGAAAATAAGCGATGTGTCCTGGGAATGTGCGCTTCTGTTAGAAGTAAATTTCAAACTGGAAAAGCTCAGCTTTGCGTGCCATCTCATCATCCTGATGCCTGAAAATGAGCTGAAAACATTTGCCGGGAAAATAGACCGTTTTATGGAAGCATTCTAATGCAAACCAAAGACATCTCACATCTGCTCGATTTTGTCGTAGACCGTTTGGAAGTTGGTATTTTTGCGGTAGATGTTGAAATGCGTATCGTGTTATGGAACCATTTCATGGCGAGCCATAGCGGTAAACACAGTGAGGACCTACTGGGGAAAAACCTGTTTGAGGCTTTTCCTGAGCTGCCTAATGAGTGGCTGAAAAAGAAAATTAACAATGTCTTCATCCTTAAGAACTATGCATTTACCTCGTGGGAGCAGCGGCCATATATTTTTCAGTTTCAGCATAATCGCCCGATCACTGGCGGTGTGGATACCATGCAGCAGAGCTGCACATTTTTGCCCGTCAAAAATACACAAGACGAAGTTGAATATGTATGTATCACACTTTTCGATTTCACTGATACAGCCATCTTTCAGCAACAACTTAACCGTGTCATTGAAGCACTAAAAATAGAAAAAGCCGAACAACTACAACTCAGCAAAACGTTGGAGGAAGCTCAAAACCAACTGATGCAGTCTGAAAAAATGTCATCTATCGGCCAATTGGCGGCGGGCGTGGCACACGAAATTAACAACCCGATTGGATATGTCTATTCCAATCTGGGTACCCTGGAAAAGTATGTACAGGATGTATTTGGCATGATTGACCTGTATGAGCAAGCGGAAAGCGCAATTACAGATGAAGCAACTCGTGTGCGAATCAAGGAAGCACGTGAAAAGCTGGACATGGAGTTCCTCAAGGAAGACTTGCGAGCGCTGATGAATGAGTCCAAAGATGGCATCACGCGCGTAAAAAAGATTGTGCAAAATCTGAAAAACTTCTCCCGCGTGGATGCTTTTGACGAATGGTGTTTTTCCAATCTACATCAGGGACTGGACAGCACACTGAATATCGTCAATAACGAGATCAAATACAAGGCGGATTTAATTAAGGAATACGGCGACATTCCGGAGGTGGAGTGTTTGTCTTCGCAGCTCAATCAAGTATTCATGAACCTGTTGGTCAATTCCGCACACGCTATTGAAGAACGCGGCACAATTACCATCCGCACGGGCATGCGAGAAAAAGAAGTGTGGGTGGAAGTAGCCGATACCGGTAAAGGTATCGCGCCGGAGCATATCAAAAAAATCTTTGACCCATTTTTCACCACCAAACCCATCGGCAAGGGTACCGGGCTGGGGTTGTCGCTATCTTATGGTATCGTTCAAAAGCATCACGGGCGTATTGAAGTTCAAAGCGAAGTGGGCAAGGGCGCGACGTTCAGAGTGTGGTTGCCTGTAAGGAAACCACAGGGTAAGCAGGCATGAATACAAATAACCGATGGAATAATTTGACTCCCCCCCCTCTCTCTACTTATTCATCGGAGAGTAATTTTTACTGGACATACATCTCACGCTCCAGGAGAGAACAAAAGTGTGGGGATGGATTAAAT
>Ga0105164_10002391_pt1 | contig 11610 bp, 13 predicted proteins | sample VDWuncwatermetaG_FD_89674 | JGI IMG/M metagenome (GOLD analysis project Ga0105164, IMG submission 89674) | Wastewater microbial communities from Netherlands to study Microbial Dark Matter (Phase II) - VDW unchlorinated drinking water | ecosystem: Environmental > Aquatic > Freshwater > Drinking...
CTATGGTTCTTTGAGATTTTGCGGTTTTGCTTCCGCGTGCTGAAAATTTTTGCCGTGCACTACGGTTTACTCCTCGCTACGGTCAGTAGACTAGTAAAGCTTGACCTTCGTTCGGCGTAAATCCTTGTGCACTTTTGCCAAAAATTTTCTAATGCACGCTCCAGCAAAACCGCAAAATCTCTACAATGCACGCTCACAACATCCCTACGCAAGGCATACAATTTTAGCCGCTTGCGCTGCAAGAGGCTAAAAGGAAACGGTCTTGAACGTTTGCGCGAGATTTAATTTCAAATAGTCATTGCGAGGCGTTGCGAGCCCCGAAGGGGTGAAGCAAACAGCCGAAGCAATCCCGTCTTAAGAGATTGCTTCGCTTCGCTCGCAATGACGTAATTTGGACAGTAATGATAAGATTACATAAACTGTCTACATTGTACACAGAAGGGGCGGGAATGATATAATGTTTATCTTGGCAAATTTTCTTATTGCGATAGCGCATGTTTTAGAGATGGCCTTAAGCTTACTTTATTGGCTGATTTTAATCCGGGCGCTCATTAGCTGGGTTAATCCCGACCCCTTTAATCCCATTGTGCAGTTTCTGAATAAGGCTACCGAGCCGATTTTAGCGCCGATCAGAAGGGTTTTGCCGGCAAGTTTTCGTTTTGGTATTGATATTTCTCCGCTTATCGCCTTTTTGGCGATTGTGTTTTTAAAATCTTTTTTGGTAAAAACGATAATTGATTTTGCCGTGAGGTTAAAATTAGGATGATTAAAGGATTAGCTACAGGTATCGGAAGCCTTCCTTATCGTGACGCCGAAACGGCCATGGATTTAATTTTTAAATATCTGCCTGAAATACCCTTTTGGCCGCAGCTGCCAAAAAGAAATATCCGGGAAGGGATGATCGCCCAGTTTAGCGAAAACCTGCCTTGCTTGAAAATGGGGCAAGACGGATTATTTTTTGACGCAGCTGAAAAGGAAAAAGAATTAGAGGGATTCTATGAAAAAATAATTGCCCAGGATACAGAATACTTTCGTATAGGCAATGATTTTGCTTTGGGCGTGCATGCATTTTACCAGAGATTAAAGAATATGGATTTAGATAAGATCCAGTTTATTAAATGCCAGGTTACCGGCCCGTTTACCTTTGCCGCAGCAATAAAAGATGAAAAGAAAGCGGCGCTTTTGCATGACCCGGTCTTTATGCAGGCGATTTTAAAAGGATTGAGTATGAAGGCGCTCTGGCAGATAAACCTTTTCCGGGAATTCGGAAAGAAAATAATTATTTTTTTAGATGAGCCTTATTTAGGTTGTTTCGGCTCAGGTTACACGCCGATAAACCGAGAGGATGTTATAAAGGGCTTAGCGGAATTGGTCTCCGCGTTTAAATCTAAAGATGTATTGGTGGGAGTGCATTGCTGCGGAAATACGGACTGGTCAATTTTTACCGATGTAGAGGCAATAGATATCATCAATTTTGACGCCTTTGGGTATCTGGAGCGGTTCGTGCTTTATGCGGATAACCTGAAAAGTTTTTTTAAGAGAGGCGGGATGCTTTGTTGGGGGATAGTTCCGACAAACGAATTTAGCGGAAAGGAAACCGCGGATTTGTTGATAGAAAAGATTCAAGAAGGCGTTAACATATTGATAAATAAGGGGTTAGATAAAAATTTACTCACGCAAAATCTCCTTTTAAGCCCTGCCTGCGGCTTGGGTACTTTAGACATAAAAAAATCAGAAGAAATTTTTGCGCTTCTTTCCGAGTCTTCAAACAAATTATTTGACAAGATATTTTAAAAATGATATTATGGTTTCTCGTTTTGCCAAAGGAAGGGAAAGTTTAAGTGAAGGAAATCCGCATTCATGCCCGTGCCGGCCAAGGCGCAATTACCACTGCCTCTTTACTGGGTTATGCCTATTTTTTAAAAGGAATGTATCCCTATGCCTTTCCGCATTTTGGAGCTGCGCGTATGGGTGCGCCGATGAACGCCTTTGTGCGGGTGGATGCAAAGCCGGTACGCTTAAGAAGCCAGATTTACGACCCGGATTATGTCATTATTATGGACGCTACGTTAATGCGCGGCTTCAATTGTTTTTCCGGCCTCAAGGAAAACGGGATTGCTATTATTAATGAAAGAGAAGGGATAGAAATCCCTAAGCTTAAGGCAAGGCAGAAGATTTTTATAGTTCCGGCTAATGATATTGCCTTAAAGACCATCGGCCGGCCTTTGGGCAATACTGCTTTATTAGGCGCTTTTTGCGCTGCTACAGGCGAATTAGACTTGGAGTTTCTGCTCGGAGCTATCCGGCACAGATTTTCTGACAAAGCGCAGGCGGCAAATATCGAGGCGGTAAAACAAGGATTTGAGTTTGTAAAGCGTAAAATTAAGGGGTAAAGATGTTTGGCCCGCATACGACAAAGCCGCAAACAGCCAAAAAAACCAAAACCGGCTCCTGGCGCACGGAAAGTAAGCCGAAATTCCTGCAGAAAGAATGTATCGGCTGTAACATGTGCGTTTTAATCTGTCCTGAAGCCTGCATTTCCGGCGGCGAAAAGAAATACGACGTAGATTACACTTATTGCAAGGGTTGCGGCAATTGCGCGATGATTTGCCCGAAAAAAGATATTATTATGGTCAAGGAATAAAATGAAAGAATTTTTGGAAGGCTCAAGAGCGGTTGCCGAGGCAATAAAATTATGTAAACCGGGAGTAATTTCCGCTTATCCCATAACTCCGCAGACGCATATTGTGGAAGAGTTGGCCTTAATGGTGGCAGAAGGGAAGTTAAATTCACAGTTTATCAATGTGGAGTCAGAGCATTCTGCGGCCTCATTAGTTTTAGGCGCGGTAGCGACAGGCGTGCGTGTTTTTACCGCCACCAGCTCGCAAGGGCTGCTTTATATGGCCGAGGTGCTTTTTAATATCGCCGGAATGCGGTTTCCGGTAGTGATGACTTGCGCTAACAGGGCTATATCTGCGCCTTTAAATATTTGGAATGACCAGCAGGATTCCGTATCCATGCGCGATACCGGATGGGTACAGTTGTTTGCCGAGGATATACAGGAAGCAGTAGATTTTCATTTTATGGCTTACCGGATTGCCGAAGATAAGTCAATCATGCTTCCGGTAATGGTTTGTATGGACGGCTTTATTTTGACTCACGGCATAGAAACCGTGGACATGCCCTCGCAGGAGCAGGTGGATAAATTCCTTCCCGCCTATTCAGCGCTTTATAAACTTGACCCGCAGAACCCTATAACTATGGGTTTAGTCGCTGATCCTGATTATTATACTGAAGCGCGTTATGCGCTGCATCAGACTAATCGTGAGGTGCTGGATTTAATCCCTAAGGTAACAAAAGAATTTTCCGGAATTTTTGGCCGTGTTTATAACGGCCTTATCGAAGAATACCAGACCAAAGATGCTCAGCGGGTGATTGTGGCGATGGGTTCTGTCTGCGGGACAATAAAAGAGGTAGTCGATGAGCTGCGAAAAAAAGGTAAAAAAGTGGGTTTGCTGAAGATTACGGCGTATCGGCCTTTCCCGATACGGCAGATTTACGAGGCCTTAAAGAACGTGCCGAAAGTAGCGGTTTTAGACCGCGCCTTGTCCTTAGGTTCTTATGCGCCGCTTTTTTCCGAAGTGAAGGCAGTTTTCGGCACCAAAAAAAAGAAACCGCAGGTGATCAGCAGTTTTATTGCCGGCCTTGGCGGCCGGGATATTACTAAGGATTCGATAAAAGAAATCTTTCGTTTGCTTACGGCAAAGGAATTAAGCGGAGAATTTATCGACCTGAAACCGGAACTTTTAAAGGAGACTTATGAGCAATAGCTTGTTTTCTCCCGGGCATACGGCCTGCGCAGGCTGCGGCCAATCTTTGGCCGCGCGTTTAGTGATTGATGCCTGCGGAGCGAATACTATTATCGCTAATAATACCGGCTGCCTTGAGGTCTTTTCCAGCAAATACCCGGAATCCGCATGGGGCGTACCCTGGATACACTCTTTATTTGAAAATGCCGCTGCAGTTGCTTCCGGCATTGAAGCGGCTTTAAAATTCTTGGGTAAAAAAGAAGGCATTAATGTGATTGCGCAAGCAGGAGACGGCGGTACTGCCGATATCGGCCTGCAGGCATTATCGGGTATGTTTGAGCGCGGCCATGACATACTTTATGTTTGTTACGACAATGAAGCCTATGAAAATACCGGTATTCAGAGAAGCGGCTTAACGCCTTACGGCGCAAATACAACTACTACCCCGATAGGAAAAGAGTTGTTATTAGGCAACATTCGTTTTAAAAAACCTATGCCTGAAATCGCCAATGCCCACGGTATTCCTTACGTAGCTACTGCCTCTGCAGCTTTTCCGCAGGATGTTCAGAGAAAAGTAAAAAAGGCAATTAGCATCAGAGGGGCAAAGTATATCCAGATCCATGTGCCCTGCCCATTAGGGTGGCGCCATGCATCTGACTTAACTATTTCTGTGGGGAAATTAGCCGTAGAAACCGGGCTTTATCCTTTAATTGAATACGAGAATGGAAAATTAACCGCTGTGCGACAGATTCAACCTAAACCGGTTGAAGAATACCTTAAGCCCCAGGGCAGGTTTAAACACTTATTGAATAACCCTGAGCAGATTAAGATCATTCAGGCGATAGCGGATAATAATATAGAGAAGTACGGACTGAGGGTTAAGACAGAAGTAAAAAGCGAAGCGAGTAGTTAAGCGCTTCGCAAAATTAGCACCCAACGCTAAGATGGCCCGGCGCTTAAAGGTATTGCGCCGGCATGCGCTAACTGCGCATATTGCGTTGGTATGCCCTTATTGGGCAAGGAGGTGCATTATGGGAAAACAAGCGAGGGCAATTGTAGAAGTAAACTTAAAAGACCTGGTCAAGGATTTAAACAAGGCGTATGCAGATGAGTGGCTGGCATTCTATCTTTATTGGTATATGGCGCAGACAGTTTCCGGAAAGGCCTATGAAGATATGAGTGAATTTTTAATGAAGATCGCCAAGGAGGAATTGGAGCATGCCCAGGAATTGGCGGATTTAATCGTAAAATTAGGAAGCGTCCCCATTGCTAATCCGATGGAACTGGAAAAAAATGCTAATGCCCCGTATCTAATGCCGCCCAAAAATACCGCGGATATCAACCGGATGATTAGGATAGTCACCGAAGCGGAAGCAGGCGCTATCGAAGTTTATAATAAAATCGCTAAAAAGGCGCTGGGCAAAGATCATGTTACTTATCAGTTAGTGACTCATATATTGGCAGAAGAAGTGAATCACGAAGAAATATTTGAGAATTTATTGGAAAGATAAGGAGTAAGGATATAATGCCAAAGGTAAGCGTAGATATTTCTCTATGTGTCGGCTGCGGGATATGCGAGCAATTCTGCCCCGAAGTATTTGAAATTCAGGGCGACGGGCTCGCCCATATAAAAGCAAATAACTGCAGCCAACATAATCTAAAAGAGCTCTCCGGGCAGTGCCCGGTTACCGCAATTCAAGTTGCTTAAATTAGGAAGACTGGGCCCTTGCCTTTAAATCCCTTAAGTACTTTAAGAAGTGCTCTTCTTTTTTCTGCTCAATGAGCTTTTGGGTAAATTGAGCTTTTTCGCCGGCAAATTTCTCTTCGTCCGCCGGTTTTTTTTCTTTTAACCCTGCGATATAAAATCCGGCCGGAGTTTCGATTATTTGGCTGAAACCGTCTTTATTTAAGCTCCTTGCCTGGATAAAGAAATTATCCGAAACCCCGATATTCTCGATATAACTGTTGTATTTGAAGAAGCCCGTCGCGCCATATTTTAAATTATAGTCCTTGGCAATGCTTTCGAAATCTATCGAAGAAGAATTCCCCTGGCGCGTTTCTTGTAGTTTCGCCAGGCAGTTTTCGATTCTCTCCCTTGCGGCTTTGCGCGATTCATTATTGACAAATGCCTCTCTTACCTTGTCCTTTATGGTTTCAAAATCCGGGATGTAGGGTTCTTTCCTTTCCTTAAGTTTTAAGATATAGTATTTTTTTTCCATATATACCGGAGGCAAAATTTCCTGAGGTTTTGCCTTGGAAATTAAATTCAGTATATCCTGTGACCAGCCAATACCGGGGATGGGGTCGGTTTGCGCGAAAAACCCGGTTTCCTTTAAGCCCAGGTTATTTTCTTGCGCCAATTTTGAAAAATCAGCTTTTTTACGCAGGCGTAAAAGCAGGTTATCGATCTTATCTTTTATTTTTTTTTCATCTTCTCCCTCAGAACTTAAGGCGGCGTATTCCAAATTAAAAGACAGGGGTTGTTTGAATTCAAGGGAATTATCGCCAAAATATTTTTTAAGCCCATCATCAGAAGGAGTTATATCTTTTGCGAAGTCCGCCGGCAGGCAAGCCAGGTAATAGATACTTATTTCTTCATTCAATTTTTGATATTCGTCTTTGCTTTCTTCTTCGCTGACCGTAACGCCGCTTGTAACAGTATTAAAAAACTTGGAGACGATTATATTTTGCCGTAGCTGTTCTTCAAATATACGCGGTTGTGTCCGAAAGACATATTCGAGGAGTTGGGCGTAGATCTGATTATCAAATCTTCCTTTGTTTTGAAAAAAAGGATAACTTTGGATTAGCCCGGTAACCTCTTTATCGCTTGCTTTTATTTTATGCCTTTTTGCTTCGGCAAGCAAAATTATCCTGTCCCAGGCCTGGGCCTCCAGATTCAGGTATTTTTGTACCTCAGGCAGCTTTTCGCCAAACTGCAGGGTTGCCTGGTTTCTTACGGCATCAAATGCGTTTTTGTATTCAATAAATGTAATATTTCTGCCAAAAACTTTACCGATATAAATATTCTTCTGTCCCTTGCCGACACTGCCGGCGCCCCATAAAATAAAAGCAGGCAGGATTACTATTGCTAGGACGATCCATATTTTTTTCGCGGTCTTCTTCTTGCGCAGTCTATTCAGCATATCCAGCTCCTTTTTTCGCAGAAAGGATTATACCACAGTATTTTTCCCTTTACAAAATATTATTAACTCTGTATAATAAGCGCACTATGAAAGAAAAAGTGCTTAAATTAGGCCTGCCTAAGGGCAGCCTGCAGGAGTCGACCTTTAGGATGTTTAAAAAAGCGGGTTTTAACGTGGCTTTGCCTTCGGAGCGTTCGTATTTTCCTTCCATAGATGATAAAGAAATAGAGCCGGTCTTGTTACGGGCTCAGGAGATGTCCCGTTATGTGCAAGACGGCGCTCTTGACTGCGGCATTACCGGTAATGACTGGATTTTGGAGAATAAGTCTGATGTCGTAAGGATAGCCGATTTAGCTTATGCCAAGCAGAGTTTAAATAAGGTAAGGTGGGTAGTCGCTGTGCCGCAGGCAAGCGGCATTAAATCGATCAAGGCCCTCGCGGGAAAGCGTATCGCTACGGAATTGGTTAATGCGACTAAGGATTACTTTCGTAAAAATAAGGTAAATGCGGAGGTAGAATTCAGCTGGGGCGCCACCGAAGTCAAGGTCAGCGCCGGCTTAGTTGATGCCATTGTAGAATTGACCGAAACCGGAAGGAGCCTTAAGGCAAATAAGCTGGTAGAAATAGCCACAATTTGCGAATCTACTACACAGTTCATCTCCAATAAGGCGTCTTATAAAGATAAATGGAAAAAGGAAAAGATGCAGCAGATCGCGGTATTGTTACAAGGCGCCATTGCGGCGGAAGATAAAGTGGGCTTAAAGATGAACGTACGCAAGCCCAATTTAGAGAAGGTCTTGGCAGTCCTTCCGGCTCTAAAAAAACCTACCATATCCGATCTTTCTGAAAAAGGATGGGTAGCGGTAGAGACAATAATCGACGAGCGGGTAGTGCGCGTGTTAATACCGGAACTTAAAAAAGCAGGCGCGCAGGGGATCATTGAATATCCGTTAAATAAATTAATATATTGACACCCAACGCTAAGAGGTATTGCGTTGGTGTGCCCTTACTGGGCAAGGAGCGAGCAAAATGCCTTGCGGCAGAAAAAGAAAGCTTCAAAAAATAAGGACGCATAAAAGAAAGAAGATGCGCCGCCGCCTTCGCCATCTGAAGAAACGGGCCTGGGGTTAATTCATGCGGGGGTTTTTTTTGTGTATCGCCGCCTGCTTGCTGCTCAGGGCAGACGTCCTAGCCATAGATACAAAGCTCTCGCAGGCATTAAGCAATTATATCATGGCAGGATTTTATGAAACCCAAGGCAATACCGATACCGCTATCCGGGAATACAAAAAAGCATTGCGGCTAGATGAGCAGAATCCGGTTATTCATCTGGATTTGGCTGTCAATTACATAAAAAAAAATGATACTGAGAAAGCCATTGAAGAACTGAACCTGGCAGTAAAATTTGACCCCGAAGCAGTCCAGCCGCACGCCTTCTTAGCCCTGCTTTACTCCTCTTTAAGTAAACCTAAGGAAGCAAATAAAGAATATGAGCTCGCATTCCGCAATGCTTCGAAACTGCAGCCGGAGAATATCGAGCTCTACAATATTTTAGGCATCATCTATCTTCGGCAGAATAGACTGCAGGAAGCAGAGGGCGTATTTAAATTAATTTTAAAGTTAGCGCCGGATAACGCGCCGGCACATTTTAATCTGGCGGCCATTTATGACGGGCAAAAAAGAAGGCCGCAGGCAGAGGAAGAATTAAAGCAGGCAATAGCATTAAGGCCCGATTACGCCGAGGCATTGAATTATTTAGGGTATTTATACGCCGAAGAAAATAAAAATCTGGATCAAGCGCAAATATTGATCCGCAAGGCCCTGGAAATAGATCCCGGTAACGGCGCCTATATCGACAGCCTGGGCTGGCTTTATTTCAAACAGGGTAAATACACTGAAGCGCTCGCAGAATTAAAAAAAGCTGCTTTTTTGCTGGAAGACCCGGTAATTTACGACCATTTAGGCGATGCTTATTTTAAGTTAAACGATTTTGAAAATGCTAAGATAAACTGGCAGAAGTCTCTTGGGCTGGACCCGAAGCAGGATAAGCTGAAGAATAAAATAGAGGAATTAAATGCCGCACAGCGAAACTAAGATTAAGGAATTAGAAGCAAAGGCAAAGGAGATTAGGTGCCTGATTGTGCAGATGATTGCCAAGGCCGGGTCCGGGCATCCGGGAGGAAGCCTTTCTTCGGCAGATTTAATTACCGCATTGTATTTTTCGGTATTGCGCTATAACCCAAAGCAGCCAAATTGGCCTGACAGGGACAGGTTTCATATGTCCAAAGGGCATTCTTGCCCGCTTTGGTACGCGGTTTTGGCGGAATCAGGATATTTTCCCAAGGATGCCCTGATGACTTTAAGGCAGTTTGGTTCTATGCTCCAGGGCCATCCGGACAGGCGCACGCCGGGAGTGGAGGTAGCTTCGGGGTCATTAGGCCAGGGTTTGTCTGTGGCGTTGGGTATGAGCCTGGCGGCAAAAATAGACCAGAAGTCTTACCGGGTTTATGTGCTTTTAGGCGACGGCGAGACTCAAGAAGGAAATATCTGGGAAGCAGCTATGGCATGTGCTCATTATCGATGCGATAATATATGCGCGATATTGGATTACAACGGCTTTCAGATCGACGGAAAGGTTAAGGACGTGATGGCGATTGAGCCGCTTGCGGATAAATGGAGGGCATTCGGCTGGCATGTAATTGAGATAGACGGCCATAATTTAAAGCAGATACTTTCCGCGTTCGATGCGGCGGCAAAGATAAAAGGAAAGCCCAGTATTATTATTGCCCGGACGATAAAGGGCAAAGGCGTTTCTTTTATGGAAAATGTCTGTGATTTTCACGGCCGCGCTCCCACAAAAGATGAGACAGGCCAAGCGATGAAGGAATTGGAATAATGGCTGAGATGTTATATCAAAGAGACCTCTATGGCCAAACGCTTATAGAGTTAGGCCGGCATAATAATGATATTGTGGTCCTGGATGCGGATTTATCCAGCTCCACCCGCACCAGCCTTTTTGCCAAAGAATTTCCCCGCCGTTTTTTTAATTTTGGCGTAGCCGAGCAGAATATGATGGCTGCTGCTGCCGGCCTTGCCAGTTGCGGAAAGATAGTCTTTGTTTCTACCTTTGCTATATTTGCTACGGGAAGGGCATGGGATCAGGTGCGTAACAGCTTGGCTTACAATAACTTTAATGTCAAAATAATAGCTACTCATGCGGGTATCAGCGTAGGCCCTGACGGCGCAAGCCATCAGGCATTGGAAGATATTGCCCTGATGCGCGTTTTACCGAATATTAATATAGTAGTCCCCTGTGACGGGCCGCAGACGGCCGAGGCAATTCTTGCCTGTGCGAATACGGCCGGGCCTTTTTATGTGCGTTTGGGCAGAGCCAAGGTACCGACAATAGAAAATAAAGGCGAATTTAAATTGGGCAAAGCTCAAATATTAACCGAAGGCAATGATGTGAGTATCTTTGCCTGCGGGATTATGGTTAGCGAAGCATTATCTGCAGCCAAAAATCTGCTCAATAAAGGCATTAAGGCCGGGGTAATTAATTTGCACACCATCAGGCCCATAGATAGCGAGGTGATACTTAAAGCCGCCAATACCAGCCGCGGCATTGTAGTTTGCGAGGAACACACTGTAATCGGGGGGCTGGCCTCAAGTATTGATGAAATAGTCGCGGAAAATTTTCCCACCAAGGTAGTCCGCGTAGGCGTGAGGAATAGATTCGGCCAATCAGGTGAGCCGCAGGATCTGCTAAAAGAATATAATTTAACTAGCGCCGATATAGAAAAGGCAGTTTTGAAAATTATCGATAGGGGATAGAATGCTGTCCCCTGCTGGACCATCGTGACGCTTAATTCTTACGCCAAACTAAACCTCTATCTGGCCGTCCTAAACCGGCGCAAAGATGGCTACCATAATATAAAAACCATCTTTGAAAGAATTACGCTTGCCGATACTATTACTTTAAAGCCCCGCCGGGACAAAAAGATAAGAATAATTTCCGCTTCGCCCGATATCCCCAAAAATATTAAAAACACAGCTTTGCGCAGCGCAAAATTATTGCAGGATAGCTTTAATATAAGACAAGGGCTGGATATCAAAATTGTAAAGCGCATCCCCGTCGGAAGCGGTTTAGGCGGCGGATCAAGCAATGCCGCAAGCGTACTTATCGGGCTAAACCAGCTTTGGAAATTACGCCTTTCACAAGATGAGCTTATCGGTTATGCCGGGAAAATCGGCGCGGATGTGCCATTTTTTATTTACAATACGGCCTTTGCCCAAGGCGATGAAAAGGGCGATAAGATAACACCGCTTAAGCATTTGCAAAGGGTGAGGCTTTGGCATATCTTAATTGTGCCGAAAATTAAGGTTTCTACCCCGGTTATCTATAAAGAATGGGATAAAAAATTCCCAAAAGTAACGTTGACAAAAGCAGAATCTGATGCTAAAATTTTAAATTCAGCATTAGAAAAAAGCGATATTTCTTTGTTGGCCAAGGTATTATACAACAGCCTGAATAAAGTTACTGTCAAATTATACCCGCAGGCAGAAATGCCTCTTGAAAAATTGTCTTCTCTTGGAGTTAGGGCGGCTTTAATGTCCGGAAGCGGCCCGGCGGTTTTTGGAGTAGTTTCTTCAAGGAAGGA
>Ga0105164_10002392_pt1 | contig 11610 bp, 13 predicted proteins | sample VDWuncwatermetaG_FD_89674 | JGI IMG/M metagenome (GOLD analysis project Ga0105164, IMG submission 89674) | Wastewater microbial communities from Netherlands to study Microbial Dark Matter (Phase II) - VDW unchlorinated drinking water | ecosystem: Environmental > Aquatic > Freshwater > Drinking...
GAGCCATCAATGTCTCTCAATGCTGGCGCGGGCTGCGTGTGCGTTGTTGTCGCACTGCAATAATTTAATTGTAATCACTTGAATTACAATTCAAAGTCTCCACATGACTGACAGCCGAGGCGGAAAAGCCTGGCCCTGAACGCAATGGAGAATTGAATGTCGAAACTGAAAATTGGCGTCATCATTGGCGCAACGCGCGACAGCCGCTTTGGCACCGTGCCTGCCCAATGGATTTATGAACTTGCGAAGACTGATCCCAACATTGACGCCGAACTTGTTGATCTGAAGTCGTTTGATTTGCCACTGTTCAATGAAATGGCGTCAAACGCCTGGATGCCCAGTTCCGACCCACGCGCGGTTGCCTGGCAAAAAAAGGTTGGTGAATTTGACGGCTTCATCGTTGTGACCCCGGAATACAACCACTCAATCCCTGCATCGCTGAAAAACGCTTTCGACCAGGCCTACAAGGAATGGCTCCACAAGCCTGTCGGCTTTGTCGGCTATGGCATGATGGGGGCGGCGCGGGCGGTTGAGCATGCCCGCGGCATTGCATCCGAATTGCACATGGTAAGCACGCGCAACAGCGTCCACATTGCCGCCGGTGATTTCGTCAAGGTTCACCCCGGCATGGGCAAGCAGCCTTTCGAAACCATTGTTGAGGTGATCAAGCCATCTGCCCTCGAAATGCTCAAGGACATTGTCTGGTGGGGCAGGGCAACCAAAGCCGCCAAGTCAGCCGAGAACGCCACCCGCCTCGCGGCTTGAGTTGAGCCGCGCAATTCCCACGGTCCGGCTTTCGGGCTAGAGCAAAGTGCGAGCAGACGGAATCGTCTGCGAAGCGAAATTTGCTCCAGAATATAGGCGACGAGCAGCTTACATGGCTTTTGGTGGTTCCACCAAAAGTCATGCTGCTCTAGGCTGGGGGATGGCAACCGTTGGCTATTCCGGAACACCCCTGTGGAAGAAGCTCGGCTTCAAGACAGGCATGAAGGTTTGCGCCCTCAACGCGCCCAAGCACTATGCTGCGTTGATCGACGGCCCCAATGACTGGATCATGGTGAAGCAAGCAAAGGGGGCCGACGCTTTTCACCTGTTCCTGTTTGAAATGGCGGAACTGAATGACATCGCGACGCTTGCGCAGCTTATGCCGCCAGCGCTGATGCTCTGGGTATCATGGCCCAAGAAAATATCGCCCCTCTCCAAAGGCCTCAGCGAAGATGACATCCGAGCCGTCGCACTGGCCTGCGGCCTGGTTGATATCAAGGTTTGTGCGGTGGATACGGATTGGTCGGGCCTGAAGCTGACGCGACGAAGAACATCGTGATGACGGGTGGTGTTCTGGCCATGGCAACGCTATAGGCTGGCCCATGAAACAGCGCCCGCTCCGCATTGCCCCCTCCATTCTCGCCGCTGACTTTGCGAGGCTCGGCGATGAAGTTCGTGCCATCGACAAGGGTGGCGCGGACTGGGTGCACATCGACGTCATGGACGGGCATTTCGTGCCCAACATTTCATTTGGCACACCGATCATGCAATCGCTGCGGTCCCATACCAAAATGCCGTTTGACGTGCATCTGATGATCGCCCCTGTGGACCCCTATCTCACCCAGTTTGCCGCAGCCGGGGCCGACATCATCACGGTGCATGCAGAAGCAGGCCTGCATCTTGACCGCACATTGCAAGCCATCAAGGGGCTCGGCAAGAAAGCCGGCGCATCCCTCAATCCGGCAACGCCTGTTTCAGTGCTGGAGCATGTACTTGACCGTCTCGACCTCATCCTGATCATGACCGTCAATCCCGGCTTTGGCGGCCAGAGCTTCATCCCGGCCATGGTCGAAAAGATCAGGCAGGTCAAGGCTTTGTCGGCTGGTCGCGACATTGACATTGAGGTCGATGGCGGCATCACGGTGGACACAGCTCCCCTTGCTGTCCGCGCGGGCGCCAATGCCTTGGTCGCTGGCTCCGCCATTTTCAAAGGCAACCACGCCGAACAGATCAGGGCCATCCGTGGCGCCTGCGCCACTGCGGTATGATATCAACAGATTGAACTATTCTGTTCATCGCGCGTTCATCCTCAAACTGAACGGCAGATAAATGGCTCCCTCAGTATAGGTTCAGCCAGGTCTCGCTAGAAAGGCACCATCAAATGCTTTTTACGAGGGAACAAACCGATGAACACGATCCTGAAAACCGCCGCCGCCCTTTTGGCCGCCGCTTTCATCTCCACCTCAGCCCAGGCTGACAACAGCCTGTATGGCGGCGAAGGCATGGTGATTGTGCCGACATCGCTGAACAGCAGCGAAGTTGACGCCACTGCCACTTTCCCGCAGCTCAAGCGCGGTAAGATCATCAGCTACCAGAGCTCAAAAAAGCGTGGCTCGATCATCATCTCCACCAGGAAGAACGAACTGTACTATGTTTTGGGTTACGGCAAGGCCGTGATGTACCGCGTCGCCACAGCCCGCAAGGGTTTTGAATGGGCCGGCACCCACAAGGTTTCTTCCAAGACCCAGTGGCCCGATTGGCGCCCGCCGACGGAAATGCGCCTTCGCCATCCGGAATTGCCGACCTTCATGGCCGGTGGCCCGAAGAACCCGCTGGGTGCACGCGCCTTGTACCTTGGGTCATCGATCTACCGCATCCACGGCACCAACGAGCCGACATCCATTGGCAAGTCCGCTTCGTCGGGTTGCATCCGCATGCTCAACGCCGACGTGAGCGAACTCTACACGCTAGTGAAGCTCGGCAGCGAAGTGACAGTATTCTAAACTGGCGGCTTTCCCTCCCCGGCCAGTGACTTGAGGGCTTTGGCAATCGCGTCAAAGCCCTTTTTTGCGGGCTCAGAGTGATGCCTGGCCCGCATATAGGAATGGGCCAACACGGGTTCTTCCCGCAGCGCCACCGGCACACCGGCCGCTTTCAGTTTTTCACAGAAGATCACGCCATCATCACGGAGCGGGTCGTGGGCCGCGACGGTGATAAAGGCTGGAGGCAAATAGGAAACATCACTTGCAAGATTTGGCGCGGCCTTGGCGTCACCCCAGGCTTGGCTGTCCGCTGGACCCAGAAAGCTGCGCAGATAGAACTCCATCTCGGCAAGAGTGAGACATGGCGCGTGGGCATTGCGAATGTAGGACGGTGTATTCAAGTCATTGCCGAGGACCGGATAGATCAACAGCAGACCTTGGACCTGCGGCAATCCCAGTTCATGCAGTGCCATGGCCAGCGCCACGGACATCTGGCCGCCGGCGCTGTCGCCAGCTGCGATGATGTTGCCGGGGTCCAGGCCATGGGCTGCGCCGTCACTTTGCAACCAGCGCCACACTTTGAGGGAATCTTCCAGTTGGGCGGGAAACGGATGTTCCGGTGCCAGACGATAGTCCATCAACACGATGCCGCATCCCGTTGCATGGGCAAGTTCGGCACACATGTCGTCATGGGTATCAGGACCACCCAAAACCCAACCGCCGCCATGGCCATAGATGACCGCAGGAAGAACCGCATCACCTTGCGGGCGAAAGAAGCGGCAGGGCACGCCATTGCAAATGATATTGCTGACAGCAAGTCCAGATGGATGCGGAGCCTGGAAAGATTTGCACAGGGCGTTCCACGCAGCGCGCTGTTGTTCCAGTGGCCAGTTCTCTGACCCTGCAGGAGTGGCCTCGGTCAGCTTCTCATAGAAGCCGCGCATGCCCTGATCGAGACTGGAATGCGGATCATCGTCTTTGCCGTGACCGACCATAAAAAATCCTCCGTGCAACTCTGCCTCGAAAGGCTACACGGAGGATTGAAGGAGTGCCAGCTTCGGGAGGATCTAGCTGGCACGTCGCATGCGGCGCTCTTGAGCCGGTTGATAGGCGATGCGCGCATGGTACTCACAATAGGGGGAACCGTCGCGGGGGCCATGGCCGCAGAAACAAAAATCATCATGGGTCGGATCGCCGATGGGCCATTTGCAGGTCTTGTCCGAGAGATGAAGAATGGTGATGCGACCGTCCTTCGGCAGGTCGACAAGGCGAAGCGGCTTGGGTTCTGGAAGGGGTGCAGCACGCGGGCTGACATGTGGGTGGGCATAGGCTTTGAGTGCTGTTGCCCCGGCTGTGGGCATGGAAGGTGTTCCAGTGGGCCGCATGCCTGGCGCACTGGGTTCGCGTGGACCTTTGCGGGCCACGCGTGGTGCCGCATTGCGTTGGGTGGGCTGGCGGCCAGAGAGATTGAGACGATGGACTTTGCCAATGACGGCATTGCGTGTGACGCCCATGCCAAGGCGTGCTGCGATCTGGCTCGCACTCAAACCATCCGTCCACAACTTCTTCAGAAGCTCAACGCGCTCTTCTGTCCATGGCATCTTGTCGGTGCTTGCGGCCGCTTGCATGAGTTCGCTCAAAACCAGAATCCTTTTCTCGCCGCGGAATCTGTTTGGGATGCCGCGCTAAACACTTTACGCCTGACTTGGAATGCTACATTTCGTAGCCCGATATCTATCGACTACTATGGCCTGTGATGCGACTGCAACAATGTGCACAGGTTTGAACGGGGTTTTCCCCAACTTTGAACGCAGACCACATGGTTAAGCAAAGGTTAAGCGTCGAATGACGCTCGCGTCCATGCGCTCTTTTGACTCAGGTGTGGTTTTGGACGGGATTTTCGCGCAATTGACCGGTGGGTAACCTCACTTTATATGTTGCGTGTGTCCCGCCGGTCGCACCTGACCGGCGTTTTGCATTTGGAACAGGCCCATGATCGCTCCCGTCTTGCCAACTTATAACCGTGCCGCTGTCTCTTTTGTGCGCGGCGAAGGTGCACGCGTGTTCACGGAAGATGGCACGGCCTATCTTGACTTCGGTGCGGGTGTCGCTGTCACCAGTTGCGGCCACGCCCATCCGCATCTGGTGCAGGCCTTGACCGAGCAGGCTCAGAAGATCTGGCACACCTCAAACATCTATCAGATGCCGGGCCAGGAAAAACTGGCAAAGATGCTGATCGAGAAAACTTTCGCCGACACCATGTTCTTTTGCAACTCTGGTGCGGAAGCAATCGAGTGCGCCATCAAGATGGCACGGCGCTACCACTTCGTGAACGGCGCACCCGAGCGCACCTCAATCATCACCTTTGAAGGTGCCTTTCACGGTCGTACACTTGCTACGCTGTCGGCAGGCGGACAGGAAAAATACCTGGAGGGCTTTGCCCCGCGCATGGCTGGCTTTGTGCAAGTGCCCTTTGGCAATCAGGCGGCACTGGAAGCGGCCATCACGCCAGAGACGGCTGGCATTCTCATTGAGCCGGTGCAGGGTGAAGGCGGCATTCGCGCCGTTCCCCCGCAACAATTGCAAAAGCTGCGCGAACTTTGCAACAGCCACGGACTGCTTCTCATCCTCGACGAAATCCAATGCGGTGTGGGCCGCACCGGAAAATTGTTCGCCCATGAATGGGCAGGGATCACGCCTGACATCATGGCCATTGCCAAAGGCATTGGTGGCGGCTTTCCACTGGGTGCTTGTCTGGCGACAGAAAGCGCGGCCAAGGGCATGACGGCGGGCAGCCACGGCTCCACTTTCGGCGGCAATCCGCTTGCCACCGCGGTCGGCGCTGCCGTGCTCGAGATTGTCACGGCCGAAGGCTTCATGGAAAATGTGCGCGATACCGCCCTGTATTTGAAACAAAAACTGGCGGCACTCAAAGATACTTACCCCGCCATAATCGAGGACATCCGTGGCGAAGGCCTGATGATCGGCATCAAATGCAAGATCGCAAACACAGCGTTGCAGGCCGCAGCACTCTCCGAAAAACTTCTGACTATCGGTGCCGGCGACAATGTCGTCCGGCTCTTGCCGCCACTCATCATCTCCAAGGATGATGTGAACGAGGCCGTCGAGAAACTTGACCGTGCCTGTCGCGCGCTCACACCGCAGGCGGCTTGACCCCATGCATTTCCTTGATCTCAGCGATTTTGACGCAGCCGCTCTCACCGGCATTCTTGCATCAGCTCAGCGCATGAAAGAAGCCAGGATGGGTGCTCCCAAGGGCGCCCATGACCGCGACGAGCCTTTGCGCGGAAAATCACTGGCTTTGATTTTCGAGCGCCCCTCCACGCGCACCCGGGTTTCATTCGAAATGGCAATGAAGCAGTTGGGAGGCGAGGTCATTGTGCTCTCCGCCCATGACATGCAATTGGGGCGCGGCGAAACCATCGCCGACACAGCCCGTGTGCTCTCGCGCTATGTCGATGGCATCATGCTGCGGGCGGCAAAGCACGAGAGCCTCGTGGACCTTGCTGCCCATGCCACTGTACCTGTGATCAATGGCCTTACCGACCGAACTCATCCGTGCCAGGTCATGGCAGATGTGTTGACGCTGGAAGAGCACAAGGGGCCCCTCGCCAGGCAGCATGTGTCCTGGGTGGGAGACGGCAACAATGTTGCGGCCTCGTGGATCCACGCCGTCGGCATCATGGGTGGACGGCTCACTCTTGGTTGTCCGGATGAATTGAAACCATCACCTGCCATCATGGCCTGGGCGGACGCGCACAAGGCCAATGTCACTCTCACGGCATCGCCAGAGGATGCGGTAAAGGATTCTGATTGCGTGATCACCGACTCCTGGGTCTCCATGCATGATGCCGATGGCGAACGCCGTCACAACCTCCTGAAGCCCTATCAAGTCAACAGCCACCTCATGGCCAGGGCCAAGGCTGACGCCATCTTCATGCACTGCCTGCCCGCACACCGCGAGGAAGAAGTGACCAGCGAGGTCATGGATGGCCCGCAATCGGCTGTCCTTGATGCAGCGGAGAACCGCCTGCACATCCAGAAGGCCATCCTGCTGCATTGCCTGGGCGGAACATGACGGCAGACAGGCTTCCGGATTTTGTCCTGCCTTTTGAGGTGAAGCCGCTGGGAATCCGTGGCCGCATCGTCAGGCTTGGTCCGGTGATCGACGACATTCTCTCGCGCCACGACTATCCCTCACCGGTCTCCGCCCTTCTGGCGCAGGCTGTGGCGTTGTGCGGGCTGCTGGGAACAGCACTCAAGTACAAGGGCAAGTTTGTCCTGCAAACCAAGACCGATGGGCCGGTGTCCATGCTGGTGGCAGACTATGCGACACCCAACGGCATTCGCGGCACGGCCCGTTTTGACAAGACCGCGCCACTTGCAGAGCGCAGCGAAACAGCTCTGCTGGGTGAAGGCTATCTCGCCATGACGGTGGACCAGGGGACTGACATGGAGCGCTACCAGGGCATCGTGCCGCTCAACAATACGTCACTGGCGCAGGCGGCGCACACCTATTTCCAGCAGTCCGAACAAATCCCGACGCGCTTGAGAATTGCAGCGGGTCCGCTCTCGATCCGGGGTGACAAGTCGGCCCATTGGCGGGCGGGTGCCATTCTTGTGCAACATCTGCCGCGCGAGGGCGGCATGTCGGCTCTTCTGCCATCATCTGGAGATGTGCCGGAAGGCCACCAGGATTTGATGGCAGAGAATGATGCCGAGAGCGACGATTGGGTGAAGGCCCGTCTCATTCTCGACACGGTGGAAGACCACGAACTGCTTGATCCCACACTTTCAGCCGAAGAATTGCTCTACCGCCTCTACCACGAAGACGGTGTCACGGTTTATCCGGCCACGGCACTGGCGCGCCATTGCGCCTGCTCTGCTGAAACAGTCGGTGACATGCTGCGGAACTTCTCGCCGCAGGACCGCGCCGACATGGTGGAAGATGGCGCGATCAGGGTTGTCTGCGAATTCTGCTCGACGGCCTACCGCTTCAAACTTTCCGAATTCGAAGCGGCTGTGCCATAGGCGTCCATAGCCTGTCGGTTGACACAACGGTCTTGCCGATGGGGAAAAGCGAAGCAATGGCCAGCTTCACATGCTGCCAGGCAAAGGGAATGCCGATGATGGTGATGGCATAGGCGATGGCCGCCGAAATATGCATGATCGCCAGCCACCAGCCCGCCAGCACAAACCAGATGACATTGCCAACCACGCCAAGCGAACCAGTGCCAATGTCGGTTTCACCGGTCAGCACATCGCGCGAGATGATGTCATAGCCGAAAGGCCAAAAGGAAAAGCGCGCCAGCATGAAGCAGGCCCGCGCCCACGGCAGGCCGATAATGGTAATCGCCATGATCACACCCGCCAATACCCAGGCCAACCCGGCAATGACGCCGCCTGTGACGAACCAGAGAAGATTGAGAATGAACAGGATGATGGGCATGGCGAAACCTCCGATGGGCAAGGAGATGGGGAAGAGAAAGCCGGTTTTCAATGCCTCAGCAACAGCGGGCCGCCAGCCGCTGCATGAACACCTCGCATTTGCGCAATTGTTCCACCGCAATGAACTCATCCGGCTTGTGGGCCTGCTCGATGTTGCCTGGCCCGCAGACAACCGCCGGAATGCCAATGGCCTGAAAATGCCCGGCCTCGGTACAAAAAGAAACTGTGTGTGTGGAATTGGCATGGGCGCATTGCAGCGCCAGCACTTCGGCGGGCGAGTCCTTTTCTGCTGCAAGGCCCGGTACATCTGTGCCCTTGAGGGTGGCCACACCCGCATTTGGTGAAATGGCCTTCATGGCGGGCTCGAGTTTCCGCGCCAGGGCATCGATGCGCTTTGGCACCATCTGCCGGTCGGCACCTGGCAACAACCGAGTTTCCCATGAGAAGCTGCACTGGCGGGGCACGATGTTGTTGGCGGTGCCCCCCGAAATAACGCCCACATGGATCGTCGAATAGGGTGGATCAAAACGTCCGGTGGGATCGCCTGCCGCAATCAACTCCTGCCTGATCTCGCTGATCTCCGAGATGATTTCGGCTGCCACCATGATGGCATTCACGCCCTTGTCGGTGAGTGCGGAATGGGATTCGTGTCCCGTCACTTCCGTGCCAAAGCGCGCCGCACTCTTGTGTGCGTTCACAACCTGCATGGAGGTGGGCTCGCCCACGATCACCGCCGAGGGACGCTTGAGATGATCGCGCATGTGTTCCACCAGCGGCACAACGCCCCGGCAACCCACTTCCTCATCGCAGGAAAACGCAAAGTGCAGCGGAACTTTCAACGCCATCGCCTTGAACTTCGGCACCATGGCCAAACACACCGCAATAAAACCTTTCATGTCGGCGGTGCCGCGCCCATAGAGCAGGCCGTCCCGTTCATGCATCTCAAAGGGTTTGCTTGCCCAGTTCTGGCCATCGACAGGAACAACGTCGGTATGGCCCGACAACACCACGCCACCTGCCACATCGGGACCGATGGTCGAGAAGAGATTGGTCTTGCGGCCCGCCTCGTAGTCCACCCTGAAATGGGGCACGTCATGGGCGTCCAAATACTCTTCCACCCAGGCAATCAAGGGAATGTTGGTTTCGCGACTGGTGGTGTCAAAGCCGACAAGCTTTGCGAGAATGTCTTCAGCGGTTGTGGGCAGCATGTTCACTCAGTTCAGGGTTCGCTTGTCGAAGGGGGAATCCAGTGAGAAGGCAGGAATGTCGATGGCGAAATATTCGCCGTCATGGCCTTTCATCTCATAGGTTCCCACCATCATGCCGGAAGGCGTCGAAAGCGGACAGCCGGAGGTGTATTGAAAGCTTTCGCCTGGTGCCAGGGTCGGCTGTTCGCCCACCACGCCATCGCCCTTCACTTCCTGTTTGCGGCCATGACCATCGGTGATGATCCAGTGCCGGGCCAGCAGTTTGGCCGTCAGGCGGCTGAGGTTCTCGATGGTGATGGTATAGGCCCAGACGAATTTGTCCTCATCGGGCTTGGATTGCCCGGCGAGGAACTGGGGCCTGACAGTGATGCGGAACTTGTGGCTGATGGCCTGATACATCCCTCCTATTTAGGACATTGCCACACATATTACACGGGGTTTTCCACCGTCATTTCAGAAGGCTTGCATGCACCAGTGCAATGCCTCCAAAAGGCGGCCCATGATTAAGACCATGAACAAATCCCTGCGTCACGGCATTCTCCCGGCCCACACCATCTCCGAATTCTGTGAAAAAGGCATGATCCGTCTGGCGCGGCCGCTCGACCATGAACAGATCCAGCCAGCCAGTCTGGACTTGCGCCTTGGTGCGGTGGCGTGGCGCGTCAGGGCCTCGTTCCTGCCGGGGCCGAAACATGACGTGGAGGAAAAACTCAAATCCGTCTCGCTGCACCAGATCGACCTCAGCGCAGGTGCCGTGCTCGAAACCGGTTGCGTTTATATCGTGCCATTGCAGGAAGGGCTCAACCTGCCCCGTGGCGTTGCCGCCGCTGCCAATCCGAAAAGCTCAACCGGACGTCTCGATATCTTCACCCGCGTGATTGCCGACAGGGCCCAGGAATTTGACAAGGTGCCGGATGGTTATGAGGGCCCGCTGTTTGCGGAAATCTCGCCGCGCACTTTCCCGATCCTGGCCCGGGAAGGCTCGCGGCTCTCGCAAATCCGTTTCCGTTCCGGGCCCTCGCTTGCGACCGATGCGCTGATCCATTCCCTGCACGCCCAAGAGCCACTGATTGCCGATGGTGAGGTCAATATTGATGGTGGTCTCGCCCTCACGGTTGATCTCCGGCAGATGGTGAAGGGTGGGCCTGTGGGTTTCCGTGCCAAGCGCCATTCGGCCCTGGTCGATGTGGACAAGAAGGGTGCCCTTGAGGTTCTCGATTATTGGGAACCCATCTGGCAACAGGGGTCTCTCATTCTCGACCCTGACCAGTTCTATATTCTGGCCTCCAAGGAAGCGGTGCGCGTGCCGCCAACCCACGCGGCAGAAATGGTGCCCTTCAATCCGCTGGTGGGCGAGTTCCGCGTGCATTATGCTGGCTTTTTTGACCCGGGCTTTGGTCATTCCTCGGGCCATGGCGAAGGTGCACGGGCCGTGCTGGAAGTGCGCTCCCATGAAGTGCCGTTCATCCTGGAAGACGGCCAGATCATCGGGCGGCTTGTCTATGAACCGCTGACCGAAACGCCAGAGCAGGTTTACGGCCAGTTGGGTTCAAGTTACCAGAAGCAGGGCCTCAAGCTGTCCAAACACTTCAAGCCTTTTGACGTGGGCACCAGCCTCGGTTAGCGCTTCCCGGTTGGCCGGAAATGGCCAACCGAAAAGGATTCGCGTTAACCTGATTTGGAGGAGCAAATCCTTGCCGCAAAAGCCTTCACTTTTGCGGAATTTGCTCTAGTGTTCCGCGCAACGCGGGCGTAGTTCAGTGGTAGAACTCTTGCTTCCCAAGCAAGATGTCGTGGGTTCGATTCCCATCGCCCGCTCCAATTTGGCAAAGAATGATCCGGATTTATGTCTACCCACCAACTCAAGACCTCCAGCCAGTTTATCAACAAAAAAGAAAACCTCGTCGTCGATGCCCTCGACGGCCTGTTGCGCGCCAGTGGCGGCAACAATCTGGCGCGGCTTGATGGTTATCCCGGCATCAAGGTCATCCTGCGAACCGACAACAAGTCAAACCAGGTGGCGATCAGAGCGGGTGGGGGTTCCGGCCATGAACCGGCACATGCCGGATTTGTTGGCCCCGGCATGTTGACGGCGGCTGTTTGTGGCGAGGTCTTTGCTTCACCCAGCGTGGATGCCGTCTTTGCCGCCATCATGGCCGTCACCGGCAAGGCGGGCTGTCTCGTCA
>Ga0105164_10002393_pt1 | contig 11607 bp, 14 predicted proteins | sample VDWuncwatermetaG_FD_89674 | JGI IMG/M metagenome (GOLD analysis project Ga0105164, IMG submission 89674) | Wastewater microbial communities from Netherlands to study Microbial Dark Matter (Phase II) - VDW unchlorinated drinking water | ecosystem: Environmental > Aquatic > Freshwater > Drinking...
AGTTCCTGATCCTGTTCCAACACCACCAGTGGATCCTGTTCCAGCACCAACGCCAGTTCCTGATCCTGTTCCAACACCACCAGTGGATCCTGTTCCAGCACCAACGCCAGTTCCTGATCCTGTGGAACCTTCACTGCCTGTTGTGGTAAGCACAGCAACAGTGAAAGTCCGCAGTTCTACGGATGGGCAAAGGATCTGTAATGGTTGGACATTGGAATCTATAAATGTTACACCAGCTATTGTTGAAATAGAGGGTGGCAACAGGCAGACATTCCGCGCAAAAGGTAAAGACAGTGAAGGAGATTGCTTCTTTGCCGAAGGTGATGTAACTTGGGTTTCAACAGAAGGCAGTATAGCACCGATTAATTTCGTTTCGGGTACTGTTGTCGGTAAAAAACCAGGCGAAACCACCATAAAGGCGAAGGTCGGATCAATTGCTGGGGTAGCTACACTGTATGTAATTGAACCCCCAATAAGCTTTGCGCCACCTACGCCCCCACAGTCAGTGATTGATGAAGTATTGAATAATACTACGTCTGTCCTTGTTGTTGGGCCTAGTAACGAAACTGCTCCAGTTGGTACTATGACGCAGTATTTTGCGTTCCATAGGGCTACTGGAGAAGCAGCTACTGATGTAATTTGGAGCTCTAGCGACCCAACTGTTGGTAATATTGATTGGGCAACAGGGAAACTAGCCTTCAACCAGCATCCAGGGGTGGGGATCATCACTGCAACACTTGCAGACGGAAGTGGTAGTGGAAGCACGATAATCACACGCACGGATGTTCCATACATTCCAAGCGCGCCGATTGTTCCTTCATCTACGCAAACACTGACATCAGTGGTAATCACTCCTTCACTTGTTACTTGTTCGCCGAAGCAATGGCATAAGTTTAACGCCAAAGCCTTTGATGAAAATGGACAGCCATACAATGTTTACATAGTGTGGACATCCAGCGATGCAGGGGTGTTTGAGATCGACCCTGTGACAGGCAATGGCATTTGCAAAGGGGTTGGAAACGCAACGGTAACAGCAACGACAAGCTTTGCGGTACCGCAGCCGCCTGCACCGGAGCCGATTGCACCATAGAATAGAAATATAAAGAAAGTTTATAGGAGTGCCGTTTTGTGGCACTCCTATTTTTTTATTAGCGACGTAGAGCGAGCGAAATGAGAAAGTACTCTTTCTTATTTCCGAGCCGAGGAGCTAATATAAGGGTTGAATACCCCGTCCCTCTGGGGCGGTAAATGTGTGAACGAAGTGAACAACATTTTATCCGGGGCTTGTCCCGGGGTAAATACCGCTTTTATTTGCATTATCCTATTTTCAATTATCTATAATCCACACGGTGGTTTTGTGCATATGGCACAATATTTATTGTGACGCGTCCAAGCTATTGTACCATTACGTACCCCTTGACAAATTACACCAAAGGTGTATTATTAATATAGATTGTAGATTGAGCTTTTTGACAATCGTATTTCTTCAGAAAATTGAGTTTTTCTGAGGCTTGTATCATTAACTACTGGAAGGGAGAAGAAAATGAACACATTACGGATTCTATTCGGAATCATTATGGCGTTTGTGCTAGTAGCCTGTACCCCAGGCAAACCCACACCACCACCCGCTGTCGCAGTTGTACCTATCTCTGCGATAGCAAATGAAACATCCAAAAACCTAACGGTTTTTGACCCGATGGAGTGTTTTTCCCCATTGGTTGTAACAGGCGGTAAAACGCCATATGTTTTCAGTCACACTGATGTATTGCCAGCAGGGATAACTCATAGCGAAGGTACTGGGCTAGTGTGTGGCACACCCACAGAAATATCAGGAGCAGTTACTCTGGTTTTCTCTGTGCGGGATGCGGAAGGCAATGTAGCAAGCACCACGAGCACAGTAGTATTTACTGTACATCCTGCGCCTACATTTTCCGTTTCTGGAAAGATAACTGGAGGAACGCAAGTAGGAGTTGTGCTTACGGCAAGCCCAAGCGGGAAAACAACCACATCTGGACCTAGCGGAGCTTATAGCCTGACGGGTTTAGTTAGTGGGGTCTACACAGTTACTCCGTCTTTAGCTGGCACAACATTCACGCCAGCAAGCAGACAGGTAACAGTAAATGGGGGAAGTGTAACTGGTGTGAATTTTGATACACCGGTACAGACGCTAAAGACAGGGAAGCTTGTGTATCCCTGCACAATGGCTATGTGCGTAAAGGACCTTTCTACAGATGCGGAAACTGTTTTGTGGGGAGGGTTTAATTTATGGCCAGAAAAACTCGCCTTAACGCGTACCGGAAGAAAGATAGCATTTAATGGGAGCAATCTTGGAGGGATTCATATTCTTTCCCTAGATACACTTACGATAAGTTCGGCTGTAAGTGCCAATGAAGTTCCTCCACATTTTGGCTATCTTACACAGATTGCTGGTGTCAATGAGTGTACTGCCTGGGCAGAGGAGTTTGATGTAAGCGAAAACGGCGATTTCGTCGCAACATCAAACAGATGTTTTCTACTCGGTTTTCCCGAGAAAAGAGATATTTTTCTTGTGAAAACTGACGGAACTCTATCTAATGTGCGTGTCACAAATGATACGGCATTTGATACATCCCCTGTAGTTTGTAGTCCTGGTGGGGTGGCGAGTGCCGAGGTTTCTGTATGCTTTGTGCGAAATGGCACAGAGATATGGAAGCAGGTTGTCAGCCCAGTAGACGGTCTGCTCATAGGTGGGCCAACACTCATTGCAAGCAATGTGATGGCGGGTGCCATTCGCCCGATGTCTGTCAATCGGACATATACACAGATAGTATATGCAAAAAATGTTGGTGGTGCATCGCACATTGTTGTAATACCTTTGGCAGGCGGAGCTGAAGTTGATTTGGGAGGAGGCACTAACCCACATTGGTCTCTTGATGGAAGCGAGCTGATTCTTTTTGAGACAGCACAATTCCCTTTAACAATGTGGGCAATAAAGCCAGATGGCACAGGGAGAGTAAGTGTCCCTACGCCAAGTAATGTAACACACACGTCGCCTGGACAAGTTGTTTTTTTGCAATAAAACTGGTGCAATTAAAGGTGGGTCGTAATTTACGACTCACCTTTTTCTTTTTAAAATGTATAGTTATCCACAGATATTTTAGCCTGCATTAGGTTCAGGTGTTATACTATTTTATATGAATAAAAAAATATTTTCTATACACTCTTTACGTAATGTGTTTGCAGCTGCAGTAGTCATTGGTCTTGGTTATGCGGCGTACATAGTGAATCCAAATTCAGTATCAGTACCAAAGGTTGAGGCAGGGGCAGGTCAGAATGTTTCGGGATTTGTGTGGGGTGAAAATTTTGGTTGGATAAGTCTAAATGGTAATGATTGTGACAATAATGGTTCTATTTATTTAGGGACACCTGCTGGTTGCCCGACAAATGGGACGGCCTTTGTGGATTATGGAGTAAATATTAGTCCAGTAGCAACCACAGGTACAGGTGATTTTTCAGGTAATGCTTGGAGTGAGTATCTTGGCTGGGTAAGTTTTGATCGCGCTTCAACTGGTGCTCCACCGCAAGCACCATTTAATGGTCCTAGTGGTACAATCGCGCAGGTTGATTGGAACACAGGCAATATAACTGGCTGGACTAGGGCTCTTGTGCTCTCAGACGGATGGATAAAACTTTCAGAAGTATCATCATGGAGTCCTGGTGTAAAAATCGATACAGCAGGTAAATTTTCTGGCTACGCATGGGGCGCCGCGAGTGAAAATATTGGCTGGATTGATTTTGCACCCTTGATAAACGGGGTTACACCACTTCCTGCACCAGCAAAGGTTGCTGTGCCTTGTACGACATCGACCGCTGATACATGGGGGAGTTGCAGTCCTACGCCATCGTCTTGCGTGAGTGGTGGAGCGCAAACACAGACTAATCTAACAGGAGTTAGATACGGAACATGCTCAAACGGCAATACCGGTACTGTAACTGATACAACATGCATAGTTGCTTCTACATCATGTACAGCAGGCACTGGAACAGCAGGCGCAAGCTCTTGGTTTAAGGGAGATGGTGTATGTAGCACGTCTCTAGGCGAAAACTCCACAAACTCACTCACCGATTGCAAGCCAAAAACAAAATTCTGGCAGTTTTAGGGAAAGGAACATTTGACTTGTGACATTTAACATTTGATTAAAATATACCTGAAAAAATGGTTTGCGCTTCACGCAAACCATTTTTTTGTTAATTGTGATCTGTTAATTGTAATCGGGGGCGGTGGGCACGCATTTTAAAAACTTGCCATAATAATTTTTACGTGTTAGTGTACCTATTGTGTATCGTTTTTTTGTGGTTAATTTATGGAGGGTTTTATCATGGCAACTATTAAACAAGTACCAATAAGTGGATTTCCAGAGTGGCTTCCTGGACAAAAAGTTGTTGAGGAGAATTTTCTCTACAAAATTCGGAGAATTTTTCAGTTAAATGGCTACTCCCCGATTGAAACCCCAGCAGTTGAGCGCACAAACACTTTAGTTGCAAAGGGGGGCAACGAGAAAGAAATTTACAAGATTGATCGGCTGCATGCCTCAGGAGAATCCTCTGACGACAATGATCTCGCTCTCCACTTTGACCTAACGGTGCCAATGGCTCGCTATATTGCTCAACATGAGCGAGATCTCGCATTCCCATTTAAGCGTTATCAAATGCAACCTGTCTGGCGTGGCGAGCGTGCGCAAGCAGGCCGCTTTCGTCAGTTCTATCAATGTGATATTGATATTGTAGGGCGTGAGAAGCTACCTCTTTCGTGTGACGCTGAAATCCCGGCTATTATGGCAAGTATTCTGCGTACGCTTGATATCGGTGATTTTCAGATTCGTATTAACAACAGAAAAATTCTGCAAGGTTTCTTGTCTGGGGTTGGTATCGAGCCGGCACGCCACAAGGCGGTAATGGGGTGCATTGATAAGCTTGAAAAAATTGGCAGAGAGGAGGTACTGTCGGAAATTCGAGGCGTACTCGGTGATGAAAGTTTTGATGCTACAGGCATTCTAAACTTTTTATCGAGAGAAGTTTCTCTTGACGATATAGAAGCTCTTCTCTCCCTGTCGGCGGATTCATTGTATCAAAGTGGGGTAGCCGAGCTTGCCAGTGTTGTGGGGATGACCCTTGCAAAAGGTGTTAAACCAAGCGAGCTCGTAGTTGATTTAACAATTGCGCGTGGACTAGATTACTATACTGGAACAGTTTTTGAAACACGTCTGGTGAAGTATCCGCAAGTTGGTAGTGTGTGCTCGGGTGGCCGTTACGAAGATCTTGTTGGCGGATTTGCTAATGGAAATTTCCCTGGAGTAGGGATGTCAATTGGGCTTACTCGACTTTTGTCTCAGCTTTTCAAGTACGAAGTAATTACTCCGCAAGCTCAGGCGTACACAAAGCTTTTCCTTATTTCTCTTTCTGAGGATAAAGGAATTGTTAGTTATGTCGAAAAGTTGGCAACGAGTTTGCGTGCTTGGGATGTTCCAAGCGAGGTGAGTTTAGTGAACGGCAAACTCTCTAAGCAGATTGAACATGCACAAAAGAAAGGAGTCCAATACGTGGGGTTCATCGGCGATACAGAAGTTGCTGGCGGGCTCGTGCGTGTTAAAAACCTTTTTACTGGCGAGCAAAAAGAGGTAAATGTAACGGATGAGACGTTCTTTAAAGGGCTGTAGTATTTATTTGACTCAGCGTTTACAATCCCCGCAGCTAATAGTTGCGGGGTTTTTGTTTTTTCGAATTTCGTGATATGGTGTGGAAACATGAAAAATAGAAAACTACAAATTGGCGTTATGGGGTCAGCGCAAGATTTAAACTACAGCGATACTTTGCGAGACCTTGCCCTTGAGCTCGGGAGAGAAATTGCCAGAAGTGGCAACATTGTTGTGTATGGGGCAGAGAAAGATTATGACTCGCTTTCAACACAGGCCGCAAAAGGCGCAAAAGAAGTGGGAGGAACGACTGTCGGGGTAACGTATGGTAAAGGAAAAGATATTTGGGAGAAGGAGGGATTTACCGATATTCTTATTGTTACTGGATTAGAACGTGGAGGCGGACGGGAATTTGTGCTTGTTAATTCTTGTGACGCAATAATTGCAATCTCTGGCGGGTCAGGAACACTTACAGAAATGGCAATTGCATACCAGTCAAACATCCCAATTGTTGTTATGGCAAACACGGGTGGTTGGGCAGAAAAATTGGGGGGAACACATATCGATTCACGCAACAGAGTAAAAGCTGAAATAGCAACAACACCACAAGAGGCAGTTACCAAGGCTTTGGAGCTTATTCAGCAAAAGAAATAGCGTATTGTAGTTGTTGTTTTTGTATGGTAGTGTTTTTGTGGGTTACGAGGTAACAATTTTGTGGCCTAAAATAGGTTCTTTTTAAATAACTTCCTGAAAGGGTTTAGTCATGAATAGCTCTAATAGTTTCAGTGGTAATGGTAGCAACCATCAACATTTTTCTGGTACTCACTATGTTGTATCGGAAGATGTTGATGTTTTGGTCGCTCGCTGGTGTCTAGGCAAAAACCTGCTTGCGCCAAGAAATGACTTATATGTTGGTTTGCGCGCAAAGATGAAAGAATTCTTGCAGGGTATCTTTGCAAAAGTTACTTTCGTTGATAGTCAGGAAATTCGAAATGGGTTGCTCTCATCAATTGCTTCACACAAAGAAGCTGGGCTTACTGTTGTTAGTCTTGAGCGTGCATACCTCGAAGATAGTGAGGTTGACGGACGTATCGAGCTCACACGCACTGTTGACGGAGATTGCAATGATATTCTTGTCCCTTCGAAACGGAATAGCTGCATCGTTCCGAAACTTCAACAGTTTAGTGGGCTTAGTGGCAAGAACATTGCTTTGATTGATGATGTCATATTCTCTGGTAAAACACTTAAAAGCATAATTTCAGAGTTGCACCATTATAACACCAATGTTCACGCTGTTACTGCGGCGATAGGTGTTAAGAGCGGTGTTGATCATCTCAACAATGCGCGCTTCTGTGTTACTGGTCAACCAAAACAGATGACTGTTCATTGTGTAGAGGAGTTTGATGGTATAAGTGATCAGGTTTGCGAGCGGGATTTTTATCCAGGGGTTCCATACTCTGGTCGTGAACACTTCACTTATGACAATGCTTCATTCCCGTATGTCCTTCCGTTTGGAAAACCACAAAAATGGGCATCGATACCAGAAAAAGAGGTAAAGCAATTCTCTTCCCTGTGTATCGATAACACCATTGCTCTCTTTGAAGAAATCGAAAATGTAAACAACCTGACGATAAGTTGCTCGTCAGTACCAAGGCGTATCTTCGGTTCGCCAAAGGACGGGACCCGATTTGTTTCCTTCCTTAAGGAAAAACGCGATCAACTTTTGAAGGCGTAATCCTTGTATCACTTGAAGGCTCTACTGTTTAACTATAGTGGAGCCTTTTATTTTTTAGATTCACAATATGCAAGACTGATAAATGCGCAGTATTTGACATTATCTCCCAATCTGATAAGATACTTCACGAACCCAGCCCCTATTTTGTTGCATAATTTGGGAGATTAATATATTATGCAGTTTCGGTGTTGTCTGGAGCAGTTTAGCTTTACGCAGCAAAATAGGAGCTGGGTCGTTTTACACTTTAATTTATATGACACGATCACTCAAAAAAGGACCATATATTGACCCAAGACTCTTGGAAAAATTGGTGGGCAAAAGCGCATCCACAGCGACAATGATAAAGACGTGGGCGCGTTCAAGTCAGATTTCTCCAGAAATGGTGGGGTTCCTTTTTGGTGTATACAACGGTAAGACACATCTCGAAGTCCGTGTGACCGAGGATATGGTTGGCCACAGGCTAGGAGAGTTCTCTCCTACAAAGAAATTCGTAAGGCACGGAGGTAAGATGCAGAAGGAGCTTGAGCAGAAGAAGAAGGAGGCAGAAATAACTGCCGCAAAAGCTGCTAAATCTGAAACTGCGTCAAAGAAAAAGTAGCAGAAATAATTTACTATAATGAAAGCAATACTCAGAAGTTATCGTCAAGCTCCACGTAAGGTCCGCCTTGTGGCAAATCTAATCAAAGGGAAAACTGTTCCTCGCGCTTTGGTAGAGCTTGACGTGCTTCCAAAGAGAGCATCAGGCCCAATGAAAAAACTTTTGATGTCTGCTGTAGCAAACGCAAAGGAAAATGATAAAATTGCTCTAGCTGACCTTTTTGTAAAAGAAGTGCGTGTAGATCAAGGTACTATCTTAAAGCGTTCAATGCCAAAGTCTCACGGATCAGCGCACCCAATTCACAAGCACACAAGCCACATTATGATTGAGCTGATCGCGAGTGTAGAAGTCCAAAGTCCAAAAGTCCATAAAGTCGAAAGTGCTGTAAAGCCTGTTTCAAAGAAAATTGCTCTTGCAAAGGTAAAGGCAGCTGCTAAGCCAAAGGCAGAAAAGAAATCAAAATAATATGACACACATTGTACACCCATATGCGCATCGCTTAGGAATCATTCGTGACTGGAAGTCACGCTGGTTCGGCGCAAAAGACGAGTTCAAGAAGTTTCTAAAAGGAGATATTCTTATTCGTAAATTTTTAGACAAGCGTCTTCGCGGTAGTCATGTGGCGGGTGTTGAAATAGAGCGCAACGCAAAAACTTTTCGTATTTTAATTAAAACCGCGCGCCCCGGTATGGTTATTGGTCGCGCAGGAGAAGGCTCTGTAAAGCTTAAGAACGATATTTTGAAGGAGGCGACTCGTTTGAAACTCGACATTCCAAAAGATTTTAAGCTTGATATTGAAGAAGTGCGCTCACCAGAAAGTAACTCTGCTGTTGTTGCCGAAATGGTTGCTGAGGGTCTAGAAAAGCGTTTGCCATTTCGTATGGTTTTGAAACAGACTATTGAAAAAGTAATGGCGAACCGTGATGTGTTGGGTGCTCGTATCGCTATCTCTGGTCGCCTGGGTGGCGCAGAAATGGCGCGCTATGAGCAGATTCGCAAAGGGGGTATTCCTCTTCAGACATTCAGGGCTGATATTGATTTTTCAAAAAATACAGCGCGTCTTCCTTATGGCGCTATCGGCGTAAAGGTCTGGATTTACAAAGGGCAGATTTTTGCTGAAGATAAAAAGAAGATGGTCGTTGCGGAAACAAATCTTTCCAATAGATAATTTTTTAATATACTACTATGTTATTCCCAAAAAAAGTAAAGTACAGAAAGTGGCAGAACGCCCGCAGAAGCGAGGCGAAGCTAGCTCAGCCTGAGACACGTGGCATCACACTTGCTTTTGGGTCTTTTGGACTAAAAGCAGAGACACAGGCTCGCGTGAAGTCCAACCAAATAGAAGCATCTCGCAAGGCTATTGTTCGTACTATCACAAAGGTTGGGAAAATGTGGATTCGTATTTTCCCAGACAGACCATATACTCAAAAGGGAGCGCAGGTAGGTATGGGTAAAGGAAAAGGTGATCTTCAGGGGTATGTGTTTGAGGTACGCCCAGGGAGAATGCTTTTTGAGGTAGATGGAATAGACGAAGCCACAGCTATCAAGGCTCTTAAAAAAGCGGGAGCGAAGCTACCAGTGAAAACTCGTATCGTGCGTAGAGTACAAGTCGCTTAATTGCAATACTATAAATATGAAAGAAATTAGAAAAACAAATGCAGAGGATTTGACAAAACTACTCACAGAAAAAAGAGAGGCTGTTAGAGCATTTCGTTTTGGTATTGCAGGAGCAGCAAAAAAGAACGTAAAGGCGCATATGACAGCTAGGAAAGAGATTGCTCGCATCCTTACAGAAGAGAATTCACGCAAAAGAGAAGCTAAGCAAGTAAATGCATAAATACACTACTATGGAAACATCAAACAAAACAAGAAAGCAACTAAGCGGAACAGTTGTGTCAGACAAAATGATTAAGACTGTCACTGTGCTTGTGAGCCGTTTCGTAAAACATCCAAAGTACGGTAAGTTTATGAATATTTCAAAAAAGTACAAGGCACACGATGAGGAGGGTAAGTTTAAGGAAGGAGACAAGGTAGTCATAGAGGAGTGTCGCCCAATTTCCAAGGACAAGTCTTTCAAGGTAATAGGAAAGCAGTCTTCATAAATTTTTCTGCTAACAAAAACAAATATGATTCAACCACAAACAATAGTAAAGATAACAGACAATACCGGCGGAAAGATTGGCCGTGTGTTTAAGGTGCTTGGCAGCTCAAAGAAGCGCTATGCTATGATTGGTGACCTGGTTGTTTTGTCTGTGCAGGTGGCAGAGCCTCGCAAGTCTGTAAAGAAAAAGGATGTTCTTACAGCGCTCGTTGTTCGTACTAGAAATGCATACCGCAGAAAGGATGGTTCATATATTCGTTTTGACGACAATGCTGTTGTAATTGTGGACAAGGTCAAGAAAGAGGCAAAGGCAGGTCGTATCTTTGGTCCTATTCCCCGCGAGATTACAGAAATCGGTTACAATAAAATCGGGTCGCTAGCACCAGAGGTTCTTTAATTATAAGTCAAACCTACAACCATTATGAAACTTAAAAAAGGAGACAACGTAGTAGTAACTACAGGAAAAGACAAAGGAAAGAAAGGTAAAATCCTTGAGGTTCTTCCTTCTGTAAACCGAGTGGTTGTAGAAGGCGCAAACATCTCTAAGCTCCACGAAAAGTCCAAGTCAAAAGGCAAGGCAGGGCAGATTGTTGAAAAAGCAATGCCTATCAATGCTTCAAATGTGATGATTGTGGATCCTAAGACAGGCACTCGTACTCGTATTGCTTCAAAAAAGATTGATGGCAGGAATGTTCGTGTCACAAAAAAGAGCGGCTCCGAGCTTAAGTAATTTTTACATATTTTATTATTAAATCAGTATGAAAACAGCATTTAAAACAGTTAAGGAGAGACAAGCAGGCGCATTTGATGCGATGAAGGCGGATTTTGGCTACAAGGCAAAGCTTGCGGCACCTCGTTTGGTGAAAGTAGTTGTGTCAGCCACAACAGGACGCTCAAAAGACAAAAACAGAAATGAGATGGTGATGGGACGTTTGGCGAAAATCACTGGACAGAAGGCTTCACTACGTGCTGCAAAAAAGTCAATCGCAGCTTTCAAGCTTCGTGAGGGAGACAAGATCGGTGTCGCTGTAACTCTTCGCGGAGCACGAATGATGGGTTTTCTTGATAAATTTTTTAATGTGGCTATTCCACGTACACGCGATTTCCGTGGTTATGAGAGAAAGAGTATTGACGAAATGGGTAACGTAACTCTCGGCGTAAAGGAGCAGACAATTTTCCCTGAGTGTGCAGACGAAGATGTAAAGGACCTTTTTGGTTTGGCTGTTACTGTTGTTACAACAGCAAAGAGCAAGGAGGAGGCTACGAAGTTTTTTGATATTTTAGGCGTTCCTTTCAAAAAATAGGAAAATCGCGTAATTTTAGCGCATTACATTGTCGCATCGCTTTGTTGTCTCGTCACCATACTGCACGTATGGCTCCAGCGAACAACAAAACTTGCTCCGCGTACTGCATCTAAAATTACGCGATTTTGAACAGTAAGAGACCGCTTTAGGCTTCGCCTAAAGCGGTCTTTGTAACCCCTCACAGCTATATAAAACAC
>Ga0105164_10002394_pt1 | contig 11603 bp, 9 predicted proteins | sample VDWuncwatermetaG_FD_89674 | JGI IMG/M metagenome (GOLD analysis project Ga0105164, IMG submission 89674) | Wastewater microbial communities from Netherlands to study Microbial Dark Matter (Phase II) - VDW unchlorinated drinking water | ecosystem: Environmental > Aquatic > Freshwater > Drinking...
AAATTGCCCTGATGGGGTGTGAAGTAAACGGCCCCGGCGAAGCGAAGGATGCCGATATCGGCATCGCCGCCGGAAAGGGACAGGGGATGATCTTCAAAAAAGGTCAGATGGTGCGGCGCGTCAAAGAGAGTGAAATGGTTGAGGCGTTGGTCCAGGAGATGTTGGCTTTAGAGCGGGAGCCGTAATGCGGTGGTCTAACAGTTTCATACAGACTCAGAAAGAGACACCTTCGGAAGCGGAGGCGGTAAGCCACAAATTGATGCTCCGGGCAGGCCTGATCCGTCTCCTCGCATCAGGGAGTTACTCTTATCTCCCTCTGGGTCTTCGGGCCCTCCGCAAGGTGGAGACGATTATCCGCGAGGAGATGAACCGGGAAGGGGCACAGGAATTGTTGCTTCCGGCCCTTCAGCCGGCAGAACTTTGGCAGATGAGCGGCCGCTACGACGTATTGGGCAAGGATATGATCTCTTTTAAGGATCGTCATGGAAAACTGAATGTGCTGGGGCCGACCCACGAAGAGGTGATTACGACGCTCGTGAAAGGGGAAGTGAAGAGTTACCGCCAGCTTCCTCTGATTCTCTACCAGATTCAGACAAAATTTCGCGATGAGGCGAGGCCGCGTTTCGGGGTGATCCGGAGCCGGGAATTCATTATGAAAGATGCTTATAGCTTTGATGCGGATGAACAAAGCCTTTCAGAAAGTTACGAAAAGATGTTATCCGCCTACGGAAGAATTTTCAGTCGCTCGGGGCTGTCCACATTTATGGTGGAAGCGGATCCCGGCATCATGGGAGGAAGCCGCTCTCATGAATTCCTGGTGCCGACCGAAAGCGGAGAAGAAGTGGTCCAAAAAGATGGCGCCAGCGTTCGGGCGCTTGAAGTCGGTCATATCTTTCAGCTCGGGACCAAATACACAGCATCTCTGGATGCCACCTATCTGGATGATCAGGGAAAGCGAAGACTTATTCTGATGGGTTGTTACGGCATCGGCGTGAACCGTATTCTTGCCGCCGTGATTGAACAGCACCATGATGAGAATGGGATCATTTGGCCTCACGGGGTGGCCCCTTTTCAGCTTCTGATTCTCCCTCTTCTTTCGGAAGAGGAATGCCTCAAGATTTCAGAGGATCTTTACGAGGAAGGACTTCGAAAAGGATGGGAAGTCCTTCTGGATGACCGGGAGGAAAGACCCGGCATTAAGTTTAAAGATGGAGACCTGATCGGAATTCCTTTTCAGTTGATCATCGGGCAAATCGCTTTAAAGGAAGGGAAGTTTGAAATCAAACGGAGACGCGATGGGGAAACGTTTAAGGTCTCCCGAGCGGAAATTTTTGAAAAGTTAAAAGAACTTTATGAAACGGGTTTTCTCCATGGAAACAAAAGGGAGGGGTGTTCCAAAGCGACGGCGGGATCGCTGGCGGAGTCCCTGCGGAAAATCATTTCCGAGATCTTAGAGGTCAGGGGGGCAGAAATGATCGATCTGATTTACCGTCGGGAAGGGCCGAAGTACGTTCTCCGGATCTTGGCGGACACACCGGGCGGGATTAGCCTAAATGAGTGCGCGGAATTGAACCGACTGATCGGCGAAGTCCTTGAGGAGAGGAACCTGATTCAGGAAAGTTATCTTTTAGAAGTCTGTTCTCCCGGGCTCGACCGTCCTCTCCTCACCCCACGTGATTTTAAAAGGATCATTGGAAAACCGGTCCGCCTTCTCTTCAAACGACCGTTGAATGGACGTGTGGAAACGAGAGGGATCCTTGAAGAAGTCAAAGAGGAGAAACTTATTTTACGACTCGAGGGCCTCGAGACAGTTGAAATCTCCATAAGCGACCTTTCAAGAGGGGAAAGAGTCATTGAATTTTAAGGAGTGGATTCTAAAAAATGAACGGTGAACTTTTATCAGTTCTAGATCATATCGAGCGTGAAAAAGGGATCAAACGGGAAGTCCTGATTCAAGCCGTAGAAGCGGCTCTTGTCTCCGCGGCCCGAAAGGTCGTCGGGAGAAAGACAGAGGATGTGACTGTCAAGATTGATCCGAAAACGGGAGAAATCTCCATTTTTTCGGGTGATTCAGAGGTCGCTTCCAAAGAATTCAGCCGGATCGCGGCCCAGACGGCCAAACAGGTGATCATTCAGAAAATCCGCGAGGCGGAACGGGACGTCGTCTATAACGATTTCCAGAACCGTGTCGGGAACATTGCGAGCGGCAGTGTTCATCGTATTGAAAAGGGAAATATCATTGTGGATTTGGGGAAGACAGAAGCACTCTTACCCCATCGAGAACTTCCTCCCAAAGATGAATACCGTCAAGGCGATCGGCTCCGGGCCTATATTCTAGAGGTCAAGAAAACAGTTCGCGGTCCGCAGATTATTCTTTCAAGGACCCATACGGAACTGATTCGTAGACTTTTTGAACTGGAGGTCCCCGAGATTGACGAGGGAATTGTTGAAATAAAATCGATCTCGCGTGAACCAGGGGATCGCACAAAAATCGCGGTCTATTCCAGAGATGAAAAGGTAGATTGTGTGGGGGCGTGCGTGGGGATGCGCGGTTCCCGTGTGAAAGAGATCGTCAAAGAACTTCATGGTGAGAAAATTGACATTGTTCGATTCAGCGACGATACGCGAGAATATATTTCCGCCTCCCTTTCTCCTGCAAAGATTCTGGATATGAAGATTGATAAGGAAAAGGGAAAAGTCCTCGTGATTGTCGAGGATGATCAGCTGCCCCTTTCGATCGGAAAGAGGGGTCAAAATGTGCGTTTGGCGGCAAGACTCACAGGATGGGATATCGATATTAAGTCAAAATCTGAAATTTCTAAGGAAGCAGAACTCAGCATTGGGGAACTCACAGGCATCGGGCCTAAACTGAAGGCCGCTTTGAGTGAGGCCGGTTTTACCACTGTCTCTTCTGTGGCCAGTGCGAGTCCCGAGCTTTTGATGAAAGTCAAAGGGGTCGGTGAGAAGACTGCTGTAAAACTTTTGACTCATGCGAAAGAGATGATTGAAAAATCACGGTGGACTCCAAAAGCCACGGCACCTCCGAGAGATGTTTTGGCGGAAAGGATGAAGGAAGTCTCCCAGAAAGAGGAAGAGAAATCCTCCCGTTTGACTCAAGAGGATTCAAGGGGCGCCTCGGAAGGCGAAGCAAAGGAGGAGACTGAAACCTCATGAGTACCCATGTTCATGAATTAGCCAAGACACTCGGCCTTTCAAGCAAAGAGCTCGTTAAAAAGCTGCAGGGCCTGAAGATAGACGTCAAAAGTCATATGAGCGTCGTTCCCGAAGGAACGATTCAACTTCTCAAGCGGGAGGCCGGAAAACCCCTCGACTCCGCTCGGGGTGCCCTTCGACAGGCTCAGGACCATTCGAAGGATCGTGAGCAACGTCGAACGGGTTCGAGGGGTGGTGAGCGTGTCGAACCAAAGACGACTTCGGCGAAAACGCCCAAGAAAGAAAAAGTGACACTGCCAGTCAAGGAAGTGGTGTCTTCGCCAAAACCGCCGGTCAAACCGGTTTTTGTACTGCCGAAGGAAGCAGAACCTGTGAAACAGGTTTCTGCTCCCAAACCCGGGAAGATACCCCTTCCCCCTCCTGTGCAAAAGCAACCGGAGGTCAAGGAACCGGAGAAACCAAAGGTGCTCCAGGCGGTTCAGTTGCGATACCCAGTCTCTGTCAAGGACCTTTCCGTCAAGATAAGCGTCAAACCGAGTGAGCTCATTAAGGCGTTGATACGCCGGAAGGTCTTTGTCACGATCAATCAGACGCTTGAAGAGACGATGGTCGTGGAATTGGCGAATGAGTTTGGATTCAAGCCTGAGAAAATTCCGACGATCGAAGAAGCTTTAATCCTGGAGCACGAAGAGAAAGATGGAAAAAATCTAAAACCACGTGCTCCGATTGTAACACTCATGGGCCATGTAGACCACGGTAAAACGTCTCTTTTGGATGCGATTCGTCAAAGCGATGTGGCGGCGGGAGAAGCGGGAGGCATTACGCAGCATATCGGCGCCTATGAAGTAGCTCTCGGGAAAGGGCATGTGACTTTTTTGGATACGCCGGGACATGAGGCCTTTACGGCGATGCGGGCCCGTGGGGCTAATATTACCGACGTTGTTGTCCTTGTCGTTGCAGCCGACGACGGGATGATGCCGCAGACAGAAGAGGCGATTGATCATGCCAAGGCGGCGGGTGTTCCCATCGTCGTTGCGATAAATAAATGTGATCTTCCCGGTGCTAATCTTGACCGGGTTAAAAAACAGCTGACTGAAAAGGAGCTGGTTCCCGAGGAATGGGGAGGAAAGACGATCATGGTCCCTGTTTCCGCCAAGACGAAACAGGGGATCCCGAAACTCCTTGAAATGCTATTGCTTGAGGCGGAACTTCTTGAACTCAGAGCGAATCCCTCAAAACGGGCGAAAGGGACTGTCATTGAAAGCGAACTTTCAAAAGGAAAAGGACCTGTGGCTACTGTTTTGATTCAGGACGGCACCTTGAAGGTGGGAGATATCGTCGTCTGCGGCCTCCATTGCGGAAAAGTTCGGGCGATGATTGATGACAAAGGCCGCCGGATTGACGACGCGACCCCCTCCCGACCGGTAGAGATCATGGGACTTTCCGGTGTCCCACAAGCAGGGGATCGTTTCTATGTCGTTCAGGATGAGAAAACGGCGAGGCAAATTGCGACAGAGCGAAAGGAAGTGCAGGGGATAGGACCCGCAGGGCCGAGTCGTCACCTGACTCTTGAAGACCTCCACAACCGCATTCAAGAAGGAAAGCTTAAAGAAGTAAAGTTTATTTTGAAAGCGGATGTCCAAGGATCCCTTGGAGCGCTCAAGGGAGAACTTGCGAAGATCGAATCCAAAGATGTGAAACTTGTGATTCTCCATACCGGTCTCGGCGATATTAATGAATCGGATATTATGCTTGCGGCCGCCTCCGACGCGGTGGTGCTCGGTTTTCATGTGGGAGAGCTGCCGAGGGCGGAAGCAGTGGCGAGAAAAGAAGGCGTTGAAGTCAAACAGTACGATATTATCTATGAAGCGGTTTCCGAAATCCGGCTTGCAATGGAAGGACTCTTAGAGCCGGTGACAAAGGAGACCTTCCTCGGTCGGGCAGAGATAAAACAGGTTTTTAAGATTTCGAAAATCGGAAATATCGCCGGTTGCCTTGCAGTGAAGGGAAAATTGATTCGTGCAGGAAATCCGGTCGCGCGCGTGGTACGGAATAAAGAAATTGTTTTCGAGGGAAAACTTGCGGCTCTCAAGCGTTTCAAAGAGGATGTCAAAGAGGTCTCGGAAGGACAAGAGTGCGGGATTTCACTTGAGAATTTCAAGGATTTCCAGACAGGCGATTGGATCGAATTGTACCAATTGGAAAAGGTGGCGCAGAAACTCGGAGCCCCCTTAAAGTAGCAGATGGCTAAAAAAGATCGTGTCTTGAGCGGCATGCGGCCTACCGGAAAACTGCATCTCGGTCATCTGGTGGGGGCCCTTGAAAATTGGAAGAGACTCCAAGATCAGTACGAATGCTTTTTCATGGTCGCGGACTGGCATGCGCTGATGAGCGAATATGAAGCTCCGGGAGAAATTGAGAATTCCGTAAGGGAGAATGTCGCCGACTGGATCGCTTGCGGCGTAGATCCTAAACGAAGCGTCCTCTTCCGGCAGTCCGATGTCCCCGAGCATCTCGAACTGTATATGACTCTCTCGATCATCACCCCCTTAGGGTGGGTGGAGCGGGTCCCTACTTACAAGGAGCAGCTGAGGGAAGTTCAGGGAAGAGACCTTGCTACTTACGGGTTCCTCGGCTATCCGATTCTTCAGGCGGCCGATATTCTCCTTTATCGGGCGGGAGTAGTGCCTATTGGCGAGGATCAGGTAGCCCATTTGGAACTTGCCCGGGAAATCGTGCGGCGTTTCAAATTTCTTTACAAGGAAAGCCCCTTTCCAGAGCCGAAGGAACTTTTGACCCAGAGCTCCAAATTGCTCGGCATCGACGGGCGAAAAATGTCCAAAAGTTATCAAAACACCATCGCTCTTTCCGATTCTCCGGATGAGATCCGGAAGATGACCCAAAAGATGTTCACGGATCCCCTCCGGATCAAAATGACAGATCCGGGGCATCCCGAGAATTGCAACGTCTGTCACTATTACAAAATTTTTGCACCGGAACGTGTGAAGGATGTGTGGGAGGAGTGCAAGACGGCGAAAAGAGGATGCGTCCAGAATAAAGCGGAACTTGCAGAAGTGTTGATTCAAGTCACGGAGCCGATCCGAAAGAAGCGCACCTCTCTTTTAAAAGAGAGTGGCGAAATTCAAAAAATCCTTGAAGAAGGGAAAGAAAAAGCCCGGGAGGTCGCTTCGAAGACGATGAAAGAAGTACGACACCTCGTCGGTCTGGCGTAAGAACGGATATGGGTTACAAAATTAAACTCGAACTTTTTGAAGGGCCGCTCGATCTCCTTCTTTTTCTCATCAAAAAAGAGGAAATGGACGTCACAGATATTCCGATTTCGCAAATCACCCAGCAGTATTTGGAATATCTGGAAGTGATGCAGCTTCTGGACCTTGAAATTGCGGGGGAGTTTCTTGTGATGGCCGCGGAACTCATGCGGATCAAGTCACGGTTGCTTTTACCTCCTGAGGAGCAACCTGCCGAGGAACTTGAAGAGGAAGACCCCCGCGCAGAGCTTGTTCGGAGACTTCTGGAATACCAGAAATTTAAGGAAGCGGCAAAGCGGCTCGGGAATTTCGAATCAACCCGAAAAGAGGTTTTTACCCGGCGAACGGGGGAAATTCTTAACCTTTCCGAAGAGGGCGGTGAGGCCTATTTTGAAACCGGTATTTTTGATTTGATCACTGCCTTCTCGAAAGTGATTCAACGTCTTCCGAAGAAGATACTTTATGAGATTGTAAAAGATGAATTCACCGTCGAGGAAAAAATTCACGAAATCCTCCACCTCATTGTCACAGAGCCGGTTTTATACTTTTCGAAACTTTTCGAAAAGGCGAAAAGTCGCCTGGAAGTGGTGGCGACATTCCTTGCGATTTTGGAGCTGATCCGGCTCCAGGAAATCGTAGTCAGGCAAAAAGCGCTTTTTGACGACATAGAAATCTTACGCAATACCGAAAAAGTTCAACCGAAGGTCAAAGAAAATTCATAGTGTTTAAGATGGAAGACTCCAGCGGTTCAAACGAATCCATTAAGCGGGTGATTGAAGCGCTCCTTTTTGTGAGTGAATCGCCTGTGCCGATCGAGAGAATCGGACTTGTCCTTGAGGACCTTGATTCTTCCGAAATCCGGAAGGCGGTCGAGGAGCTCAAGAACGACTATGAGACAGCCAAACGGAGTTTGGTCATCCAGGAAGTGGCTGGGGGATACCAGATGACGACGAACCCCCTCTATGCCCTTTGGCTCAGAAAATTTTTGAAGAAAACCCATGGAGAGAAACTGTCCGGCCCTTCACTGGAAACACTCGCCATTATTGCCTATAAGCAGCCTGTGACACGGCAGGAGATCGAGTTCATCCGGGGTGTCAATGTGGAGGGTGTTTTAAAAGCGCTTCTCGAAAAAGGACTGATCCGGATTCAGGGAAGAAAGGAGATCATTGGACGGCCTCTTCTCTACGGGACAAGCCGAGAATTTCTTGAGTATTTCGGTCTGAGTGCCCTTGAGGAGCTTCCTCCGATTGAAGAATTTGTCCAGCAGGGAGAGCAACTAGAGGCCTCTCTCCCGGAAGATTCGTCAGAGGCCGCGACACCGGCACAACAGGATACCCAAAATGAGTCTAAAGAAATTACGTCGTGATATTGATCATATCGACAAACAGGTCCTTTCCTTTTTAAATCGACGGGCCGCTCTCACCATTCAGATCGGGAAGTTGAAAGAAAAGTATGGAGAGAATATCTTTGACCCGGACCGGGAGCGCGACATTTACGAAAAGGTCAGCCGGTTAAACCACGGTCCCCTTACGAGAGAAACGGTGCAAGCCATCTATCGGGAAGTGATTTCTGGGGCCCGTGCCCTTGAAAAAAAACTTGAGGTTGTCTATCAGGGGCCTCCTTTAAGCTATGCGCATCTCGCGGCCCAGAAGGTTTTCGGATCTCAGGTCTCTTACCGCCATGTCATGACCATCGGAGATGTTTTCGCGGAGGTAGAGCAGGGTCGGGCAGATTATGGGATCGTCCCGATCGAAAACTCGATTGAGGGAACCGTCGGATATACACTCGACCGGTTCATCGATGCAGATCTTGTGATTTTCTCGGAAACACTTTTAAAAATCGACCACTGCCTTGTAGGCCGTGCAAGAAATTTAAAAAGCGTGAAAAGGATTTACTACCATCCTCAAGCACTCGCGCAGTGCCGAAGCTGGCTTGAGGAAAATCTTGACCATCTCCATCCGCAGAATTATGTGGAGGTGTTAAGCACCAGTATGGCCGCCTCGATGGCCGCGCATCATGCGGAGAGTGTCGCCATCGCTCATGAGGATGCCGCCCGTCACTATAGGCTCCGCCTCATTGCTCGTTCCATCGGCGAAAGCAACCGGAACGTGACCCGTTTCCTTATCCTCAATAAAAACGGTACGCGCAGGACCGGCCGGGATAAAACGTCGCTCATGTTTTCAATCAAGGACCGGGTTGGAGCGCTTCATGACATTCTCGTTCCTTTCAAGAGGAACGGCATCAGTTTGACCAAGATCGAATCGCGGCCTTCCCGGAAGAAACCGTGGGAGTACTATTTCTTCGTCGATTTGAAAGGGCACAGGGAAGAGAAAAAAGTGGGACAGGCGATCCGTGCCCTCGAGAAAAACTGTACGTTTTTGAAGATTTTGGGATCCTATCCCTCGAGCCCCTAATATGACTGTTGCCCTTGCACGAAAATCTCTGGATCAGATTGTTCCTTACAAAGCGGGGGGGACGATTGATGAGTTTAAAAGGGAACTTGGATTAAAAAAACTCGTCAAACTCGCCTCCAATGAGAATGCGATGGGACCTTCTCAGAAAGCCCTTGAGGCGATCCGTCGTTCTCTTCGGGAACTCCACCGCTACCCTGATTCGGACTGCACTCTTTTAAAAAAGAAACTTGCCTCCCGTTTCGGAGTCAAGGAATCGATGATTACCGTCGGGAACGGTTCGGATGAGATCATCCTCTTGGCGTTGCGCGCGTTTGTGGAAGAAGGAGAAGAAGTGGTGATTGCTCATCCCACCTTTCTGATCTATGAAGTCGCCTCGCGGGTCGCCGGTGCCAAGGTGGTGGAAGTGCCTCTCAAGAACTTCCGCTATGATCTTCCCCGGATGAAAGAGGCGGTGACGGGCAGGACAAAAATGGTTTTTATTGCAAATCCTGATAACCCCACGGGGACCTACGTCAAACGGGAAGAAGTGGAGACTTTCTTGGAAGGCCTTCCCAAAGATGTGGTTGTCTTTTTTGATGAGGCCTATTACGAGTTTGTGGAGGAAAAAGATTACCCAGATACCCGAAAATATCTCTCAAAACATTCGGTCATTGTCACGCGAAGTTTTTCTAAAGCGTATGGACTTGCCGGCATTCGGATCGGATACGGTTTTTCAAACCCGGAAATGGCGGATTATTTGAACCGGGTGCGTGAGCCTTTCAACGTGAATGCTCTCGCTCAGGCGGCGGCGCTTGCCGCGTTGGACGACCGCTCCCATTTGGAAAAGACCCGCAAGATGGTGCGGGAGGGGAGACGTTACTTATATCGCCATTTTGATGAGATGGGCCTCCGCTACGTCCCGAGCCAGACCAATTTCATCTTGGTCAATGCCGGTGACGGAAAGGCCCTTTATGAGAAACTGCTTCAATTTGGGATTCTCGTCCGCGACATGACTGCATGGAAGCTCGACGCATTTGTCCGGGTGACGATCGGAACGATGGAAGAGAATAAACGACTTGTACGGGTTCTTAAGAAAATTCTATAACGGATAATCAAGGAGCCATTGATGATCATTGTCTTAAAACCGGGCGCAACAGAAAAACAGGTTCACCATGTCTTAGAAAAAGTTAAAGAGTTTGGATTTCAGACCGATGTCAACCGCGGTGCAGAGCGAACGGTTATCGGCATCAAAGGGAAAATCGACCAGGTTGCCAGACTCCGACTGCAACCCATTGAGGGCTTTCCCGGCGTCGAAAAAATTGTTACTGTTTCCGCCCCTTACAAACTCGTTTCAAGACAATACAAGTCTCAGGATACGGTCATCGATGTCGAGGGAGTAGAGATTGGCGGAAAAAACGTGGTGATCATGGCAGGTCCCTGTTCTGTGGAAAGCCGTGAGATGGTGCTCGAGATTGCGAAAAAGGTCAAACATGCCGGTGCAAAAATTTTACGGGGAGGGGCTTTTAAACCCCGCACCTCTCCTTACAGTTTTCAGGGTCTCGGCGAAGAAGGTCTTCAGTATCTCAAGGAGGCCAGAGAGAAGACGGGATTGCCGGTGATCACGGAACTCATGGATATCCGACAACTTCCCCTCCTTGAAAAGTACGCGGATATCATCCAGATCGGTGCACGCAATATGCAGAATTTCGATCTTCTCAAAGAGGTAGGCCGTTCCAAAAAACCGGTTCTCCTCAAGCGGGGCATGGGATCTACCATTGAGGAACTTCTGATGTCTGCCGAGTATATTGTTTCGGAAGGAAATTCCCGTGTCATCCTCTGTGAACGGGGGATTCGCACCTTTGAAAATGCGACACGTTTCACACTGGACATCAATGCGATTCCGGTCATTAAACAGCTCAGCCATCTTCCGATCGTGGCGGATCCGAGCCATTCGACCGGTCAGCGGTCTCTTGTCGCCGCTATCGCAAAAGCGGCCCTTGCGGCGGGTGCGGATGGATTGATGATTGAAGTGCATCCCAACCCGGAAATTGCAAAGTCAGATGGTCCCCAGTCTCTCTTACCCAACATGTTCTCAGATCTGATGGAAGGGTTGAAGAAAGTGAGCCATGCCGTGGGACGGGACCTTTAAGGGTATAGGGTGCAGGGGACAGGGTATAAAATAAATTGCATTTCTCCTTTCTACCCTACACCCTGTACCCTTCACCCTAAACATTGTTTTTCTTAACAAGATGCAGAAGTTTAAACGTGTTGCAATCATTGGTGTGGGTCTCATGGGTGGATCAATCGGTCTGGCCATTCGGAAGAACCGCCTTGCCAAGGAAGTTGTGGGAGTCTGCCGAACCCCTCATTCTGTGAGACTGGCTCGAAAAATCGGAGCGATTGATTGGGGGACAACCAATTCTCTTCAAGCGGTCCAAGGATCCGATCTTGTCATTTTGGCCACTCCGATACGGCTCATCCCAATTCTTGTGAAACATCTGGCGCGACATCTGGAACCGGGATCCATTTTGATGGATGTGGCGAGTACGAAAAGGGCCCTTGTCAAAGAGATCGAAAAGTTTATTCCTAAGGATGTTATTTTTATAGGATCTCACCCCATGGCGGGGCGTGAGAGGCGAGGGGTCACAAACGCCTCTGCGACCCTTTTTCAGGGGAATCTCTGTTTTATCACCCGTCGTCCGCACACCCCTCTCGTTTCTCTTCGTTCCATGATTACTTTTTGGAAGGCGCTCGGGAGTCGGGTGAA
>Ga0105164_10002396_pt1 | contig 11594 bp, 11 predicted proteins | sample VDWuncwatermetaG_FD_89674 | JGI IMG/M metagenome (GOLD analysis project Ga0105164, IMG submission 89674) | Wastewater microbial communities from Netherlands to study Microbial Dark Matter (Phase II) - VDW unchlorinated drinking water | ecosystem: Environmental > Aquatic > Freshwater > Drinking...
AATCTTCGAGACCGAGGATTGATCGAGCCGCTCACAAGGATTGTTGTGCAAGGACAAAAGCCTTTTCTCGGAATTTGTCTTGGAGCGCAGTTATTGGCCAGGAGCAGTGAAGAATTTGGGCATCACGACGGGCTGGGGTGGATTGATGCCTCCGTGATGCGCTTAGCGCCAGAAGGCGGACTGCGGGTGCCGCATGTCGGATGGAATGAATGCCGCCAGAAACAATACTCATTTTTGTTTGAGAACATTCCTGCGGATGCTCTTTTTTATTATGTCCATAGTTTTCATATTGTGTGCGCTGATCCTTCGGTGGTGGTTGGCCAGACAGACTATGGAACCCGCGTTACTGCTGTCTTGCAACAAAAGAATATCTGTGCGACACAATTTCACCCAGAAAAAAGCCAGCAGCACGGTCTGCAGCTCTTGAAGAACTTTTTGAGCCACGCAACAGGATAACGGTATGCTACGCAAGCGCTTGATCACCGTACTCACTTTTAACAATGGCGTATTATTTCGCACCAGAAATTTTATTCCGGATTATCGATACACGCTCAGTTTTGTCGATGCCTGGAGTGTGGACGAAGTCGTACTCCTTGATATCACGCGACCTGGAGAAGGAGTGCGGGAGCATTTTTATGAAACGGTCCAGCGATTCGCGTCCACCTGTTTTGTACCGTTGTCGGCTGGAGGAGGGATTCGCACCATTGAGGATGTGAACAATCTGCTTCGAATGGGGGCGGATAAGGTTATTTTGAATAGTGAGGCATTGAGACGGCCGGAACTGATCACCCAGATCGCCAAGGCCTATGGGTCGCAATGCGCCGTGGTGTCCATTGACGCCAAGATGATGTCTCCGGGAGTGTATGAGGTCATGATCGATCAGGGGCGTACTGTAACAGGCCAAGACCCCGCACAATGGGCGCGACAAGCGCAGGAGTTCGGAGCGGGAGAGATACTCATCACCTCGATTGACCGGGATGGCATGTTGGAGGGATACGATAATACCCTCAACGCTCTCGTTTCCCAGGCGGTGGATATTCCTGTGTTGGCATGTGGCGGGGCAGGCTCTTGGCAACACTTTGTCGATGGATTTCAGGTGGGTAGTGCATCAGGAGTGTGCACTACAAATATTTATCATTTCACGGAGTCCAGTATCAAAAGCGCAAAGCAGTTTCTGAAAAACGCTGGTGTGACGGTACGGATGTCGTAGTCTCTTGTCGCATTATTTCATCGGAATTTCGGGTAATTTTTCTGTTTTGGTCAATTGACGACGAGTCGACTAGAGCGTATACTACTGACACAAAATATCACTGTCTCTATATTTGTTATCTGTGACATCTTCTCTTCCTAGCGACGAAAAAGGCGGACGCAACATTCAATGGTGCACGCGATGTATTACTCCCAATACGCGTCCACGGATTGTGTTTGATGCCGAGGGGGTTTGTAACGCATGCCGCTATTCTGAGCACAAGTGGGACGACGTGGACTGGGAAGCCCGGCGGAAGGAATTTTTGACTCTTTTAGATCAATACCGCTCCACCGATGGCCGGTGGGATTGCATCGTTCCCTGGAGCGGAGGGAAAGACTCGAGTGCTATTGCCTACAAACTCAAGTATGAATTTGGAATGAACCCACTGTTGGTGACTTTTTCGCCTCAACTTCCGACGGATGTCGGTGTCCACAACCGTGAAGCATTAATACAACTTGGGTTTGATCATTTCATGGTGCGTGCAGATCAAAAGGTGCACCGCCTATTAGCACGTCGATTTTTTGTTGAGCGGGGAAACCACAAAGTCGCCTGGGATGCGGGTGTGAACGCCACTCCTGTTCAAGTTGCTGTGCGATTTAATATTCCGCTGGTGTTTTACGCTGAACACGGCGAAAGTGAGTACGGCGGAAAGGTGCTGCGCGAAGATTCTGCAAAAGTGCGCGATTTCACCGAAGTGGTTGAGCATCAGATCGGCGATGATCCGCACAATTGGGTTGAATTGGATATTTCTCTGGGGAGTCTTAATCCCTATCTTTACCCTTCAGTCAATGAGGTTGGTCGAGTCGGCGTGAAAGCCTACTACTTTGCGTATTTTTTTAAATGGAGTAGTTACGAAAATTATCTGTACCTCAAAGACAAGATGGATTTTTGGTTAGCACCGGGCGGAAGAAGCGAAGGAACATTTACCAATTTTGACAGCTTGGATGATAAAGCAGACAACTTATATTACTACATGCAGTACATTAAATTTGGGTTTGGTCGAGCAGTCCGTGATGCGAGTCGGATGATTCAAAATAAGCAACTGAGTCGTGAGCAAGGAGTGGAGCATGCGCGCGCTTATGATCATGAGTTCCCCGCACTGTATTTCAAGGATATGCTCGAGTACTTAAAATTTTCTGAATCAGAATTTTATTCTCTTGTGGACCAGCATCGCAATCAAGAACTTTGGAAAAAAGAAGATGGGAATTGGATTTTGCGCTACCCCTTACCCTAAGACTCAAGGACTTTATGGATACCCAACAGTACGAAGAATTTCCCTGTGATATTTGCGGCATGCATGATGCGGTCGAGGTTCCGCATGCCCGTGAGTATACCGGCGGACAGCCCGTTCATATCTGCATGCATTGCGGGTTTGTGTATGTAAAGCAGCGTCGGTCGGCCGGTGCCATCGCAGATGTCTGGAGTGATCAGATATTTGGCTCTGGGTACACGGCAGCTATTCCGGCCGTGCAGGCGCGGCTTACGTTTGTCGCCGAATTTATCAATGAGAAATTGAAACTACAGGGGAAAAAGGTATGTGATATCGGTGCGGGCGAAGGAGATTTTTTAGATATGATACGTCAGAGCAGGCTCGGCGCTTCTGTGTTTGGGATAGAGCCATCGAAGAAAAATTGTGAACGGATGCAGAGTATGGGCATTGAAAATTTTATCGGAACGGCTGAGGAGTATGCCGTCAGTAGTTATAAACGGGCGTTTGATATTGCCACCATTACATGGACTATTGAAAATTGCCAGTCTCCTCGAAAAATGCTCGAGATTGTGCATGATCTTCTTAGTGACGGTGGTCACGTTGTGATCGCGACTGGCAGTAGGATCCTGGTTCCCTTCAAAAAACCACTTTCGTATTATCTTGGAAAAAATCCTTCTGATAGTCATTCGTTTCGATTCAGCGCGCGTACCCTTGAGGCCCTGCTCGCCGTTTCGCATTTTGAAGTTGTTTCGACCAATCGCTATATTGACCATGATATTCTTTGCGTCATCGCAAGAAAGAAAAGTACTCAAGAGCAGATTCCGTGGAGTGGGGACAATTATTTGGACGTGCATCATTTTTTTGAACGATGGCACAATGAAACCGCCCTCTATTACCCGAGCGAACAACAATAAATTGGCCGCGCTTCAAAGGACAGTGCGCGGCATGATTTTGTCAAATCATATGAAGATTGGCGCTATCATACAGGCGCGGATGAGTTCCACTCGGTTGCCCGGGAAGACATTATTGCCAATCTCTAGCAAGCCGATGCTTCAGTACGTAATCGAACGGGTGGCGCATTCTCAGCAGTTAGACCAGTTCCTGGTAGCGACATCGACCGAAGCCAGCGATGATGCTATTGAGAAATTCTGTACTACGATGCAGGTGGATTGTTTCCGCGGAAACCTCAGCGATGTTGCTCATCGGTTTCTGACGGCTTCCCAGCAGTACGGGTGGGAAGCGGTTGTCCGAATTTGCGGTGACAGTCCGTTGATTGATCCACGGCTCATTGACCAGGCGGTGGAGATATTTTTATCCGGGGAATACGACTTGGTCACCAATACATTGGAGCGCACTTTCCCCAAAGGACAATCAGTTGAGGTCATTCGGATGTCGACGTTTCGCGATGCCCATCCACAATTTGAGACGCCCGGTGAGCGGGAGCATGTGACTGAATACTTTTATACCAATAACGATCAGTTTCGAATCCATAATTTTGTTTCCGGGCACAACAGTGGAACGCTCCAGTTATCCGTAGACACACCGGATGATTTTCAAACAGTGGAAACAATCATTCGTTCCATGCAACGGCCGCACTGGGAATACGGCTGGGAAGAAATCGTTAAGAAGCTACTATGAAGCGATTGCGTGCCGCAGTGATCGGCTTGGGAATTGGGGAGCAGCATATTCTGGGGTACCAGCAACACCCGCAGTGCGAGGTTGTGGCACTTTGTGATCAATCGAACGAGAAACGATCTGAAGTTGCGCTCCGGTATCCTACAATTACAATGACGAGTCGTGCTGAGGATGTGTTGGATAATCCCGAAATTGATGTGGTCTCGATTGCCACCTACGACGACTCTCATTATGAATATGTCATCCGGGCATTGGAGCGGGGAAAGCACGTATTTGTTGAAAAACCCCTATGTTTGTATGCTCAACAAGCACGGCACATTCGGGAGATTCTGCGAGAGCATCCGCAGCTGCAACTGTCCTCGAATCTTATATTGCGGAAGTCACCCCGTTTTCAACAGCTAAAGAAGATGGCGAACGAAGGAGTATTCGGAGATTTCTTTTTTGTGGAGGGAGATTATAATTACGGTCGCATTCACAAAATCATCCAGGGCTGGCGGGGTATGAGTGACTTTTATTCCGTCGTGTATGGGGGTGGAGTGCATATAGTAGACCTCTTGATGTGGCTGACCGGAGAGCGGATAGTCGAGGTCTCGGCGTATGCAAATCAAATCGCCTCAAAGGGATCGACATTTCGATACCCGGATATGGTGGTGAGTCTGTTGAAATTTGAGAATGGACTCATTGGAAAAATGGCGGTGAATTTCGGATGTGTGTACCCGCATTTTCATCCCTTGACGCTCTACGGGACAAGTGCAACATTTGTGAATAGATTGGAAGAAGGGCTTCTCTATAGATCGCGTGAACTGGCTGCCATTCCTGAAAAAATGACTACGGCTTATCCCTGTGTTCAGAAAGGCGCACTCCTTCCACCGTTTATTGATTCTATTGTCGGTGCTGCGCCACCAGAGGTGAGCGCTGATGATGTGTTTCGCGCGATGAGTGTCTGTTTTGCTATACAAAAATCTCAAGAAACAGGTTCTTCGGTCGTTGTGGATTACATTTAAAGAACCTTGCGCGTTGACGGTGGAATTGGTACAATGTGGATTCAAAATACACTTTTTATGACTATAAAAACGATCCCGTTTGGCCAACCCATTCTTGGTGCTGAAGAAGAACAAGCTGTACTGAGTGTCCTGCGCAGTGGTATCTTGGTGCATGGGCCAAAGGCTGGGGAATTTGAATCCGCGTTCGCCCGATATACTGGGGCGAAGTATGCTGTTTCTGTGTCATCGTGTACAGCAGGGCTGCACTTGTCTTATTTTGTTCGCGGTATTGGTCCGGGCGACGAGGTGATTGTGCCCGCCCAAACGCATACCGCCACGGCTCATGCCGTCGAGCTGGCGGGGGCTACACCCATATTCGTGGATGCGGATTCGGCAACCGGGAACATTGACATCGCTCAGATCGAACAGCACATCACTGGTCGAACAAAAGCGATATCTATTGTCCATTTTTTAGGGCTTCCGGTGGATATGCCGCGGATTCTGGAGATTGCTCAGCGCCGTGGACTAATGGTGATCGAAGACTGTGCGCTCGCCATTGGCACTCGTCTGGGGGGAGCGCATGCGGGAACATTTGGTGATGTCGGGTGCTTTTCATTTTATCCGGTCAAGCACATGACCACGACCGAAGGAGGAATGGTGACCACCAACAATCCAGAACTGGCGGAACGGATTGGGAGACAAAAAGCGTTCGGGCTGGACAGCATGGTGGGAGAGCGAAAAATCCCGGGTGTGTATGATGTCATGAGCCTCGGGTTTAATTATCGTATGAGCGAAATGGAAGCGGTTATTGGGATAGAACAACTCAAGCGCATCGATGGATTTTTGGTAAAGCGGAAGGCGAACTATGAAACATTAGAACACGCTCTCCAACAGATTGAAGGAGTAGAGTTGCTTCAGTCCACGCACGACCAATTCCAGAGCAGTTATTACTGTCTTTCGGCGTTGTTGTCAAAAGCGCTCATCGGAAAAAAATGGGAAATTGTGGACTATCTGAAGCAGCATGGCATCGGCACGAGTGTCTACTATCCCAAACCAGTCCCACACATGACCTACTATAAAAAGAAATATAGTTTTGCTGACGACAGTTTTCCGGTGGCTGCCTGGATCAGCACGGCATCGATCGCGCTGCCGGTGGGGCCGCATTTGAATGAAGAAGACATGCGAACAATTGCCCAGACACTTCAAGAGGCGATCCATTCTGTTTCATAAATCATCCTGTTATGATTCCACTTCAAGGTCGGCGTGTTGCTCTCATAGGCGGCGCTGGGTTTATTGGGCATAATCTTGCGCTGAGCCTAAAAGAGCGCGGTGCCGTGGTGGACGTAATTGATAGCCTTCAGGTGAATAATTTTTTGTATTTTTTAGCAGGGTCGATGCCGCATCGTGATTTGTACTTGCGCATTCTCAATGAGCGGCTCGATTTACTCCGCCGCGCAGATATCCCACTGCACTCCGTAGATGCCAGGGATTATGCAAAATTGTCTCTCACGCTTGGTCAAATCAAGCCCCAAGTGATCATTCATCTTGCCGCAGTCGCTCATGCTGATCGATCGAACAAAGATCCGTATAGTACGTTTGACCACAGTATGCGGACTTTGGAGAACGCTTTGGATTTTGCCCGTGACAATGTAGAGCACTTTGTCTATTTTTCTTCGAGCATGGTGTACGGGCATTTTAAGGAACCCGTTGTGACAGAGGAAACAGTTTGTGAACCGCTTGGGATCTATGGCGCATTAAAGTATGGCGGTGAGAAAATTGTTATTGCGTACAATCAAGTATTCAATCTTCCATATACGATTATTCGCCCTTCTGCATTGTATGGACCGCGTTGTGTGAGTCGGCGCGTTTCTCAAATTTTTATTGAGAGTGCCACGCAAGGAAAGGATATCACCGTACAAGGAGATGGTTCTGATCGTGTTGATTTTACCTATATTGACGACCTTGTGTCCGGGATTATGTTGGTGCTCCAAAATGAACAAGCCAGAGGTCAAATATTGAACTTGACGTATGGTCAAGGCCGTTCGATTGCGGATGTTGCTTCAATTGTGAAACAGTATTTTCCTGGCATCCAAGTTCAATACATTCCCAAAGATGCTCTCATGCCGGTGCGAGGCACGCTCTCAGTTGAAAAAGCGCAACGGCTAATAGGGTATAATCCGATGTGTCCGCTGGAGAAAGGATTACCAGTGTATATCGAATGGTATAAGAAATTTTATGGTGATCACGCCTGACGTATGGCTTTCCGATATTTTTACGTATCCAGTGTTTCGTCTCGATGTCCAGACAGCACCGGTAGAACTTGGCAATGAGGTCAGCAAATTCCTTGCGGAGTATAAGCGCGCAATGTGTTATGTCAAATTTCCTGTTCGAGATGTTGCGCTCACACGTTCTCTCGTGCGGGATGGATTTTACCCGGTGGACGTGAACGTGACGTTCGAATTCAGAAGCGATGTGCCTTCATCCGCAATCACATCTTCTTCTATCACGATTAGTTACGATCAGGAGTGGTACCCGGAAGCGTTGCGTATCGCTGGAGAATGTTTTCAGTACTCAAGGTTTCATCTCGACCCGCTTATCCCGAAGAGCATTGCTGATCTAATAAAACAACAATGGGTTCAGAATTACATTGAAAAAAAACGTGGAGATGTTCTCATGATCGCGCGAAAAGAAGATGTGGTTGTTGGGTTTCTGGCGGCCGCGCTTATTCAAGAAGAAAATCGTCATAACGCGGTGATAGAACTCGTTGGCGTGGACCGCTCGAGCCAAGGTCAGGGAGCGGGCAAAGCACTAGTCGGTGAATTTATCAGCCTCTATAAAGCCAAGTGTCATTCTCTTCAAGTCGGCACCCAAGCGGCGAACATCCCATCGATGCGACTCTATGAGCGGATGGGATTTTCTATTATTGATTCAAAATACGTGATGCACAGGCATCATGGTTCTCCATAAATATGAAGATAGGAGGTTTCGACACCGATGAGCGTGTATTCATCATCGCCGAAATTGGCAATAACCACGAGGGCAATTTTGCACTCGCGGAAAAATTGGTGCATCTCGCAAAAGAGGCTGGGGCCGATGCGGTAAAGTTTCAAACTTTTCAGACCGAGCACTATGTCAGCCGTAAACAGTCGGAGCGATTTGCGCGGCTGAAATCGTTTGAGCTTCAACACGAGGATTTTAAACGCCTCGCCGAGATTGCTCAAACACTGGGATTGGCCTTTATTTCGACACCATTTGATTTACACAGCGCGGAGTTTCTTGGGGGAATTGCGACAGCGTTAAAAATTGCGTCTGGAGACAACACGTTCTATCCGCTCATTGAAACTGCGGCAAAACAAGGGAAGCCCCTCCTTATTTCTGGCGGCATGGCGGATATCTCAGAGCTGCAGAAGGCGGAAGCCTTGGTGCGTGACACATGGTCAGGCGCTCACATCCACCAAGATCTTGCGCTGCTTCATTGTGTAGCAAGTTATCCTGTTCCAGTAGAGCAAGCAAATCTTGGTGCCATTGTCCACATGAAGAATGCATTGCAATGCACGATTGGATATTCAGACCACACCATCGGTATTGAGGCGGCGACGATTGCGGTGGCACTGGGCGCGCGTATTATTGAAAAGCACTTTACCATAGATCATCACTATTCGAGTTTTCGCGACCATCAGCTTTCTGCCGATCCGTCTGAAATGGCAGAACTCGTACAACGGGTAAAAAATGTGCAAGCGATGCTTGGGAGCGGAGTAAAGCAACCGCAAGAATGTGAAAAGGAAATGATAGTGCAGTCGCGTCGGTCAATTGTTACGGCGCGCGATCTTGCTACGGGTGAAAAAATTGGATGGGACGATATTACATGGGTTCGGCCAGCCGGAGGATTACCGCCCGGCGCTGAGGGCGAAGTGATTGGTAAACGGTTGCGGAATGGCCTTGCGATGGGGGAGCAATTGACACGGGAGGTGGTTGAATGATATGAAAATTGTTATCCTCACCACTCAAACGCCCCATCATGCCTATTTTGTTCAAGAGGTGGGGAAGCTGTTTCCGCTAGAACTGGTGATTCTTGAGCGAGATGCTCTGATGCCACCCTTTGATGTTCATCATTCGTTCGAGGAGCGAAGGGATGCCTACGAACGGGAGCAGTTCTTCAATGGTCTTGATCGGCAGATGGCGGACCTTGCGCCCACGGAATCTGTCGCATCTGTTAACACGAGAGACTCTTTGCGCCACATTGACCGCATTGGGCCGGATGTGATCATTAGTTTTGGAACTGGAAAAATATCCAAAGAAGTGATTGCTCGTTGTCCAATGGGTGTTGTGAATCTTCATGGAGGCGACCCCCAAGAATATCGCGGTCTTGATTCGCACCTGTGGGCTATTTATCATAAAGATTATAAGAATTTAATTACGACCCTTCATCGACTCAATGAACGTTTTGATGATGGTGAAATCATTTTTCAGACATCCCTTCCGATCAAACCGCACATGAGACTCCATGAATTGCGAAGGTATAATACTGAAGCGTGCGTCGAGCTCTCTTTGGCCGCTCTCCAACACTTTGAACGCTATGGTCGCTTTATTGCTCGAGCTCAGTACAAACAGGGACGGTATTATTCCTTCATGCCCGCTCCCTTAAAACAGATTTGTCAGGAACAGTTTGAGCGGTACACTCAGAATCTTCAGATATGAACTCCTACACACAAAGACTATCGAATAAAAGTCTTGCAATTTTTTTATTTCATGGGGTGATCGAACGCTCTTCATATCGAGTCCGCAATTATACAAAAAAACACATTAAGAAAGATGGTTTTGTGCGACTGATGAATGAGTTATGCGAGGCAGGGCAGCCCATGACCATGGATGCGGTCGTGGAACATCACCGGGCAGGCAAGCCATTTCCTCCTGGAGCCTTTGTTATTTCGTTCGATGATGGGTTTGAAAATAATTTTTCTGTTGCAGCACCAGTGCTGGATGAACTTCACATGCCAGCCATATTTTATGTGACCACCGATTTTGTTGATCGTAACACCATGTCTTGGATTGATCAGATCGAGTATTGTCTCGAATTCGCTCTGGACGGTTCATTGCGTCTCCCGTGGGATTCTTCGGTGCGGTCATTTTCGACTGCGGAGGAACGGATTGGGGTTTTGGAAGATATCCGCGCGCATGTCAAGCGGGATGAGCGCATTGATCAAGTCGCGTTTGTGAAGGATATTTTTTCCCAGTGTTCTGTTCCCCAGATCACTTCGTCGGATGATCCACTGGATCGCAAGATGAATTGGGCACAGGTTCGGCAACTTTCAGAAAACCCGCTTTTTACGGTTGGCGGCCATTCTCATCGCCACGCGATCCTTTCCTTCTTGAGTTCGCAACAGCTTGAAGAGGAAGTGAGTACGAGCTGTGATTTTTTGAAGCAGCGGGCGGGTATCATGCCAATGCATTACTCCTATCCCGAAGGAATGGAGCATTGTTACACGGATAAAGTCATTACTGTATTGAAACAACATGGTGTGATCTGCTGCCCCAGTGCTGAGGATGGAGTGAATAATCAATCCACCGATCTCTTTCATCTCAAGCGGATATTTGTTGTCTAGGATATGTGCGGAATTGCAGGATACATTGGAAAAAAAACCGTTACTTCTGAGCGGATTACTGCCACTCAAGCGCTCATGAAGAATCGCGGGCCAGACTACCAATCACATACCGTGTTACGAGATGGCGATGTAAACATTGTTTTTTTACATTCGCGCTTGAGCATTATTGATTTGGACCCGCGTTCAAACCAGCCGTTCCGGAGAGGAGATTGCACCATTGTGTTTAACGGTGAGATTTACAATTACCTTGAATTACGGAAACAGCTACGACAAGAAGGCATTGATTTTTCTACAGAATCGGATACGGAAGTACTGGTCGAAGCATATCGTAAATTTGGGAGTACGTGTGTAGAACATTTTGAGGGGATGTGGGGGTTTGCGCTCTACGATCGCAGACAACGCACACTGCTGCTTTCGCGCGATCGATTCGGAGAAAAGCCCTTGTATGTTATGGAAACGATGGAAGGGACCTATTTTGGCTCAGAAATTAAATTTATTCGAGCTCTTTTGGGCACGGCATTGCCGGTCAATCGCAAACACCTTCTTCGTTATTTAGTCAATGGATATCGCGCGCTGTATAAGACCACAGAGACGTTTTTTGAAGGCGTGAAAGAAATTCCTTCCGCAACCAATGCGACAATCGGTCTTGACGGACGAATGACTCTCCAACAGTATTGGCATCCTGTTGTAGGGGTTAAGCCCATGACAATGGGGGAAGCCATCACCGGGTTTCGAGAACGCTTTTTGAAAAGTCTTTCTATTCGATTGCGGGCTGATGTTCCACTGGCGTTTTGTTTGAGCGGGGGCGTTGATTCGGCATCGCTAGTGTCCGCGGCCGTCAAAGAGTTCGGATACACGGCGGCGACATTTTCAATTATTGATTCGGACCAACGGTATAATGAATATGATAACAT
>Ga0105164_10002397_pt1 | contig 11591 bp, 13 predicted proteins | sample VDWuncwatermetaG_FD_89674 | JGI IMG/M metagenome (GOLD analysis project Ga0105164, IMG submission 89674) | Wastewater microbial communities from Netherlands to study Microbial Dark Matter (Phase II) - VDW unchlorinated drinking water | ecosystem: Environmental > Aquatic > Freshwater > Drinking...
AACCACCACCAAAACCACCACCAAAACTGTAACCACCGCCATAGCCACCGCCGTAACCGCCGCCGTAGCCTCCACCATAATAAGGGTAACCATATCCGGCTCCGCCGCCATAGACTCCACCACCATGCGAACCACCGTAACCGCGATATCCGCCACCGTAACCACCGCCACAAGGTGACATGACACAAACGGGCTGGGGATAAGACTGGCCTGTCGCCACTCTCACTCGCACATTAATATTCGTTGAATAACCTGGTGAACCACCATACGCGGGCATCTGGCTTGGATAGCTCCCGTAACTCGGAAACTGACTCGGATAGGTCGTTCCGTAGCTTGGAAACTGGTTTGGCAATTGACTTGGAAAGCCCATCATTTCAGCCTGAGCGACGAAAGAAATACCCATCGCCATAACCAACATCATTACCACTTGAGATAGTTTCATCACAGTCACCTCTAAAAAAATTGACGTGCCACTCAGCACCATATTCCGCCTTAGCCATGCCAAGGCTCCACACTTATTGAATATAGCAATCACCATGCCAAGAAGCGCTGCCCTAGCTTTTCGATGGAAAGGCGCGCTCAAAAACAAAAGATGTCACTCAACTGTTCAGAGATTCGACGTATTCTAGACGTGGACTAGGCTAGATATTGCGAAGGTAAAGCAGGCAAATTCCATCTAAGGTAAGCTGTGGGATCGCATCGGCGATATGCCTTAAGCGTCCCTTTAGGCGCGGGGCAAAGCCACCCGTGAGAACCACGCTGACTCGAGTGCCTAATTCCTTTTCAATTCGGTCCACCAACCCGTCCAACATGTCACAGTATCCGTAAAGCAGACCAGACTGAAGGCAGGCAACGGTTGTTTTTCCAATGACTTTATCCGGGAAATCTAGCGACACACGAGGCAGCTTAGCGGTTCGGTCCGAGAGAACCTCCGAGCTCATCTTAATGCCCGGAAGAATCACCCCGCCTTCATAGACCCTATCCTTTGAGATGACATCAAGGGTAGTCGCCGTCCCCACATCGATCACAATACAGGGAAGGCTCATCGATTTAACGGCGTAAGCCACATTCGCGAGCCTATCTGCGCCGACTGAATGGGGCTCATCCACGTTCAACTCAAAACCCAGATTCATTTGATGATTAATCGTGATGATCTTAAGCCCAAGGTAGTGGTCCGCAAATTCACGCAGGGAATCCCCAACGTTAGGCACCACAGTCGCGATACAGCAGCCGGACCAAGATTGGGGCTTAAGCCCACTTTGCTCAGCCAGTGGAAAAAAGAACGACGCAACTTCATCCGCAGTCATGAGACGTGACGTTTGAACCCGCCAATGGCGAACGCATTTCTCTGCGTCATAAACCCCAAACGATGTTTCCGAATTTCCAACATCTATCACCAGTAACATTCGACGTCTCCTGCAACAATCGCGTGCTCTTTGCCGCTCTGATCCCTTAACATGAGCCGCCCCCAGGCATCAATCCCTTCGGCAATCCCCTCAAGCACTGCCGACTGGCAACTCGAATCCACGTAGCGAATTTTCTTGCCCTGAAACCAAAAAGCTTCATGCCATTCTTCCCGAATGGCTTCAAAACCAACATTAAGGTACTTTTCGTACACCTCGAATAAGGCGTTAAGCGCGGATTGCATGACCTGATTGACGTTGAACGGGGCATCAACGAACTCCCCAAGACTCCCCGCAGCAAAGGCGGCACTAGGAATCGTCTGCTTAATCTCGAGATCCAACCAAAGGTTGATTCCGATCCCAAGAATCACATGATCCGCCTGTCCTGTAGACTCCGCTAAGACTCCGGCGACTTTCTTGGCTTCGATCAAATAATCATTTGGCCACTTAATGCCCTGATCGCGATGAGGAACAAGTTGACGGATGACTCGGCTTAAAACCACTGCTCCTAATAGGGAGAGATCCGTGACGGGGCGATTAGAACGCCCCTTTAATAACACTGAAAAATAGAGCCCCCCCTTAGGCGATACCCACCGCCGCTTGTGGCTACCGCGACCCGCCATCTGCTCATCGGCAATCACAACGGTCCCGCTATGGGCTTGGCGCTTTTCGAGGTCTCTGAGGGTCTGGTTGGTGGAATCTACGCAAGGGTAATGATAAATCTCAAAATACGATATCACTTCATATCTACCCACTGCTCCTGTTCTTTAAGCAGTTTATCTAATCTCTCCTGGACTAGCCTTTCCACAATGGGTGGTACCATTCGCGCTAGAACCTTGTCCACTGCCTCCATTAAATTATGGGTCTTAAGATCCGACTCAACCTGACTCTCAAGCTGGATCTTATAGGCCATTGAGTCTTCGGAATTTAAAATATCCTTAGCCTTAGGTTTTAACGCGGGCTGATGTTGAGAGGGTGCTTGCATGGTCTTAGTCTCCTGTTGCTGCGTTTTTTCTTGGTCTTCTTCCCAAAGCGCATCTGAGTTAACGTCATCTTCCATCATCGTGGGTTCGGTGCGCAGCGTTGCTCTGACCAAATCTGTTTCATCATGGAACCGATGGTTAAAGACCTGCTCAAAGGAATCCCCCTCGGCTGTCACCTTAGATGCTCTAATGAAGGCGGCTGCATCCATAGGCTTGATGGAATTCTCCACAGCGCTCCTTAACGCATCCGGCGAGAAAGGCTTCTTAAGAACGGCTGCGTAATTTCTCGCATCCTTGATGTCGCGGTGCGTGATCAATACGAACGGCGGAACGTTATCCACGCGCCCAAGCCACGCTTCGACTTCCTTTGGAAAACTACTCCATTGGATATCAGCGATCTGGTCACTCAGTAGAACTAACTGAACGGGCTCATCCAGAAACATCTTCATGAGTTCCGCTCTCGAGGTCGCAAATTTGAGATGGTAACGCTGTTTATCCAAGGTCAGAGATAATACTTTTTGGACCGTAACACTGTCGTCAACGAGTAATATTGTTGGAATCACCACAAAATTATAACAGTGATTAGCCTCGAACAAAATGAATTTACAGTATTTTACTGTGCGCTGCGTTGCTCTAAAATTGAAATCATTCTAAGAGTCTAGCCCACCCACCGCCCTATCTGAAGGTCATCAACACGAATGGCTCTAAAAAAAAATGCAAGTTTCTTCATTTTTCTCTTAACTTTCCTGCATTCTTTGACGAATTAACACTTGGATGGAATGAAAGTTTCAGCCAAAGCTTTTGAAGCACTCGTTCTGGGAATGATCCCCTAGTGAAAAGGATTCACTAGTCGCCACTACAGATTTACGGCGAGGAAAGTCAACGGAGGATGATATGAGTCTTCGTATTAACACAAACGTTCAGTCGCTAACCGCGCAACATCAACTGAGTAGTAAACGTACTGAGTTGGAGAAAACGCAAAGTAGATTATCTACGGGTTCACGCATTGTGGCCCCCATGGATGACGCTGCTGGCTTGGCGATCTCGGAACACTTAAGAGCAACCATCCGAAGCACTGGGCAAAATATCCGAAACGCTCAGAACGGATTCTTTCTCTTACAGACTGCCGACGGCGCTCTGAACGAAGTCACGAATATCGTCATCCGGATGAAAGAACTCGCAGTCTCTGCCGCCTCCGACACCAACGGTGACCAGGAACGCGGTTACCTAGACAACGAGTACCAAGCCCTTAAATCAGAGATCAACCGTATCTCAGAAACGACCCTATTCAATGGTCGCCCTCTTCTTAACGGAGAAGGTGGAGAATTGGATATTCAGGTGGGCCCACATAACGTTGATAACGCCGATCGCATCAATATCTCTGCAAATATGAACGTTAGCTTAAGTGAATTAGGCTTGGATGGGAACGAGATTGCGTCTGCCGATGCAGCACGAGCCTCTTTGGATCCCACAGACGCAGCTTTAGATTCGATCGCCTTTCTCCGCGGTGCCATCGGAGCAGGCGAATCTCGATTAAGTTCTACAATTGCCAATCTTCAGGTCTATGAAGAAAACGTGTCTGGAGCCTTCTCTCAAATCCGAGATACTGATATCGCATTTGAGTCGGCCCAGCTTGCCAAGTACTCGATTCTCTCCCAAGCGGGCGTTTCGATCCTTGCTCAAGCAAACTCGTCTCCTCAATTAGCTCTGAAGCTCTTGGAGTAGTTTCAACATTCCACTAGCACCGCAACACTTCCACAGAGCAAAAACAAACTACTTGCGCTTCGCTTTCTTAGCAGCTTTGCGCTTTGGAGCCTTACGCGTTTTGCGTGTGGCTTTTTTTGTTTTTGTTTTCTTCGTTGCTTTTTTTGCAGCACGTTTCTTTGCCATAGTACTTCCCCCGTTGTGAGTGGTTAAGTGATGAATGAAAGTTCATACCAGAACTTTCATTTAATTAAGTCTGAACGAATTGTTTTCTTGAATCAAGATAAATTCGCATAACGTCATGTTTTTTTCGTTGATTTTTCCAAAAACATTTCAGGTTTTATTTAAAAAACTCCAAACACGTCTCGTTTTTTTCATTTTCTCTCCACATTCATTGAACTTTGTTTTTACCGACTGACTCATTTGCCAAAATTCTTTCTCCCATGTAGTCTGATTGCTCTCTTGGACTTTTGTTTTTTAGGAGGGTTGCGGTGAGCATAGCTGACAGCGTGGTAATGACTAGTGTGGATGAAGTTTTAAGTTGGGGTCGCTCCAATTCGCTTTGGCCCCTTACTTTCGGTTTAGCGTGTTGCGCGATTGAAATGATGGCAACTGGGGCCGCCGACTATGACTTGGAACGATTTGGTTGCGGAGTTTTTCGCGCAACTCCTCGCCAAGCGGATCTCATGATTGTCGCCGGTACAGTGACTCTTAAAATGGCTTCGCGCATTCGAATTCTTTATGATCAAATGCCTGAACCTAAATGGGTTATTTCAATGGGAAGCTGCTCCAACAAAGGTGGACCCTACTGGGCAGAAGGCTACCATGTTTTAAAGGGAGTGGATCGTATCATTCCTGTTGATATCTATGTCCCGGGATGCCCGCCGCGACCTGAGACTTTAATTGAAGCCGTGATGGCGCTTCAAAAGAAGATTAAGATTCAGCAATCCGCCATGGGACCACTTGGGATGCAAAGGAAACACGCATGAACTTCGGAGAAGTTTTTCAAAATCTGCAGGTCAAATTCCCTAAGGGTGTTCTAGAGCGGAGTGAAACCAAGCCAGATCCGTATATTAAGATAGACCCTAAATCCATTGTGGATGTTCTGACCTACATGAGAGACTCCATGCAATTTGAGACATTAGGATGCATCAGTGGTGTCGACTACCCTGAGCTGCCTGCCCTATGTGTTGTTTACCACCCCGCTTCGTACCAACATAAGATGGTAACGACCCTGAAAGTCTTCTTGCCACGACAAGATGGCGTTAGCGTTCCGACGGCTTCTGCCATTTTTAAAGCCGCGAATTGGTTAGAACGAGAAGTTTATGACATGTACGGCATCCAATTTGACGGACACCCTGACCACCGCAGGATTCTAATGCCTGAAGATTGGGTCGGCTTTCCCTTACGCAAAGATTACAAGACCCCGGACTACTACCAGGGTTTGCCAATCCCCTTGTTTTTTGAAAGTCCCTCCGCCGATAAGCCAGCGGAACAGGAAGGTAGCGCATGAATCCGACCGAAAACAACATAGAGAACCTGAAAACGGACGAACTTCTAATCAATATGGGCCCGCAGCATCCCAGTACCCATGGAGTGCTTCGAGTCATCATCACGACGGACGGAGAAATTGTCACTAAGGCGCAACCTGAGATCGGCTACCTTCATCGCTGCTTTGAAAAGCATGCTGAACACGTCGACTACATGGGCATCGCACCCTTCGTCGACCGCATGGACTACTTAGCATCCATGAATAATTCGATGGGCTACGCCATCGCCGTTGAGCAATTATTGGGAGCTGAAGTTCCTAGGCGCGCTGAATACATTCGAGTGATTACGTCAGAACTGCAACGGATCGCTAGCCACTTGATGGCCTTTGGAACCTATGGCCTTGATATGGGCGCCTTCACCGCGTTCATGTATGGGTTTCGAGACCGTGAAATGATTCTCGATATTTTTGAGATGCAGAGCGGCGCTCGACTTCTCTATAACTATATGTGGATTGGCGGAACTTACCGCGATATCACTCCAGAAATCGTTGAGAAAATCCGGGCTTTCTTAGTTTACTTCAAGCCAAAAATCGACGAATACAACACGCTGCTCTCCTATAATAAGATTTTCATCGAACGCACTGCAAATGTTGGTGTGATCGACCTGCCCATGTGCTTTTCTTATGGGCTAACAGGCGTGCTTCCACGCGCGGCCGGTTTTAAATGGGATTTAAGAAAAGATATCCCGTATTCTATCTATTCCGAGTTGGATTTCGACGTCCCCACAGGAACGGGTGAGATGGGAACACTAGGAGATTGTTGGGATCGACATATTGTTCGGATGAAAGAAATGTCTCAGTCCGTAAAAATAATCGAGCAGCTAATTGACGGCATCCCGGAAGGCCCTCACCGAGGAAAAATGGGCAAATCCATTAAAGTTCCCGCGGGCGAAGCCTACTCGAGAACCGAATGCCCCCGAGGTGAACTTGCTTTTTATATCATTAGCGATGGCTCGGCGATTCCGTTTCGAGTGAAAGCTAAAAGCCCCTGCTTTTTGAATATTAGTACCTTAGATGATTTATCGCAGGGAGTGATGGTTTCAGACTTAATTGCAACCATTGGCAGTCTTGATATCGTTTTAGGAGAGGTGGACCGATGAGCTTTGCTGAATATTTGGGCATGATTAAAGATGCACTCTTCTCAACTTATAAGGGCATGGCCATCACCTTGGGAGTTTTCTTCCAAGTCAATCGCAAGGGAGCCGTAACCATCCAGTACCCTGAAGTTCGCGACCAACTTCCCATGGGATCTCGAGGCCTGCTCTTTAATGATGTCGATGATTGCATCTCATGCCGCCAATGCGCGGTTGCCTGCCCCGTCGATTGCATCTATATCGAAGCTGATAAAAAGTCCGCCGACGAATCCCCTGATTTCACAAAAGGAGGCGTCAAAAAGACTCTCAATCTAAAAAGCTTTCAAATTGATGTCGCACTTTGTTGTTACTGTGGACTTTGTAGTGCGGCATGTCCAACGGATTGCCTTTATCATACGAAGGAATACGAGTATTCTAAGTACGATAGAGACAAATTGAATTTTGAATACCTCGACTTCAAACACTAGGTCTCCATCTCAGAAGATGGTCGAAACACTCAACGAAAATACTCTGCTTAACGAGATCATTACGGATTACCCCGATCTCCATGGTTTCATTGAGCGTCGATATGGTGTGCCCTTAAGTAATGAAGACATGACAATCCGCCTCACTGATTTTGTTTCAAAATATCGCCTACCCCCTGCCCCCATCGTACTCATGGAAATTCAATTGGCCCATTTACAGAAAGCCATTGAAGAGATTCCGCCCAAGAAGGTAGCCGCTTGGATCCAGGAAAAAAAAGAGGTTAAACTTGTGGATGTTCGAGAAGATTGGGAGAGAAAACTCTGCCCGCTTCCCAATTCCCAAGCCCTCACTGCGAGCCTTCTAGACAGAATCCTAAATGAATGGGAAAAAAATGACCTGATAGTCCTCTTCTGCCACTTTGGCATTCGATCAAAAGACGCAGCGACATTTCTAGCCGATCGAGGTTTTCAACAGGTCTTCATTATCCGAGGTGGTATTGACGCGTGGTCCAATGACGTCGACCCATCGATCCCAAAATATGACGGGCAGTACTGTTAAGACTGACGACTATTTCTGAGAAAGATTCGCGGCCTTGCTGAGCCGAGACACTAAACGGGAAGCTTTGCCCCGCTCAATCACGTTCTTCGAAGCCGCCTTCATGAGCTTTCTCTGCACATTGCCAATCATAGCCGGCAATTCCTTGATGGCCGCCTCATTCTTAGCGGCTGCTTCTGTGATCGCTTTACGAACTTTTTTTACGATGGTTTTACATTCCTCTCGCACGACCTGATTCGCAAGCCTTCGCTTCTCTGATTGTCTCGCCGCTTTAAGGGCTGATGCATGACGCTCCATATAATCTCCTCTGAATATAAGCCACCGAGAGGATTAACATTTAGCCATACAAAGTCAAGTCATTACCGGCACTTGCCTTTATAACTAGGCTCATCAAGGATTCTGGCCAAAATACCGATAATAGAATGAGGACCAAACCATGCCAAATTCCGCTCAAAAGGCCCCTTCCAAGACGATTCCCTCACTCACGAAGACAGTAGCCATTGATGCTAAATTTGTGAATGCCTTTCTGAGCAGCACAATCCATACCTTAAAGACGCAGTGCCACCACGATATTCAACCTTCAAAGTCCTTCATTCTGACCGACCCCAGCACGATTCGCCCGGATATCATGGGAGTCATTGCGCTTCTGAGCCCCATCTTTAATGGATCGGTGGCACTTTGCCTGAAAAAAGCGACCTCACTTACCCTACTTAATAGGATGATGAATTCGGCTTACACTGATATCACGGATGAAGTTGCCACCGGTGCTGCGAAACTCCTGGATGCGATTTTCCAAGGCGCACAAACAGAGCTCACTCATCTAGGCATCAAAATCGAAAAGGCAGTGCCTGAAGTTCTTCGCGGCAATGATATTAAAGTGCCTTCTCTAACAGCAGACGGCCCGACGATCGTTGTCCCTTTCAAAACCGGGAATGATTCCTTTCAAGTCCTCGTCAGCCTCACCAAATCCGGCGTCAGCCATTCATAGCCTCGATGGACACTTGACCGCTTGCCAGCCATGTCACTTCGCGGAATAATCATTCCCGATGAAATCCTCAACCTGTGTTGCCTTGGTCGTATTGTCCTTAATCTTTTCCCTACCCGCGTCTTACGCCGAACTTCTGGCGCCTGAAGCCGGCAGCTGCGCACTATTACGAATCCTTGATACCAAACAGAACTGCGAAAACATTCAGATTCAATTTGATCTTTCCTTATGCAATGACACCGCACCAGTCTCTAACCCACTAGTCGATTGCATGAGCCCTAATGAAGCGCTCGCTACGATCCGAACTCAAGAAAATACCTACGTCGCTCAACTTCAAAGAGACGGACAACTCTGGCGATCGCTAGGTCCAGTAAAAAAAATCACTGGCGTTTACCTGACTCACCGACGACAAAAACGCCCCGAAAAAGCGCCGGAACCGAGCGATTTACGCGTGCCAGAGAAAAAGAAATCAGTCGAGCTAAGCGCTCACCTAGACATGGCCTACAGCTATCATTTCACCAATCCTGGCCCACTAAGCTCTCCGAACACTGCCACGGCAGCAGGCCTTCTCGCTCCGAGCCCCAATTCCAATTTACGCCAATACGATAGTTTCCATAATCAGTTTGGACTCAACCTTGCCTCGCTAACCGCGAAGCATCAGACTCGGGAAACAGAATTTAATTTAGCCATGGGGTTTGGACAGTTGATTGAAGCAAACCACCGAAACGCTCCGGGTGCGATCGATGAAGTCACCAAACATATTCCCGAAGCCTACCTGCGTTACTCGCCAGAAAGCGTCAAAGGATTCAGCTTAAGTTTTGGAAAACAGTACACCTACCTAGGGCTCTCGCATCAGCTCCCCCGAGATAATCAACATTACTCCATGCTTTTCTCGGATACACTCGGAGCGCCCACGTGGATGATGGGCCTTTCTGCCTCCTATTCTTGGTTAGAGAACCGTCTCATCAGTTCATTGCATCTGACGAATGGTTGGAATCGCCTCTACGATAATAATCATGGAAAAACCCTGGGATTAAGTTTGGATTGGGATCCGAGCTCTACGATGACAACTCATTTTTCAACGTACGTTGGCCCTGAAAACGATCATGACGACAGCCATTATCGGTTACTGATGACAGCATCGGCCCACTGGAAGACCAGAAGGGATATCACTCTTCGCATCGGAGGCCTTTACGGAAACTCTGTTCACGAACTTATCGGGAGCATCTACCGCTCAGCTAAATGGGCCGGCATCATGGTTGGTGGCGATTACCAACCGATTGCTTGGAACCTTCTCTCTTTTCGAGTTGAAAAACTCTGGGATGAAGACGGCTTTGCGACCGGTAACTCACAGAACCTGAGTCAGGTCTGCCTCACAAGCGCCTTTTACCCTTCGGATCTCATGGAATTTAGAGTCGAGTTACGCCATGACCACTCGACGCAGGCCGCGTTCACTTCGGATTCAGGGCTAAAGGAGAAGCGATTCTCCGTGACCGCTGCCCTGCTCTACACCCTATAGGGCTGTATACTCCCCAAACGAATTTAATTAACAATATCATTTCAACGACTTGCCCCGTTGAGTCTCTCCCATGCCTCCAAACTGTATACAGCTTGGCCAAATTTTTCCCTGAGAACTACCCAGGTCTGTGCCTGATTCCTGCGTTGATCCTGGCCCCCCGCTTGCATCTTAAGGGCTTAGAAAGAACAACCATGAGAACACAACCCAAATGCCGCCTAGTCATGGCGAGCCTAATGTTAGTCAGCCATCTCGGCTCTACCGTTATTGCGGAATCTCCTTCTTTTCAAATCAAAACCCCGAAGGCCCCAGATGCAAGCCAAGCGCTCTATGAACAACAACTGAAAGATTACCAAGCGCAGCAACAGCTGCTTCAGCAGCAGAATGAAAAGCAACAAGATGATGACCGCGCGAAAGATAATAAACAGGCCGCAGCCACAGCCGCGATGGGTGCCGCGATGGCTGGGATGAGCTGCATGATGCTTATGAAGCAAGCTCAGGAAACCCAAGACCCCGCCATGAAAAATATGTTGATGACGATGGCGATGCAACAATGCGCTCAAGCTGCGCAGAATGCTGCGGCAGGTAAGCAGAATAAGAGCAATGCCAAGCAACTGACTCAGCCGCCGCCAACACCACCAACTCAGCTTGCTAGCGCGGATGATAATAGCGCGTCAGTCGAGCAAACCGCCCAACCCGCCAATCCCGGTCCTAACTTTGAAGAATCCTCATTTGAAGAATTTGAAAATCCACTAACAGCAGACGAGAAGACTGATTTTGGATTTCTCGACGATACAACGGGCAACACCAATCCTTTTGCTACGGCCCAAGGCCCCGCAATTACCACCCAAAGCCCTATCAACTTTGCAAAACTTGGATTCAACGAAAAAGGCGATGGTTTAAGTAAGTCACCCTCTGGAGTTAGTAATGGGACCTTCAGTGGGGGAGCTATCGTTAGCAACGCTCATAAGGACGATGGTTTGGGAGCTAAAGCCGAGAAAGCAAGTGACTCCAACGAAATCAGTCGGAAAATTGGCAATGCGCTTGAGAGTGACTCAGGCGGATACAGTGGCTCCTCGGACTCTTCAAGTAAGTCGGGCACTGACATGAGTTCCATGATGAGTTCACTCTTTGGAGGCGGCGACAGTATGGGACTTTTAACGTCGAATGGCCTTGAAGTCATGTCTCTCGGCGGCAAAACCAAAGATAATAAGGCCGCACCCTCAATGAATATCTTTCAATTTGCGAGCATGCAGTACCAGGTGATCGCTAAATCTGATAACCGACTCAGAGCCACAGTCGCTGAGATTAAAACATCCCCATTCTCCGCTAAGCTG
>Ga0105164_10002399_pt1 | contig 11582 bp, 13 predicted proteins | sample VDWuncwatermetaG_FD_89674 | JGI IMG/M metagenome (GOLD analysis project Ga0105164, IMG submission 89674) | Wastewater microbial communities from Netherlands to study Microbial Dark Matter (Phase II) - VDW unchlorinated drinking water | ecosystem: Environmental > Aquatic > Freshwater > Drinking...
AAAAATTTATATACTTTGTTTAAATTTGGCGCTAAATGAGGCAGATTTACTCAGGAACTTTAGAAAAGTGCGTAATAGAGTTATCAGGTGCTGCGTTCTATGCAGAAGCGTTGAAATTAGAAAAAGATTATGAACCTTCTGCTTATAAAAAACTTGAAGATGCTGCTGTTTTGTTTAAAATAGAGTTGGCCGAAAGCACAAAAGTAAAACCAGCAATTAGAAATGTATTACTTGAAAGTTTATATGATTGTTATCAAAGGCTTTGGACTGAAGCTGAATTCCGCAAAGAGTTTATTGTGGAAATCAAGTATCCATTAAAGAATAATGCTGCTTATTATGAAAAAAGAACATTAGAATTAGCAGAGCAATTGGGTTATAAACCTAAAAAACCTGTCACTATAAATTAAAGATTGTGATTATTTCACCAAAGAAAACTCGCAAACATTTTTGTATTGGCAGGCTTTGCACTTGTTGATGTTTTTAGTCGGCTCTGGCTTTCTTTTTTCTGACAAAACATCCCTTAATCTTAGCATAGCCAAAAGAAACTGCTCTTTATGCGCGCCGCTATATTTTTCCTTCCAGATTATTTCGCCAGTGTCCCTGTTTTTTAATACAGCGTAAATTGGCTTTTTTATCAAGTCGCTGAAAGAATTTTCCAGCAAATAGCAGTATGCCCATATCTGTTTTCTTGTGCCAATGTAAGCGTAGTCGCTGGGCTTGTCGTCTGTAACATAAATTCCATTCTTGTCACATTGCAGCTCGTCTATTCTTCCCAAAAGCACGACATTATTGCTTATGTGCTGCAATTCCACTTCTCTTGAAGTAATTAGCTTTTCGCTTTTGAAAAATGCTTCCCAAGTTGTTGGCTCAGCAGTCTTTACGAAATTTTCATATTTTGATTCATGAATTAATTTGCCTTCAGTCATTGGCTTTGTTTCTATCAATGGCAGTTTCTTCACTTTGCTGAGAAATAATTTCTGCTCGCAGAAGCTCGCTTCCTGAAACCAAGAAGCGCCGATGATGGTTGGTTGGTTTCGCATAATAAGAAAAGAAGATTTTGGAGTATAAAAAGATTAGGATAACCATGGGCATTTTGATTGAGGTGGCTACATTTGGAATTGTTTGTGGTCACCTAGGTATTCCTATTGTTTCTTTAATTTTGGTTTATAATCATCAAAATGCCTGATGCAGAAAAATATTAGTTTGATTGCTAGTTTTTTAATTTGTCGTTGACCTTCAGTATTATGTTTTTTCTCATTTGCCTGATTTTCCCAATAATATCTTTGCCCTGCTGAAAATCAACTTTCTTGCCGTAATAGTTGATGCCATTTCTCGCATATCTGAACCTGTCAAAGCTTGTGTAATCAAAATCCGGCTCTAATTTTTTGAGAAGCTCACCCAAGCAAATATGATTTGTTACTTTATAACTGTGCAGTATGCAGAGAGCCTCCAGCACTTCTCTTAAGGCGTCATAAGCCATTGGAAGATATGCATTGACGTTTAGCTCGTCTAACTTTGCAGAATCTAATGCTTTATCTTTTATTTCAGAAACTTCCAGCAAAGATCTTGCCAAAGATTTGCTTGGAACTGATTTTTTTACAAAGCCTTTTCTTTCGCATTCATTCAAGTCCATACCATCTCCCCTTCTAATATTATCCCATTGAGCACATTGCTAATCAAATGCCCGTTTCTAAGCTCTTTTAGGTTTTTTACAGCAAATAACTGGATTTCCCTCTTTAATTTTTTTCCGTATTCTTCCCTTCCAGAAAACTCCTTTGTTTTTTCGCTTATTACGGCAATGTCTATGTCGCTTGTTTCTGTGTCAATGCCTTTTGAGCATGAGCCAAACAATATTATTGTAGGCTTTAGGTAAAATTCCTTCAAGCTTTCAATTAAGCCCGATTCCCTCAGTTTTCTTATTGTCCAGTATAATTTTAAATCCCTGTACGAGCTGCTTTCCAAGTCTGCTTTGTAGAGGTCAAGCATCCTTTCCTTCCTGTGCTTTAATATCGACTGCTTTGCAAACTCCTTCAGCTTATTGCTTGCTGTTGCAGGGGCTGTTTTTGCCAGCCTTGCAACCTCCCTTACATTAAATTCCTTGTTTGGCTCCTCAAAAAACAGCCTCAAGATGTTTATTTCTTTGAACATATGTTCAAATAATTGGACAGTTGTTTATAAATGTTTTGGTTTTAATCGCCTTTATAGAGGAAGTGTTTTAGGTCTTTGAACCAAGAATGAGAATTATTCCTTATTTCTCTAAGGTTTATTTTTTCTTCTCTGTCTTCTTCGATTGCCTGCACATTTGCTTCCAGAAATGTCTTTATCCTGTCTTTTGTGCCGTAGACTATGGCGATTTGCTGGATATTATGTAAAAATTGATTATAACAGCTTGTAGCGTGTCAATATTTATATATACCTTAATTTATCTTCAATTTTTATCAATAGTGATAGAATAAAAATGGAAAATAAACCAAATTATTATTTTATTGCCGTTTCGACTAGGGTAAATCTTGATTTATGCATGAAATATGGCTTATCTGGATTCACGAACAGTAAAAACGGCTTTTGGGCTTTTGTCGACATTAAAGAAGAAGATTTTGTTAGTTTTGTTTATGGCGCAAGAGCTTATAACTTATATAAGGTTGCCAAAAAGATTGCTATAGAGAATGCGGAGAATTTGCCACCTTGGACAAATATTACATTTAAAGAATCTGGAAAAACTTACTATTTTCCATTCAGATTTGAGCTAAACCTAATTAGGGAGTTTAGTGAGCCGATAGTAAGGTATGAATTTGCATATATTGCAGAAAACCTTTTATTAAGAGGTGGTTACGCAAAAACCCATTTTCAAGGTGACCAAACGACATTACAAAATGTTTCATCAATGGGGAAAAAATTTGAAGGGAATGTAGAAAGAATAAAATACGCCAATATCACGCAATTTAATCCGAAATTAACGTTTGATAAAAATCAAGTAAAAATACCATATATCTACAAGTTAGAAGAAATATTCTTACAATCAATAATTAAGCACAAGTTATATAATAAATCGGATTTAATTAAATTTCTCAAAGACACACGTTTTGATGAAGTATTAAATCTAAATTTTGAAGTGCTTAGCGAGAAAGCGTTAATGCAAGGTCTTGTGGACATATTATTAAAAGAGTCGATACCGATTGGCACTTCAAAACAAATAGTCATAGAAATAAAAACTAACGAAGCAACATTAAAAGATATAAAACAAGTAGAAAATTATGTCAAAGAGTTAGGCAATGAATGTGTTGGCGGAATCTTGATAGCAAAAGATTTTCAGAAAAAACTATTTCCGAATAATTCCTCTATTAAACTCGTAGGATATAAGTTTGAAAACCTTGAAAAGGAAGTTTATGATTTTGAAGATTTAATTAAAAGCGCAAATTTGTCTGTTGTAAATTAATCATTTCTGAATTTTGTAACCCGTTACCAAATTCCGTAACTTAGTATTAAATACCACTTACCTTAATTCTTCAAGATCCAATGGTATTATTGGATTTCAAATTTACAAATCTAAACTCAAAGCAAAAAACTTATGCCAAGATCTATAATGGTGATTGCTTTAACATTTTTCCAAAAATTCCTTCTGAATCAATAGACTTGGTTTTCGCCGATCCTCCCTACAATATGTCAAAAAAGAGGGGCTTAGGATGGAAATATAGCAAGCACATCACAATGCAGGAAGAATGGGACATATTTTCTAAAGATGAGTATTTTAAATTTAATCAGGCATGGATAAAAGAATGTTTGAGAGTTCTAAAACATGGCGGTAGCTTATGGGTATGCGGCTCTTTTCATAATATCTACCAAGTTGGTTTTATTTTACAGCATTTGGAGGATGTTAAAATTAATAATAGCGTTGTTTGGTTTAAACCGAATGCTCAACCAAACATAACTTGCAGGATGTTTACAGAAAGTACAGAACATTTAATCTGGGCATCTAAAAATGGAAATGGGCAAAAATGGAAATTCAATTACGAGACAACTAAAAATCTGATTCATGATGACTTAAATCCGAAAGGAAAGCAAACGAGAAATGTGTGGTGGATTCCACTAACGCCTAAAAGCGAGAAATGGGCAGGGGCACATCCAACACAGAAGCCTATAGAGTTATTAAGAAGAATAATCTTATCTTGTACCAATGAGGGCGATACAGTTTTAGACCCATTTTTAGGCTCCGGGACAACTTCTGTGGCTGCTAAGATGTTAAAGAGGAATTCTATAGGGATTGAAAAAGAAAGAAAATACTTGGATATAATTAGAAAAAGATTGAATCCTGTGCAAAGAAAAATAAATGAAGAAAGTGAAATTGAAGTATCATCATAAAAAGAAATTCTTTATGATTACTTTAAAATGAACACTCGCCTCTTAAAAATCCTGGAAGAAGAAGTTTCTAAAGAAAAAGCAAAGAAGAAAAAGAAGCCAATATTCAATCTAAGGAAAGAGAAAAGGCTTATGTATTATTCGGGCTGGCACAAAGACGATAAGCCCGTGGATAAAGAAGAAAAAAAAGAAAAGCAGATGAAATTGGAATAAAACTTTATTTTTTCTTTATTTTATAAACCAAAAAGCCGATTAAAGCGCCGAGAAGAAACCAGAAGATTAGGCTGACTATTACAGAAGTATAACCTTCTAATTTTAAGATTAAGCTGGGTAGTAATGGAATTGCTAAGTATACTAAACATCCAATATTATCATTACATGTCTTAAAAGATATAACCCAAAAAAGCAACATGAATAAGCACAATGCAAATCCAGAAATCCAAATTATTTTTTTATCCATTTTAATCTAACCACTTTGATTTATCAAGTTTATCGTTCTTTCATAGAAGCTTAAGTCTTGTTTATTTAAAGATTTCCTTATTATACTTTTTGTTCTATCTTTTTCGTCTAAAGTTGAATGCAAGGCAAAAATATCAAAATACTTCTTTGAATTTATATTATTAACATTTTGATAAATTTTTTGTTCATCTTTAACAGTTACTATACCGTCGTCTGTTGTTAATCCGCTCCCTTGAATTATCACAAAATTCGGAACTTGTATATTCCCTGGTTGGGTGTCAAAGCTTGAATTTATTATATTTTCATAGAATTTCCATAGATTTAAGGATATTTTATTAGACCCTCCCTTTGGTATATAGTTTCTATTAAAAAGACTAGCTATCGCTATAGTTTCAAAAGTATAATGATTTTTACCTATAGACTCTAGTATTCTTGAAACTTCTCCATTTTTTGAAAAAATTACACTGCCAAACGTACTATTTCCCTCAAAACTCCCCGGACATCCCACAGCAACAAACGTTTCTATTTTATTTGAATCGAATTGTCCTCTCTCCAAAGTGTCCAAAGCTGCTCGACAGCCATTGCTAAATCCAACATACTGCAAATTGTCTTTTCCTGTGAAAGTCAAAACGCCATTTAGCAGCGCAGGAACAAATATATCCGTCAAATTATAATAAGTGTAATCAATGCAGTTGTCGCAGTCTTGATTTGGGCCACCTGTAATTTCAATAAGCCAAGTATCTCTGCCAGTATTTGAAATTTCAGCTCCTAAAGTTTCCCAAGTCGTCAAATTGCTGAACAATCCATGCGCTAGAACAACAGGCACCTCAACCGGCATTCCAGTGGAATTCAAATATTCCAGATAATCGCTGCTTAAATTTGGCTTTAAATTTCTTAATCTTAAAGTTATTCCATTATTAGTGACTACATTTTTATCGTAAACATTAAACATTTCGTCATTAAGCGCATTGCTGACTATTTTTTTGAATTCATCATCAAATGATTTGTAATGCTCAAAATTTCCGCCAAGATGAAGGAAATCATAAATTTTGATTGCATCAGCGTTTTCATCGTCAATAAACACTGAGGATTTATCTTCTGTATTCAAAAATAAATCCTGATTCTTGATAAACTCCTTAACTCCTGCAATATCGCCTTCAAGGTCGTTGCCTGCAATCATAACTTTTACAGAGCTTCCGAACAATGAATTAGTCTTAAATCCAGCGACTATTGAGCTGTAAGGATTCAATCCTTTCCTATCATAGTATATAATGCTTCCATAATCATACCCAAATTCAAAATTATTAAGCATCGTTGGATTATTATTTTTGTTTGTCGGGTTGTCTTTGCCGATATAAACTTTGACATCTGCCTTTAGCTCATTGTCAGTGTAGTAGCCGGAAACCAGATTTTTCTTGACGTAATCAATTATTACAGGCTCCAAAAATGATAAAATCCCGTATTCATCCTGCCTTGACTCAATGTAAACATAAGGCAATCCAACAAATTCCTTGACCGCAAAATTATTTGTTTCATCAGTTTCGTCTATTTCATCATCATAATCAACGCTTACTAAAACTTTTTCCCCTTTTTTCAATTCTAAAATCGAGCTAAAAGTTGCGCTAGCTCCTCTCCTTATATTAAATGAGGCAGTATTGTTTTCCAAGGTTTCTGTGTTGTAAATTATTACTCTGACATTGTCAGCTTCAATTTGTCCATTATTTTTTATTATTGTAGTAACATTTACGTGAGTCTCATTTATTTTTGAAAAAGTTATATCAGAAGCGCTTACGCTTAAATCAGATTTGTATTTATTGCTGTCCAAAAATATTTTTGTTTGGCTGCCTTGCGTCCAGAGCAAATCCATGCCTTTGTTGCCGTCGATATCAACAGCTATCGGATGAAAAATATCTAAGGAAGGCATATCAAAAATTATTGTTCCATTGAGCAAATAAATGTCATGGGAAATTATTATTTCCTTATTTCCGTCGTTGTTTATGTCTGAAGCCATAGCTGTTCCTCTTATGCCCTGTGGATTATTGCTTAATCTTACATTTGCAATTTCATCACCAGAATAGTTATAGCAGTTCAATGCCATGTAAGCAAAATAGCCTCCTATTTTTTTATCCTTGATAAAGCAAATGTCATCAGCGCCGTTTTTGTCGAAGTCAATGACAAAAGGATTTGTACCTTCCCAACTGCTGATTACAGAGCTTGCATCATTGCAGCGATTGTTTAGTATAGTATTAGCTTCGCATTTTGAAAACAATTTAGTTCCATTATGGCTGTAAACAAATAATTCTGTAAACCAGTCATTATACGGATAAAGATTCGGCAAATCATCATCATAAAATACGCTTACTGCAGTCTCAAGCTTGCCGTCGTTATTCAAATCAACCAGCACAGGCTGTCCCTTTAAGATGTTGGTTGACGCAATACCAAAAAGGCTCACAAATATATCGTCGGCAATCCACTTGACTTTTTTCTTGCTTAAATCAAATGCCATAAGCCCGTGCTGGTTGTTGCCATTGTAATCAAGCCAGAAAACAGCTTCTGTATCGCCGTCATTATCAATATCTCCAATTGCAGGCACTGTCTGAATTGTTTCGTTATAAGCAGACACGCTATAATAACTATCGGTTTCTGCGTCCAAATCTGTTATGTGGACATAATTCATCTTATCTTTGAAGATGCACGAGTTTGTGCCATTAAGGCCAATGCATTTTATGCCGCCAAAATCAGCGTCATTGACTAGCGTTATGTTAAATTTTTGATTCAATCCAGATGCATTGTATTGGTAAGCAAAAAAATAATTTGAATTGTTGATTCTTGAATTAAAAATAATTGATTTATTAAAGACGGCAGGCTGCCCCAAAATTGTGCCGACTTTTGTTTGATTCAAGATCCCTAGTTGAGGATTAAATATGATTAAAGAGTCATTGGAAAAAATTATTATTTCATTATCTCCATTTCCGTCTAAATCGCTGACTAATGGCTGAAAATTCATCCCATAAGTGTTGCTGGAAAAATTTGCTGTATCTAGAGGAAAATATCCAGTCTCATCCGAAGAGCCGGAATTCCTCAAATCATTTTCATAAGTTTCCCATGAAGCGCTTGCTCCAATGCTAAGCATTATAAAAATCGCTAAAGCTAAAACAAATTTCATTTTCCACCCCCGTTTTGTAGACTATTTTCTAGAATAAGTATTTAAGTTTTGCTGAAATTCACGCAATATAAATAGCTCATTTCAATTTTCTTACAAAATGGTAGGCGATTGCATGCCCCTTAAAGCTGATTGGTATCATGTCCGTTTCAGCCAAAAAAGTTGAGCCGTCTTTTCTCACTGCATGAAACTTAAATCGCGCTGGAGACGACAGCGGAGCAATGCTTTTATGGTAATTGCTCGAAAATTTCTGCCGGTCTTTCTCAGCAACAAAATTTTCTAGGAATGCACATTTAGAGCACATTTCTTTTGGAGTTGAGTATCCAAACATTTTTGCAAGCTTATCATTGCAAATCATGTTTTCCTCATCCAGCCAAAGATAAACTCCATCAGTGCTGTGCTTCATCAACAATCCAAACTCTTTCTCTAAATCTTTCATAACCTGCTTGTGTGTATCCATTGAAAACGACCTCCTTTGTTATTGCTTGTGAAATAACCTGGATTATTAAATGTATCTGTCAGGCTTAAAATTTTTAATATGGCCAAACTTACATTTGTGACGAAGTATAATCACCATAAACCTATTTAAAGGGATATAGTCTCCTAAACACAATGAACAAAAGTTTTTTGCCGATATCAGTTGAGGAAGGGAAAAAATACTACAAGGATTTTTCGCAGTTTGATGTAGTCTTTGTTACAGGCGACCCTTATTATGACCATCCGCTTAGCGGAATGGCAATAATCTCGAGGCTTTTGGACAAAAAAGGCTACAAAGTTGGAGTCATATCGCAGCCGCTTGAAGATAATGATTATTTTGCATGCGGAAGCCCAAAATACTTTTTCTGCATAACTTCCGGGCTGCTGGATTCAATGCTGGCAAACTACACTCCGATGCTGAAAAAAAGAGAGGGTATTCTTGTGCCTGAAAGAGCATTAATAGTTTATACGCAGAAACTCAAAGAGCTATTTAAGGGCTGCATAACTGTTATCGGAGGAGTTGAAGCAACTTTAAGGCGGTTTACCCATTTTGATTACAAAAGCAATAGCTTGAGAAGAGGAATCCTGAATGATACAAAAGCTGATTTGCTTCTTTTTGGGAATGTAGAACGCTCTATTTTGGCGCTTCTTGACAGAATGGAAAAAATTGAGAAAGCGCCATTTGACGAAATCAAATCAAAGCTGGATCTTGATTCAATTGAAGGCGTTTCATTCAGAATCAAAAAGAGCGAAATAAATCCAAAAATAAGGATGCTGCCGTCATATGAAGAATGTGTGAATGACAAGCAAAAATTCAGCCTTTTGACGAGAACATTTTATCTTCTGCCGGATGATGGATTTATAGAAGGATGCGGAAATGGATTTATTGAGCACAATAGGCCATGCCATACGCTAACTGAAAAAGAAATGGATTACATCTATGAAACGCCTTTCACAAGAGAGTTGCACCCATTATCAAAAAATTTTGAATCGAATCAAAAAATGATTGAGCATCTATATGCTTCTGTGATAATCGGAAGGGGTTGCTGGGGCTCATGCTCATTTTGCGTGATTCCATTAGTTCAAGGAAAAGAAGTTGCAAAAAGAAGCAAGGAAAGCATCACTAATGAAATTGAAGCCATTTACGGCGACGGAATCCGCAAGATAAACGATTTAACGCTGCCGACATTGAATATGTACGGCTCAAGATGCGCGCTTTACAAGCATGAATCTCAGATATATTCTCCAATAATTGGTGAGACAATAAAGGTTTATGATAAAAAGGATTATTGCAATCAGCAATGCGTAGGGTGCAAATATCGTGTATTGAGCGACGATTTGTATCCTCTGCTTGAAGAAGTTGAAAAGCTGAATGAGAAATACCAAAATACTTCTTTGGAATTGAGAAGCGCGATAAGGCATGACATTATACTGGATCAAAAAAAGCTTTTCAGGAAAATAATGCAGTTTGTCACAAGGCTGAAAATTGCCCCTGAAAGTTTAAGCGATAATGTGCTGAGGCATATGAACAAGGCAACTGCATCAGATTTCAAAGAATTCCTCAAGGAATACAAAAAAGTGAACAATGAGCAGAAAACAGACAAGAATCTTGTGCCATACTTCATAGCTGCGCATCCAGGAAGCACAAAAGAAGACATGGAAGATACAGAAAAATTTTGCAGGGAAAATAATCTTTATGTAAATTTAACGCAGGTTTTTACACCATCACCCGGAACATTATCAACAGCAATGTATTATACCGGAGAAAATCCCATGACAAATGAAAAAATATATGTGCCAAGATCTTTCAGGGAAAAAAAAGACCAGAAGAATATTTTATTAAACAAGGAAGGAATAGTGGATGATAACGGGTGAAATAGGAAATAATTTAAATAAGGCGTTTGGAAAAAATTAAATGTACATACCAAAGAAATACGGACAAAGCAAGATTGACAAGTGCCCATACTGCCAGAAACAGGCAACAGCAATGAACAAGCAGGGTGTTCCTGTCTGTTTACAGCATAAAGATGAGCGCCTTGATAACTTAAAATGCATTTGCGGCTCAACTCTGGACATTTTAAACGGCAAATTTGGGATATTTTTCTCGTGCATGAAATGCGGCAACATGAATCTAAAAAAAGTTATGGAATTCAATACAATAATTCCTAAAATCAAGAATCAAAAAGAGATTTATCAGCAAAAAAATGAGAAATTCCAAAATAAAAAAACAATAACTGTGAGGAGCGATGACCCAAGATATTTTGACTAAGAACGAGAGAAAAGGTGCACACTCACGTAAAAAGTAGCAAGAATCGTGGCGTTCGCTATCCGTATTATTGTACGTGCACAGTAAAATTTTTATTATTTTTTATTGTGCCCGTAACTCTTTATTTGATCAATAATCAACTGCAAAATTCTAGAGATATAATCTCTGTCACCACAAAATATCTTATTAGAGAAAAAAGATATCTTAATCTAATAGTTTACAACCTAATCGTTCTAGCTTAATTCTTAAAGTGTCATCTAAATCTGACAAATCTTCCGGCATTATGGATATAAAATGTTTTCCTGCTTCTTTATATAATCTTTTTTTCTTTTCCATTTTGTTATCATAATCTTCTGTTCCTTTTAAGCCCCAATATTCAATTATTATATCAAATTCTGTCAAGTAAAAATCTGGTCTAATCCAACTCTCTAAGTGACCATTTTTATTTTTCTCGTTACCTTTCAAAGTGATTTGTTCATCGTAATCAAAATCAATTTTATGCGAGTACAAGAAATCAGCAATCAATTTTTCTCCTTGAGACTGTACTTTTAAACCTGACTTCGATAATATGTTACATTTTTTCTTTATATCTTCCTCAAAATTGGGTACTAATTGGGTAGGCAATCTCCCTTTTACTTCGATTTTAGTCTCTCCATTAAGCTCATCCTCTTCTCCTTCAAAAAAATTTAGTCTATCTAATCCCTCTGAATTATAGTATATTTTAAGGCACTTAGCACAAACAGTTCTTCCTTGAACATAATTATCGCCACCTTCATTGCGATATTCAATTCTCTTACATTTATCACAGTATACCCTCTTATCTATAAAAGAGGATAACTATATAAAGTTTATTAAGAGTGT
>Ga0105164_10002400_pt1 | contig 11579 bp, 7 predicted proteins | sample VDWuncwatermetaG_FD_89674 | JGI IMG/M metagenome (GOLD analysis project Ga0105164, IMG submission 89674) | Wastewater microbial communities from Netherlands to study Microbial Dark Matter (Phase II) - VDW unchlorinated drinking water | ecosystem: Environmental > Aquatic > Freshwater > Drinking...
GCATTTCAGCAACTTCTTCTCTTGTTTCAATCAACTGTATTACTCCTTCAGGAATTCTATTTTTTTCAGTAGCTTCAGATATTATTTTTACCAATATTCTGTTTGAAAATCTTGCTTCTGAGCCGCCTTTCAGGATTACAGCATTTCCAGATTTTAAGCATAATGCGCTGATTTGCGCAACAGCATCAGGCCTCGACTCAAATATCGCGCCTACAACTCCAATAGGGCATGTAATCTGGTAAAGCATCAATCCATCATCAAGCTCAATCTGCGACAAAACTTTGCCAACCGGATTTTCCAGCTTTGCAACACTTTTAATTTCTTCAACCATCTCATTTATTTTGTCCTTGTCAATTACCAATCTTTTTATTAAAGCTTGGCCTAGTTTTGATTTTTTTGCTGATTCAACATCTTTTTTGTTTTCAATAATTATTTTTTTGGAATTTTTTTGTATTGAGGCTGCAATGCTCAGCAAAGCCTTATCTTTTGTTTCTGTCGAAAGCACAGCTAGCATAAGCGATGCTTGCTTTGCGAGTTCTGCTTGTTTTTGTATGGTCATTTTCCCAACTCCTTGCTTCTTTTTACAGCAGCATCTATTGCCTTTATTAAACTATTTTTAACTTTGTGGCTTTTCAAAACACTTAATCCTGCTATAGTTGTGCCTTTTTTTGATGCAACCATTGCTATCAGCTCATCTGGCGAAATATTTTTTTCAAGCAGCAGCTTTCCAGTGCCTGATGCAGTTTGGCTTGCAAGCTTTAAAGCAACATCTTTTGGCAATCCATTTTTAATGCCTGCTTCTGCAATCGCCTGAATAAAATAAGCAAAAAAAGCAGGACCAGAGCCGCTTACAGCAGTTACTGCATCGAGCAAATTTTCATCTAAACAAAAAGAAATTCCTGCTGAATTCAATAATTTTGATACAATATTAATATCATCCTTTGTTGCATATTTTCCAGCGCAAAAACCAGCTGCCATCTCGCTAACTAAGCAATTAATGTTCGGCATCACCCTTATTATCCGTTTTTTGCCAATTATTTTTTCAATATGCTTTGTTTTTATTCCAGCTGCAATTGACACTACCAGCTGATTTTTAATATTATTTTTTATCTCTTTCAAAACTTCATCTATGTTCTGCGGCTTGACGCAGATAAAAACAATATCAGAATTTTTTACAGCTTCTTTATTATTATTTGTTGTTTTTATTCTAAACTGTTTTTTTATATTTTTTAAATTGTCTTCGTTTTTATCGCTTACAATAATCGTTTTTGCTAAATTATTTTTATGAATGCAGCTAATCAAAGCTGCTGCCATTTTTCCGGTGCCTATGAAAGATATTGTTTTTGGCATAATGTTGAATAAATCTAATTTTTGTTTTTTACTCTTTTATTTATTTATATTCCTCTCCTAATATTCATTTCCTATATAAAATATTGGTCTAAAATTAGTATTATTTTTTTTGGTAAATAGCTTTTCCGACATTATAAAAGACTTTTTAGGTCCGTATTTCTCAATGAAACTTAAAAATGACTTACTAAAATTTGGCCTAGTAAGATTTGATTTTATTTCAATTGGGGTAACATTGCTGTCTCTTTCTACTATAAAATCAACCTCAGCCATAGATTTTGTGCGCCAGTATTTAAGCTCAATACCCGCTTTCAGCAATTCAGAAGCTACAAAATTTTCATATAAGCTTCCCTTGTCTGGCCTGTTTTCAATAGGCTGGAAGTTTTTTATAACTGCATTCCTGAATCCAGAATCTATAAAAAAAGCTTTTGGCGACTTCACAAGCTCGGTTCTCTTATTTTTGTGAAATGGTAGACTTCTAGCAATTATAAATGTCTTTTCGATGACATTCAAGTATTTAAGCAAATCTTTATGATTAAAGCCCGTAATGTCTGAAAGATCTTTATAGTTTATAATATTCCCTATCTGGAGAGACAATGCATGTATAAGCTTGCTTAGCTTGTAGTCTTCAGGCAAATTCAGAATTTCTTTTATCTCTTTGAGAAAATACGTGTTGTAAATATTCCTTAATACAAGTTCCTTTTCTGATTTATCCTCTGATAAGATGACTCTTGGATAGCCGCCGTATATGCAGAATTCATTAAAATATGGCATAATCCTGTTTATAATTGGCATTGTAAGTTTTCTTTTTTTCGAAATGCTGTATAACTCACTATTTTTGTAGTTAAGGTATTCTTCAAATGAAAATGGATGCAGAGTGAATACAAATATCCTCCCAACAAGAAATTTTATGCTTTGAATTGACAGTTCGGTTGCAGACGAGCCTGATATTATGATTTTTGTCCTGCAGTTGTCATAGATGTACTTTAAGTTCTTGCCGCCTTCTTTTGCATACTGGAACTCATCTATGAAAACATAATCGTGCTTTTTAATATACAGGTCGATAAAAGAATTAATATCCTCACTAAATAATTCTAAAGTTTGCCTGTCTTCAAAATCCAGAAAAATTGCATTTTTGCAGCTTTCATAGAAATGCCTAAGGAGTGTGGTCTTTCCTGACTGCCTTGGCCCTATGACTGCTATTATCTCTCGCTTGCCGAAGTACTTCTTTATATCCTCTTCCAAAAATCTTTTTATATACATTTTAACCCTGCTAAAATTACATCTTTAGTAGAAAAAGCAGGCTTAATATATAAATGTTGTGGTTTTGACGCAAAAAAATCATTCGGCACTAATCAAAGCTGCTGCCATTTTTCCGGTGCCGATGAAAGATATTGTTTTTGGCATTTTATAATTATTATAAAAATAAATAAAAAATAAATTTAGTTTTCTGAATTTTCTCCTGTTACATCTTTGCCGCTTGAAGGATTATTCCATGGGAACATCCCCTGGCCTCTTGTGCCGTAATCATACCTTCCCCCTTCCAAAATCTTTTCAGCCTCTTGGAAATAATAAACATCACTTTCTGCAAGATGCTTTAAGTACAACGCAATGCCTCTTGTTGATATATGCGGATATGGGTTTTCAGACCACTCATTTGCATAGCCCGCCCATCTCCAATAATACATATTGCCCCAGAAAATGAATGGCAAACCTTTGGCACGCCTGTCAAATGCAGGGTCATATTTTGTAGGTTTTCTTTCCCCTGAAATGAAATTTTTTCCGTCAGCTAATACTCCATCTGGCAGTTTCATTTTGTAATCTCTTTTAACTTTATCCTCATCTTCTGGCACATGCTTGTTGAAGTCTCTCTCAAAATCAAAAGGGGTTGCTTCAATATACCCTTTGGCATCTAAGTGAAAGATGCTTGTAGGGTCAACGCCTCTTCTTGCTAAATACCACCCAAATCTTTTAATTCCAGGAATCCAATCTTTGAAATAAGGCGCCTTTAATTCTTCGTGATATCCACCCATAGATTCTATTACATAATCTCCAATTGATTTTGAATGCCGGTGATACCTTCCATCCCTGATGTCATCTCTTACAGAGTCCCAATAGCCAAAAATCATTGTTGACATGTCAAGCAAATCTATGTATCCTATCAATTCTTTGTCATTAACTTTTCTGAGTGTTCTTGTTGGTGTTCCTGTAATTTTAGGTCCTTCCTGATTGTACGTCACAGCCAAACCCAAATGCCTTTTTAATACCTCATCTCCTCCGGCTTTCATGGCGATTGTTCTTATCTGCCATGGATTTTTTGCTATCTCATTCCACCATTTATCTATGAGTACAGTTCCATCATCAGCAACTTCCAGAGGATGCCCATATTCATCAAGCCCTGGCGCAACCTCTTCAGGCCGTTTGTAAAAATTATCTGCCTTGCGCCTAAGCTCGTTGCGTATTTGCTGTATATTCTCTATATTATTAATCTCTTCCTTTCTTGCTTCATGGCGTTTCCATCCTTCTTCTCTATTCTCTTCTTGCCTCTTTTCTGCTTCTACTTCTTCCGAAAGGAGTTTGATTAGCCCAACATCATTGTCATTTCTTTTGCTTGTGGTAACAACCATATCTGCAATTCCATCAAAATATTTTTCGATATCTATCTTCTTTTTTTCTTTTTGTTTTTTTAGTATTTCATCTAGTACCCCCTCAATAATATCCCGGTTTTCGGTAAAAAATGTTTCTATTAAATCATCAACTTCTGGCTGACCGACCTTGAAGCTATAAAGTAAGTCATTGTACATCTCATCTTTATCCTTCACTCTTTCTGCATTTGCATCTTCGCTAAGTCCAACAGGCTCAAGCGAGCCTTTTATTGCTAAGCTGTTTTGTTTGATATGAGCTTCAATTATTGCACTTCTTTTTAGCGAGTTAATTATCAAATTTTTTATATTGTTAATCTTAGTATTTACAGGATCAGGCGATTGTATGACAGCAAATACATCTAATCTTATTATATCTATTAACTTATTTTTTTTGTTTAACAAGCCGTCCATTGCCAAATCTCTATGCTTAAGAAGCTTAATTATTTCTTCAAGTTTGGTTTGATTGTCGTTTGCACTGTTCAATATATTTAATATTGCCACTCTGTTAGCCCTAAAAATATTTTCAATCTCATTTTCAAATATGCTTCTATTTGCTGTCATCCTTCTAAGGCTTGCTATGATTGTATCTTTTTCACCGATAATGTTTCGTCTTTCTAGTTTTAATCTATTGATAATCCCACCAACTCCATTAATTCCCTCAAGTTCCCTTAACTCTTCTGCATAAACATCTTTAAATTCAAAATACTTGAAAACAAGATTTTTTTTGGTTTTGCCACGAATTGTTTCTTCAACTTCCTTAAATGCAACCTGTTTTATAACTTTGTAAGTGTGAGGAAATCTTATCCTAAATTCTTTTATTCCCTCAGGAGAAAGGTCTTCCAAAAGTTTTTTCCTCTTCTGGTCATATACTCCAAGCTTACCGCCAAGACTATTTAGGCTTGTAAGGTTTTCTGATTCTATTTTTTCAATCGTTTTAATTAATTCTTCAACTGCTGACGACATATTAGTAAATCTTGTTCTAACCTCTACAGGAATAGTGCCTTGTTGCAAACCTTCTATGTTAAATTGTTGATTATGTGCCTTTATACCCTCTTTTAATTTTTCAAGCCCATCCTTGCTGAAAATGTATAGCTCCTCTTTTAGCTCAGGGTTTTCTTCATGGAACACCTTTCCCGAGTTTAGCTTCATCTCTGTTATATATTTTGCTTCCCATGGTTTTCCCATGTATTTCGAAAATATATATTCTACTCTTCTTTTTTCCCACCCTCTTGCTTTCCATTCATCTTCATTTTGGGAAATGATGCAAGGTAACTTATTGGTGACAATACCTGTTCCGTGCTCAAACCAGTCACGCTCAATCCTAATCCTATGGTAATCAGAATAAGGACCCATATCATAATAAAGTGCTACAATTCCATCTGGATACGCAAACTTTACCACAGACTTTTCCTTGCCGCCTTCACCTTTGACTTCAACAACGTCTATATCTTCAAAGCCCAATTGATTGCTTTGTTCAGGCCATCTGTTCTCTACAACAACCAATCGGTTATCATACAAATTCTTATTCAAATCCAGCCAGCCTTTTTCTAATTCTATGTAGAGTGGATGCGGCGCTTCAGGCGGCTCTCTCCTGCCCACCTTAAATCTTCTGATGAATGGCAATTTTACTATTCTATTCCTCAAGACTTCGAACCAATGCTTGCCTTTGGCTTCTACTTTTTCACCTGCTGTTTTGTTCTCTGGTTCAGCCATTGCTTATCACCTATTTTTATTTTTAATTATCTTATTAACCTTTTTAAGACTCCTTTCACATAATCAAATTCAAAATCTTTATTTCTTATATTCTGAAAATAATTGCTTGGAAATTCATTTGCAGCTGGCATATAATCCACTTTTAGCTTGGGTAATATGTAAATATGAATCTGATTGAGATTGGCCAAGAGTGCTCTTGCTTCTTGAATTAACACTTCCATTTTTCTAAAATCATCTTCGTCCAAATGTTCAAATCTTATAAATGATCCTCTTTGAAACCAAGCTGTATGGGCGGCCCTGTCAGCGCCAGCAGTCAACACACCCGCTCTTATATCGTTTAGATAACTTCCTCTGGAAATTTGTTGCCATACATACTTAAGGTTAGCCATTGATATTTGATACAACTTTTCCAAATGTTTCATCATAAATTGCGGATATATCTTACTAAGAATGGCATCAAGATTTTTTGTATAGCTTTCGTAATCAGCAACAAAACCCTGCGCTTTTGACGAAAATTCATTTACATCATTATTTAATCTATTGAGAATTATTCTCCTTCTCCTATTCAGCAATCCTTTAAGCCCGCCTAAAACTTTTTCTGCTGACAATCCAATGCCGCTCATTCTTTCAAGCAATTCAATAAGTTCCTCTACAGATTTCTCTTTTTTCCCAATCAATTCTGATTCTCGAGCCTCTAACAATTTATATAATTCAACTGAAGCCGGAATAATGATTTTTTGCCTTTGGTAAGACTGGTGCTGAAGTCTTGCTAATAACTCCTGCAAGAACCCCGGCTTTGCAATTTTATCGCCTTCCCAGGAGCCGCCCCATCCTTCAGGGGATTCTCCAATCTTTTTTTTGTTTGTTTCTAGGAGTTTTCTGAATTCCACATTTCCGTATTTGGTTTCAAACAACTCAGCGTGCCTGTCAAAATTCCTGCCTTTTTCGTCTCCATTTTTACCCCAAAATCCAAGCTCTTGCTCATTTTCATTGTTTTCTTCCAGAGCCCTTTTTCCCCAAAAACCTTTCCATTCTCCACTTTCTTCTGATTTTCTGCATAAGCCTATCAAAAGGTTAAAATATTTAATTTGCTCGTTATAGCGCCATAAATTCCTTATTATAGGTTTTTTTAAAATATTTCTTGCCAATTCTTCATCCCCAAAATTACTTACAATTCCAAAATATTTTTCATTATCTTCAAATCCGCCTCTTAGATAAAGATTAAGTCTTCTTATAAAGAAATTAATGTCATATTTCAGAGCATAACCAGCCCAATTGTTGCAGTCGTTTTTGTACCTCATTAATATATCTACTTCGTGCCCGCTTATTATGGAAAATAAAGTTACTAATTGTTTTGATATTTTTGCATCTGCAATTGATTTAGCTTTTACATTAAGTTCTTCCAAATTAGTAGAAATGTATGAAACAAAATGTGTTTTTCCTTGCCCTAATGCTTGTACTAAATCTGCAAATACCCAGCTTGTGCTGCTGTCATTTGGCAAAATGCCATCAAGCTCTTTCGCAAATTCTTTGTCAATCTGCGCTATTGAACTTACTGCAATTCTAATTTCATTTGAGTCTAACCTTTTTGATGCTTTACACTTATTATACAATCGTAATGCAATAGCAAAAGAAATAAATGATTTTCTGTATGCAAACAGAAGCTGAGGCTCCAAAAGCAGGATTTGATAGTTCTCTTTCATTGACACAATTTTTTCTATTTCCTCTTGCAATGGCAGCAGAGTGTTTATACTAATTAAAACTCTGTCGCTTTTGCTTGATATTGTTGTCTCGACCATTTTACTTCAAAATTACTTTTGTATTTCTGACAGCCTGCCGCCAATTTTCTTTGTAACTACCTTTTTGCCTTCAATCATTTCAGTAACTTTTTCAAATGCTCCGGTGTCTGCTGGAATTTTTTCCATATACTGATGTGCCCGCCCCTTGTTTCTGATGTCTCCCTCGATGCGGCTTCTTAAAAATCGTCCTAGACCTATTGAGGAAATTCCTGGGTATGGATTCTTATCTGGTGGCTGCTCATCATAAAAGTTTTTCCTGCCCCAATACAAGTTAAGACCCGGATTAGCCAGTGCCCTAAGGTCAAGAGCCTGATTGGTAAATGAAACTCCATATTGCATTTTAATCTCATTGTCTGCCCACTCAGGATATTTATTTTTCTTGAGGGCATCTAAATAATCCTGTGCAGTTCTGCTTTTTTTGTGGTAGAACCCATACCTTATGTCCCATGCCAAATTTCTCCAGTCAAGCTCTATATTTTTCATCAGATTGAGAAAATGCGGATAGTCCATTACATCTTTCATGCTTGTTAATCTGCGAGGTTTCCTATACCCGTGTGCTCCATATGGCGGAGGCAAATTTCCAAATCTATCTTTTTGAATGTTAATATCCTCTACATACTCGCCGTATTGATTTACCTCATGGGTTGGCATTTCAAATCCTTCTATTACTTCTTTTCCAGCTATAATTCTACCTCCCATTTCACTTGGGGCAAACTCAGCATCGGGCCTGGCAAAAATCTGTGGATTTTCCAGCACATCACCTGTAACATTCGACATTGTTAATATGACTCCTTTAAACGTTCTTAATATATGATGCGCTTTATAAGCTTCTGCCCTAAATTTATATTTTTCATAAGATTCATGTATTTCCCTTGAAAGCTCACGAGCATGAGTTTCCAAGATTTCAAATTGAACGGCGTCTGGCTTGAAAGCTGTAGTAGGCTTTAATTTGTATTCTGATGATAGATGTACCATTGCTGTCAATTTCATATAATCATTAATTAGCTTAACAACATCTAGATTATACCTATTCCACCCAATTGGCTTTTGGCCATCGCTAGTCTCTTGGTTACCATCACCGTTTCTCCATACTATTATATCTCTTCTAAGCTTCACGGGGTCTGTGAAAACGCTTATGAGGGGCATTATTTTCTCTCCGCTCTTAACCCCCTCTTTGACAACATTCCAATATCTGTAAGTTATTTCGGCCCTTGTTGTATAATTCACGTTTGCATGTATTATATGCTTATTCTCTATCAAAACCTGTGGCTCTCTGCCTTCTGGGGCATCCCTCATATTTTTTACCCATGGAAATATCGCATTCAGCCTTTTCATTATACCTCCCTTAAAGAGAATAAATGCCCTCTTCCTGTCCTCAGCCTTGCCAATTAAAAATATGAGCAATACAACAAAAATAAACAACACCAGAGTTCCTATTCCTGTTGATGAGATTATTGTGATTGTTGGCAGCACAAATGTTGCTAGTAAAACAAATGTTACCAATGTTGCTGCGCCTGCTGAAATTATTGCAATCAATTTATTATTTCCATTATTCATCAATATTCACACTCTTTCTCCTTCATTTCCTGCTGGTGGCTCAGCCCCTGCTTGCACTTCAGTGCCATCTCCACCATCAGTTGCACCAGTTGCATACTTATTAATCAGATAATACACAACTACACCTACAATTAGGCTCACTAGCACAACAAATATAATTTTGAATGTCATTGAATTGCTTCCAGACTCAGGAGTTAAAGGTGCTCCGGTTGTAGTGCCGCCATCAGCAGTCTCGCATGTAGGACCTATGATTGGTATATGGCATCCAATAGTTCCAAGCACCCCCCTGTGCTCGGGAGATCTTACAGTCAAAGCAGCAGAAATTAGGCTTACTATAAGTATCGAAAGTAAAAACACCCCCCATTTTCCTTTATTGCTTTGGGGGCCTATAGATGTTTTCAGAGTTTCAAAAAAGATGAATACAAAGAAAAATTCCCCCATTAAAACAACATCTTTTAAGGGGTTTGCAGGTGGACTTGCCATCAAAACAGCAAACAAGCCAGCCATTAAAAAGTTCAGTGTCTTGCTTCCTTGCTTCAGCAGATAGTTCTGCAGGAAGAAATATATAATTATAAATCCAGTTAGTAAAACAAATAAACCTCCTTTGTAGTGAAGTACACCCAAAGTTTGCCCTGGTCTGCACCCTTTAGCATTACATTGTTCACTGGAAAATAAATAATGGTAAGCACCAAATATATTTCCCTGCTCCCACAAAAACTTGTCAGGCGACAGATGATACGCGATTGCAAATGATATGACAAATATTAATACCCAAAGCCCAATATTCCCTTCTCTCGATTTCAAATCAAGCTTAGGTATAAATGCAAGTGCAAAATAGCTTATAGCTGAGAGTATTATTGAATTAACAATTAATTTAATGCTGAAGAATCTTGCTAATGGACCTATTTGCCATATATATCCTGAATCTCCATAGAACCACGCAATCAATAAAGAGGCTAATGCAACTATAATCCAAACAGAGGTCCTCTCCTTATCTGCTTTGTTTGGTATTAAAATTGCCTGCAATACAAACAAAACAATTCCTATCACTGCTGCATTTATCAAAACGAAAAATATTCTGCTTCCTGCAATTCCTGTAAATGTTTGAGCATAAGCTATTGGGAGAGTAACAATCATTATTAAAAACAATGCAATATTCCAAATCAATTTATTTCTGCTCATAATTCTTTAGCTATTTCCTCCAAAATTTTATCATCAGGAATGTCATCAAACTCATAGCCTTGTGAAGTCAGCTTAAGCCACAGCCTCAGCACATTATCAGAAAAGTAGAACTTGTTTTCTTTCTTGTAAATAATATCGACTTGCATTAATCTTTCAAGAATGCTTTTTGTTACAGGAGCGCTTCTGTAAATTCGCCTTGCTATTTCGCTAAGCCTTAGCTCTTCATTTGCAATAACCCTGAGAATTGCCTTGAGAAGAGTTTGTCCGCGAGCTCTGCTGTAATAATAGTTTAATGAATCATTGCAAAAATTATAAATATAATTATTTTTTTGCAGCAATTCAATCAAAAATGCCTTTTTAACGTCTTTGGTCTCTTTGTATTTTTTAGAAATTAGTGTTGTTATGAACGGATGTCCTCTGCTTAATGCGTAGATATCATCTAATGTTTTTTGCTCAGCATTTCCTATTATCGCTTTGGCCAGCTCAGTGCTTTCTTTTTTGTCAAGATTTTTTATTTCATAGCATTCAAACGTTTTCAATAAAGCTAAGCTTTCTTTAATCGCAGAGCTTGTTGCAATATAGCTTACATTTTCAGCTTCAAAATTCACAATAGCCAAAACATCTTTGATTTGCGAGAAATTGTTTAAGTCAAGCAGGTTCTCAAAATTGTCCAGAACAATTAAAATTTTTTTATTGCTCTCTTTTCCAAGCACATCAGCAAACTTAAATGCGCTCTCAACAAGCAGCTTCTGGTCCGGCTTTATTTTCAGCAATTCATTTTCAACAGCTTTAATCAAAGAAAAAGAATTTTTGCCAATTTCATTTCCAGCTTTTAGCAGATTTTCCAAAGACAAAAATTTTTTATAGTCTTTTAGCGGCTTTTTTAAAAAATGAAAAATAATATTTCCAATAAACTCAACAGAAAAATTTTCAGGGTTAAGGCTTAATTTTTCTAAATCAATGTAAACTGGAACAACATCCTTGGCATTTTTGATATGCTCTTTGACAATAGAAGTTTTGCCTGATTTTCTCGAGCCGAGCAATGCAATATTTTTTCCAGCGTCTTTCTTAAGAGAACTTGTATTTCTATCTAATAAATCCAGATAGTACCCTCTCCTAACCCACTCTTCTTTTTTACTCAAGCTACCTGTAACCTCTTATACCTTTTGGTATATATACTTATAATATAAAAATGTTTCTATTCGCTTTATTATACCTTTAGGTATATACTTTTTTAATAAATATTCCAAATTGTAGAGAACTTCTATTTAAAGGTTGCGTTTACCTTAATTTATACTAATTGGTATATATATTTTTTGGTATAATCATAATATAC
>Ga0105164_10002401_pt1 | contig 11577 bp, 10 predicted proteins | sample VDWuncwatermetaG_FD_89674 | JGI IMG/M metagenome (GOLD analysis project Ga0105164, IMG submission 89674) | Wastewater microbial communities from Netherlands to study Microbial Dark Matter (Phase II) - VDW unchlorinated drinking water | ecosystem: Environmental > Aquatic > Freshwater > Drinking...
CTCGAGACGCTGCTCGATTATTTCAAGAGCGCGTATTCTGCTAAGTTTAGCCAGGGGGTTATCGAGGGGAATATAAATGCGATTAAGGCCGCGTATGAGCGGGTTAGGGGTGAGTAATGGAGCTGCCTAACTGGAAAGAGATGCCGCCCGGGGGATATATCCTCGACGCTGGCAATGCTGTCCGATATAAGACCGGCACTTGGCGTACCTATAAGCCGGTATGGTGTGAGAAGAAGTGCATCCAATGTTATCTATGTTGGATATCCTGTCCGGACTCCGCGATTTTAATCAAGGACGGCAAGGTGGCGGGAATAGATTACGAACATTGCAAGGGGTGCGGGATATGCGCGAAGGTCTGCCCGCCGAAGGCCCATGCGATTGATATGGAAAAGGAATGAACCCCGTTACATCCTTAACAGATGTGATTGTGGGTTCTAAAGTAACTATTTTGGGGAGGATGTAACGGGGTGAATAAAGTTCTAGCAGTAACGGGTAATGATGCCGTTGCATACGCGATGAAGCAGATAAGCCCTGACGTTGTAGCCGCGTATCCAATTACGCCGCAGACATCGTTGATGGAAAAATTTTCTGAATACGTTGCGGACGGCGTAGTTGATACCGAGATGATTCTGGCCGAGTCCGAACATTCGGCGATGTCCGCCTGCGTGGGCTCCTGCGCCGCAGGCGCGCGGACAATGACCGCAACCTCTTCGAATGGGCTTGCGCTGATGTGGGAGGTGCTCTACATCGCCGCCGGAACAAGGCTTCCCATAGTTATGCCGATGGTCAATAGGGCGCTCTCGGCGCCGCTTAATATTCACTGCGACCACTCAGATGCGATGGGCGCAAGGGATTCCGGGTGGGTCCAGCTATTCTGCGAGAATGCGCAGGAGGCGTATGACACTACCATTCAGGCGGTTAAAATAGCAGAGCGGGCGGATGTTTTGCTGCCGGTAATGATCTGTTACGACGGCTTCATAATAAGCCACGGCGTAGAAAATGTTGAGATCCTCGACGATGCCGCTGTCAAGAAATTCGTCGGCGAGTATAAGCCAAAATATACGCTCCTTGATAAAGACCACCCGATTGCGGTAGGCCCGTTAGACTTACCTGACTATAATTTCGAACATAAACGCTCCCAGGCCCAAGGGATGAGAAATGCGCTTGGTGTTATCGTAGAGGTGGCGAAAGAATTTGAAAAGAATTTCCACAGGGAATATGGCCTAACCGAAAGCTACAGGTTGGATGACGCGCAAGTCGCGATCGTCCTTTTGGGCTCTACAGCAGGCACGGCAAAGGATGTTGTAGATGATCTGCGCAGCCACGGCGTCCCCGCTGGCTTGCTGAAGGTGCGCTCTTTCAGGCCTTTTCCGGAAGAGGAGATTGCGCAAAAGTTAAGCGCGCTAAAGGTATGCGCTGTCTTAGACAGGGCAGATGCATACAACGCAGTGGGCGGGCCGCTTTATACAGATATTCGTGCCGCGCTCTTTAATCGTTCGAGCATAAAGTTGGTCAATTACATCTACGGGATAGGCGGGCGCGATATGGGGGTAGAACAGATTCAACAGGTATACGCAGATTTGACCGGTATCGCGTCAAGCGGCAAAGTTAAGAACGAAGTAACGTATCTGGGTGTGAGGGAGTAGACGAGGTTTGTTGTGTTTGTTGGGTTTATTGCGTTCGTTGCGTTAGAAGGCGACTCAACAAACTCAATAAACGCAATGAACGCAATAAACTCCCGAGCGGAGCGAGGGTACATGGTGAACCTAAGGGAATTAGCTAAGAAGCAGGATATATTTACGCCCGGCCACCGGCTATGCGCGGGCTGCGGCGCGGGGACGATAATGCGCTCAGTTACGCTCGCGGCAGATCTGCCATTGGTTGTATCTTCTGCGACCGGGTGCGTAGAAGTATCGTCGGTGCTTTACCCTTACTCGTCATGGCGATGCTCGTTTATTCACAACGCCTTTGAGAACTCTGCCGCGACGATGAGCGGTGTAGAGACCGCGCATCGCGCGCTTAGAAAGCGCGGCAAACTGAAGGATGAATTCCGCTTCATTGCGTTCGGCGGCGACGGCGGAAGTTACGATATTGGCCTGCAATCGCTCTCCGGCGCGATGGAGCGCGGCCACAGGATGCTGTATTGCTGTTACAACAACGAGGCTTATATGAATACTGGCGTACAACGCTCGTCAGCGACGCCAAAGGGCGCGGCGACTACAACCTCGCCGGCTGGCAAGGTAAACCAGGGGAAGAAGGAATTCCCAAAGGATTTGACCGCCATAATGGTCGCGCATAGAATTCCCTACGTCGCGCAGGCAGCTCCAAGCCACTGGAACGATTTAATCACAAAGGTTCAGAAGGCCCTCGCTGTCGACGGGCCGGCGTTTATGAATATTATCTCGCCTTGTCCCTTGGGGTGGCGTCATGCAAGTGAGCTCTCCATGGAGCTTTCGCGATTGGCAGTCGATACATGCGCCTGGCCGCTTTACGAAGTCAATAGCGGCGCCTATACGCTTACCTACACGCCAAAGGAGAAGAGGCCGTTAGTTGATTGGCTAAAACCTCAAGGGAGATTCAAGCACCTCTTTGAGCCGCAGAATAAGAATATTCTCGATGAACTTCAAGCTGTGGTAGACAGAAACTGGGCTGAACTTTTGAAACGCTGCGCTCCGTCGGCCCAAGAGCCTTCCTAACACAAACCATGCTGTTCTGTCAAGTAGATGATGCTGCTATTGTGAATTCAAATATCAAAAGGCAAATATCAAAGTGACAATGCAAAATCCAAAATTTTAAATCACTCGTGTCCAAAGTAGACTATGCTTATCGTCGGTAAATGTATTTTGAGATTCGATTTTAACACGTCGTTGCGAACGAGCCTCGCCCACCGTAGGTTGGCAAGTATCTTGGTTATTGGTAATTAACTTTTTGCATTTTAATATGTAATTTTACATTTTGCACTTTAATTTTTACGTTGAAACGGTATCTATTTGATAAGGCACTATGCGCATAGCGAACTACTACAATAACCGTGACGTGCGGCTCGAAGAGCTTCCTCTGCCTGCAATTAGATGCGGCGAGATTTTGATGAAAGTCGAGTCTGCCGGCATATGCGGCACAGACCTTTTGGAGTGGTACCGAGTCAAAAAAGCCCCGCTTGTTTTAGGCCACGAAGTTGCCGGGACGATCGAGAAAGCCGGCGATGGATTAGCGGGTTATAAAGTCGGCGATAGAATTGCGGCCTCCCACCACGTTCCATGCGGAAGTTGCCATTATTGCGCGCGGGGACACGAGACAGTCTGCGATATGCTGCGGGCTACGCATTTTGAGCCGGGCGGCTTCGCCGAATATCTGCGCATTCCAGCGATAAATATAGAAAAAGGCGGCGTCTATAGCCTGCCAGATGATCTCTCTTTTGAGGAAGCAACATTTATTGAGCCCTTAGCATGTGTTTTGCGCGGGCAAAGAGCCGCCCAGCTTAAATCAAAAGACACAGTCCTGGTTTTGGGCAGCGGCATATCAGGCCTGCTCCATATACAGCTTGCCCGCGAGAATAGCACGGGCTTGATATTTGCGACGGACGTTTCGGAGTTTAGGCTTAACGGCGCAAAAAAATTTGGGGCAGATTACGCGATTGATGCAAGGGAAGACGTCGCAGCGCGTATTAAGCAGTTAAACGACGGACGGCTCGCGGATTTAGTGATATTATGTACCGGCGCAAAATCAGCAATTATGCAGGCGCTGAACGCTGTTGAGCGCGGCGGTACGGTTTTGATTTTTGCGGCGGCAGATGAAGGTGTGAATATGCCGCTATCCATAAACGATTTATTTTGGAGAAATGAAATCACGCTTACGTCATCGTATGCGGCTGCTTCCAAGGAACATATAGAAGCGCTTGAGCTAATTTGCAAGAAAAAGATCCGCGTAAAAGAGATGATAACGCATCGGCTGGGCCTTGCCGATTGTGGGCAGGGATTTAAGTTAGCAGCGAGCCCGAATGATGTGCTTAAGGTAATTATAGAACCACAACGGTAAGCAAGTTTCTAATGACGAAATCCCTGCCTGCCGGCAGGCAGGCGAATGACGAATGAATGCCCAATGGGCCAATTCCTAAATATCCAATTTTAGCCATTGAAACATTGAAGCATTGGAGATTCATTCGACATTCGTCATTGGTTAATTCGTCATTAACTGTTTCTGATATATATTATATGAAGGAGGTAAGAGATATGGACTGGGGAATGAAGAATAGGATGTCTAGGATATTCAAGGAAGACGGCCGCACTGTTATGCTCGCGGTTGACCACGGGTATTTTTTGGGGCCGATTACGAAATTGGAAGAGCCCGGGAAAACCGTTGCGCCGCTTCTGCCTTTTACGGACGCGCTTATGCTTACAAGGGGTGTTCTGCGTAATTGCGTAGAGCCGAGCCAAAATATTCCGATCATACTGCGCGTCTCAGGCGGCAATAGCATTGTAGGCAAGGATTTATCTAACGAGGGAATAACCGTTGCCATCGATGATGCTATTCGGCTGAACGTCTGTGCAGTCGCGTTGTCGATATACGTAGGCTCAGAATACGAGCACCAGACGCTTACAAATTTAGCGAAGCTTGTTGATGAGTGCGAACGCTGCGGCATACCTGTATTAGCAGTAACGGCAGTTGGCAAGGAGCTAGAGAAGAGGGACGCGCGTTATTTAGCGTTATCCTGCCGCATCGCGGTGGAATTGGGCGCACGCATTGTGAAGACGTACTACTGCGAGGATTTCAAGAAGGTTACAAAAAGCTGCCCTGTGCCTGTAGTCATAGCGGGCGGCCCCAAGATGGAATCAGAGATGGATATCCTGCAAGTTGCCTACGACGCTATTCAAAACGGCGCAAAGGGCGTTGATATGGGGCGTAATATATGGCAGAACAACAATCCGATTGGCATGATAAAGGCGGTCCGCAGCATAGTCCACGAAGGCGGCACGTCAAAATCTGCCTATGAGCTATTCAAATCTAAAGGCGGAAAATGAAGAAACGAAAAATTAAGATATACGCAGTTTTTATAGTCTTACTTATAGCTTATGGCTTACAGCTTACAGCTGTTTTTGCCCAGACCGATTACAATGCTATAAAGTGCAAGGATGTCGTCGACGGCGATACTATCATTCTGGAGAATGGAGAGCATTTAAGATATATTGGCTTAGATACGCCTGAGACGAGAAAGCGCGTAGGCAAAAGCTGGGTTAGCGACCCGCAGCCATTTTCCATGGAGGCGAAGGAGCTTAATGCCTCGCTCGTTAAGGATAAGGTATTGCGCGTAGAGTTCGACGTTCAGAGGCAGGATAAATATAACCGGCTGCTGGGCTATTGCTATGTAGGCGGCGTCTTTGTAAACGCGAGGCTGTTGGAGGAAGGGCTGGCTGTCATCTACACTTTTCCTCCAAATGTAAAACACACAGACCTTTTTGTTTCTTTGCAGAAAAAGGCAAGGGATGCGAAGTCGGGCATATGGAAGGAAGGTGTAACAGTAAGCGCAGACAAGGCAAAAAATTATATTGGGCAGATAAAGACTGTCTACGGCAGGGTCGTAAATGTCCGCCAATCCCCAAAGGCAGTCTACCTGAATTTTGGAAAGGATTGGCAAAGCGACTTTACGGTCGTTATATTTAGAAAAGATTTAAGCCTATCCGATAAGGAAAGGTTTCGGCCTAAGGAATTATACCAGGGCAAGAACGTATCCGTTACAGGCAGGATACGAGAATTTAAGGGGCCCGAGATAATCGTGCGCCACCCGTCCAGCATCGAGATAGCGGAGTAACCCTTGTATAGAAAAACATCACTTCTAATATTGGCATGCTTTTTGGCAGCGTTTAATGTTTTGGCCGCTGAGGAGCTGTCGATAAAAGGCAAAGTAGACAAGGACCATCTGACTACCGATGAGGCCCTTACCTTTACCGTTACAATAAGCGGTGAGTCCCGCCAAGCCCCCGGAGCGAAACTTCCCTCCCTTGAAGAATTCGACGTTCTCTCAAGGGCGAACTCTTTCAGCTTCTCAACGGCTGCCGGCAAGGCAACATTTGCCAATTCGATGAGCCTATTTCTCAGGCCAAAAAAGGCAGGGGCGTTGACTATAGGGCCAGTAGTTGTTAACTATAATGGGAAGGAGTACAAGACAGAGCCAATAAAAGTAGAAGTGAAACAGGGCACGCTTCCGCGAGAAAAACAAAAGCCAGTGCCCGTGCCAGCGAATAATAATAGGGAAGAGCTCCTTATATGACGCGCGAATATTTAAAGACTGCTGTCGAAGCTGCAAGGTGTGCCGGCGCGCTTCTTAAGTCGCGCCTTGGGAAGATAAAGAAAATTTCCTATAAGGGCGAGATAAATCTCGTTACCGATGTAGATAAAAAGTCCGAGAGTTTAATTGTAAAGATTGTCACCTCGCGATACCCAGATCATGAGATATTAAGCGAAGAGTCGGCATTCACGCCGAGCGGTTCGCGGTATAAGTGGATAATAGACCCGTTGGATGCAACCACGAATTATGCCCACGGCTTCCCGTTCTTTTGCGTATCGATTGCTCTAGAGAAAGAGGGTGATATAATAGTAGGTGCAGTTTACGACCCGATGCGCGGCGAGCTATTCTATGCGCAGAAGCGCAAAGGCGCTTTCTTGAATGGGAAGCGTATAATGGTATCGAGGGTTGGTATTCTCAAGCGCGCGCTTCTTGCTACGGGTTTTTCTTATACAGTAAGCAAATACAACGCAAGTCTTGTTCATTTCAAAAATTTCCTCATCCGCGCTCAAGCGGTTAGGCGCGCTGGTTCTGCTGCGTTGGACTTATGCTATGTCGCCTGTGGCAGATTTGATGGGTTTTGGGAACTTGATCTAAAACCTTGGGATATGGCGGCCGGCAAGTTAATTGTCGAAGAGGCAAGAGGGAGGGTTAGCAGCTTTTCAGGAGGCAAATACAGCGTTTATGCGCAAGAAATATTGGCTAGCAATAAAAAGGTTCATAGGGAGATGATAACTGTTCTTGGAAAGGGGGATAAGGTATGAGAGGGAAATGGCGCGCGTTGGTGGCATTAATTTTGTTTTCATTGGTTAGTTTCACGGCATGGCGGGCTTTTGCGGAGACGCAAAAGGAACTTCAAGAAAGAATTGTAAAGGAAGGAAGAGAAAAATCGGACAAGCAAAAGGAACACCAAAAGAGCATCACGGATGCCGCTGATAAAAGGTCGCGAGAGTGGACAGAGAAACAAAAAAGCGCAGCAGAAGAACGAAGGAAAGCGGTGGCTGCGGCGCTTGAAGAGCGATATAAGAAGAAAGGCGGCGGAAAGAAAAAAACAAATTTAGGCGCAGGCGGTGTGGGTACTGAGTACTATGATCCGAGCGGAGATCGTGTCGGAACCGTCACTGAAAGAGGCGGCGCGGTAGTCGATGCCACCAAAAAAGAGACAAAGAGTAGCGGCGGCGCTGCATGCAAGTAAGCAATAATTTGCCCCGTTAGAGAACGAAATTCTCTAACGGGGTTTACCAAGACTTATGCCCGACAAAAATTCCACAGCCCTCAAATTTCCCGAAGTCCGCATAGTAGAGGCCTCAGCCGGCTCAGGGAAGACCCGCGCCCTCGCAAGAAGATATATCCAGCTTCTCATGCACCCCCACCTCAATTCGCAGGGCGATCCCCTCAAGTCAATCCTTGCCATAACTTTCGCGAACAAGGCAGCTTTTGAGATGAAGGAGCGGGTATTGTCGTTCCTCAAGGCGATAGCCCTCGATAATTTTCCAAGCGAAAGAGAAAAAAAGGAGCTGCTCAATTCTATGCCAGCGGCGGAAGGCGATGCCAGGAGGATGGCCTATGAGGCGATGGAAAGGATAATCAGGAATTACAACTTCTTCCAAATCAGGACCATAGACAGCCTAATAAATACAATCCTTCGCGCAAGCGCGTTCAATCGGCCATCCTATCCTTCAGCTGGTTTTAGGGTGAAGAAAGATTACAGCGGATATCTGGCATACAGTTTGGATGAGCTTATAGATACCGCGCAGAATGATAAAAGGGCCATGACCTTATTGAACAAGTTTCTAATGCAGTACCTTTACGTGGAGAATAAGCCGGGCTGGCTGCCTAAGGCGGATATGCTTTCAATTTTGTTAGGGCTGTTGAATGAGGTCAATACTTATGGAGGGTCTCTTGTAAAAGCCGGCCGCCGCGGCGGCAAGAGTGTCACCATAGGTTTCAGAAAGCAGAAGATCCTGCGCCTTATGAAGAATCTAAGCGGCAACCTGCCGGATGGAGTTAACAAGAGCTTCGTTTCGAAACTGGGCGCTTTCATCGAGACAAACGAAGATGGCTTTAAAACCTCACAGCTTTTGGATAAGTTCGAAAGCAACATAGAGATACCGCTGAATAAGGGCTACAATGGCACAGCTTCGTCTGCGGCTGCATGGAAGTCCATAAGGCGTGAGATAGGCAAGTTCTGCGAGGCCGAGGCGTTCTCTTTATTCGATTGTTATGTTGATATCTTTGAGGAAGTCTTCTCTAATTTTAACGCGTTGTCAAAAAAAGAAGATATTACGTTCTTGGAGGAATTGAATAGGCAAGCCATGGTTTTGTTCGATGCTAAATCGATGAGCCTGCCGGAACTTTACTACCGCATGGCGACGTCGTATAAACATTTCCTTATCGACGAGTTCCAGGATACAAGCACAATTCAGTGGAAGAATTTATCAGATATGGTAGATGAGGCCATCTCAACCGGCGGAACCCTCTTTTGCGTAGGGGATAAGAAGCAGGCAATTTACAGATTCCGGGGCGGCAATGCGCTGTTGATTAACTCGCTTAAAGAGCGGTATAAAAACGTCCGTCCAACGGAGGAGTTTCTTAGCTGTAATTTTCGCAGCCACAGGGAGATAGTGGAATTTAACAATTCTCTCTTTTGCGAGGATAACTTAAAGAGGGTTATTGAAGAAGTGGGCAAAGGTATCCTTGCCCCTTGCGACGTAAAGGAGGTCCTGGGGGTATTCGATGGGGCCTGTCAGGAATATGAAAGAGGCAAAGAGGGCGGATACGTCAAGGTTGAACTGATAGACTATAAAAACGTTGATGAAAGAAACGTCGTAGTGCGCCAGAAGCTCTTGGGCCTTGTCAAAGAGCTAAGGAAAAGATTTTCTGCAAGGGATATAGCTGTGCTTGCCAATAAGAACGATGAGGTAGAAATGCTTACGGGCTGGCTTTTGGAAGGCGGAGTCCCGGTTGAGTCAGAAAAGACGCTCAGCATAAGAGAGAATTCGCGGATAAAAGAGCTGATATCCCTTCTTAAGTTCCTCGACTTTCCGCCGGATAACCTCTTCTTCGCGTCGTTTATTCTGGGAGACATATTTCTTAAGGCCTCGGGAATAAGCAGGGCCAGCATTTCGGAGTTCCTGCTGCGCTTGGGCAGGGAGAGGCAGGATTTTAAGCAGAAGCCATACTATCAGAGATTCCGCGAGGAGTTCCCGCAAATATGGGAAGGGCTATTCGAAACGCTCTATAAAAAGGTTGGGTTCCTCCCGCTCTATGAACTCGTGATAAGTATAATGGAAAAATTTTGTGTGGCGAAGAACTTCGCGCAAGGCCAGGGATTCTTCATGAAGTTTCTTGAGGTGGTTAAGAGGTATGAAGAGGAAACGACTTCCCTTTCGGCATTTCTCGATTTTTTTGAAAAGGCCAATGCAGACGAGCTCTATGTGAATATTGAATCTTCTGGGGCCATCAAGGTGCTTACTATACATAAAGCGAAAGGCCTAGAATTTCCGGTAATTATAGCCCCATTTTTAGAAATGGATATAAATGCTGTGCCGCACGGCAGGAAGAAGCCATATACGGTAAGAGAGGGCGAAGATGGAATAAGCTTGCTGCGCCTCTTGAAGGAATATTCGAGTTTTTCCGAGTGCCTGAAGGAGCTCTATAAAGAGGAGTATAAAAGATCCGTTATAGACGAGCTGAACAGAATTTATGTAGCGCTGACAAGAGCAAGCTGCGAGCTCTATATATTCGTGCCAGCCAAGAGCGGCAATGCCGTTAAGCCGATGAGGCTCTTGATTGGTGCGCCCGCACAGCGGCTGGAGATGGGCGCTCAGTCAGATTACCAGCTTAAAGATAAAAGAAGAAAATCGATTTTAAAAGATATACCTGCTTCAGAATATAAAGAGTGGGCCGGTTTATTGCAAGATGAATTTATACAAGAGGACAAGATACGTAATCGCCATAAAATTCTCAAAGGCGAAATTTACCATTACATACTCTCGTTCGTGGGGAATCTGCATAATCAGGATGCGCCCAAGGTGCTGAAGGCGGCCTTGCGGAGGGCCAGCATGGCCTTTCCAGCGATTGAGGACTTCTCGTCGTACGAACGCACTATAGCTGGGCTGCTTGGCGAGGAGAGGTTCAGCCAGTTTTTTTATGTAGAAGGAGGAGTCGTCTATCAGGAGAAAGAGATAGTCAATCACCATGGGGATACAAAGAGGATAGACCGCCTTATAGAGAGCTCGGGAGAAATTATGGTTGTTGATTATAAAAGTTCCAAGGATGAAGCAAAGCGCGGCCATGAGCAGGTGAGCGAATACATCCGCATAGTTAAAGACGTTTATCCCGGTTCGGATGTTAAGGGATTTTTGATCTATCTGGACGACTTGAGCGTGGATGAAGTAAATGGATAGAATAACTACATACGGCATAGAAGAGGATTTTATACAAAATCTGGCATCCTTCGTCGAAGAAAATTTTCTAAAAGAGAAGAAAGATGCCAGCCGGCTGGCATTTGTCTTCGGCGGAAGAAGGCCCGCGTTATTTTTAAAGAAGGAGCTCTCCCGCCGGGCGAAGAAGGGGTTTTTCTCCCCAGCGTTCTTCTCGATTGACGAGTTTGTGGAATATCTGCTTGCCAAGAACGAAACCAGCCAGAAAATATCAGATCTGGAGGCATCTTATACCATCTATAATCTCGTTAAGGATAAGTCAGCAAGTATTTTGAATGGCAGGGAAGAGTTCTCTAAATTCCTGCCTTGGGCTAAGGAGATATTCTCCTTCATCGAAGAGCTGGATCTGGCGGACGTTGATGCCTCATCCATAAAGTCTGTGGAAGCTGAGGCATCTATCGGTTATGACGTTCCGGCAAATATAAACTCTCTGCTTGAGAACCTAATTTCTATAAGGGGCGCTTATCATGAGGCCCTCAAGAGAAAGAAGGCCTATTCCAGGGGACTGAGGTATCTTTTGGCCTCCAATTACATCGAGCGCACGAACCTTGATGAGTTCGACGGCGTCTTCTTTTGCAATTTCGTTTACCTGCATAAGACGGAGGCGCGGATCGTAAAGAGTATCTACGAGAGCGGCAAGGGGCTGTTATTTTTTCAGGGCGATGAAGACGAATGGACTGTGCTTAAGGATATGTCAAAGTTATTCTCATGCAGGATAAAACCGCCGTCCCGCAAAGAGCCATCTTACGGCCTGTCGCTTTACGCAGGCCATGGGATGCATGGGCAAGTTTGCCTTGTGCGAGAGATTATCAAGGCCACAAAAGAGTTGGATAAGACCGTTATCCTTCTGCC
>Ga0105164_10002403_pt1 | contig 11573 bp, 7 predicted proteins | sample VDWuncwatermetaG_FD_89674 | JGI IMG/M metagenome (GOLD analysis project Ga0105164, IMG submission 89674) | Wastewater microbial communities from Netherlands to study Microbial Dark Matter (Phase II) - VDW unchlorinated drinking water | ecosystem: Environmental > Aquatic > Freshwater > Drinking...
ACGATAATGAGCAGATCCAAAATGTTAAAGTTTACAACCAAATAGGGGCATTAGTTTATCAATCCGAAAAAGAAACGCAAGAGCTAAATTTAACAGGATATCCTAAGGGCGTTTACTTAATTCAGGTTCGATCAGCAGGTAAAACCATTAACAAAAGAGTCGTTATCCAATAAGAGCATACTTAAACAGAGCCCCTGTTTGATAATGCACATCAAAAAATAGTATATTAATAAAGGGGAGATTCTTCTTGACAAGAGAAGGCTTTCAGCAAATTTGATTAAAACCAATAGATTAAGCCCCTCCCAAGCCTCCTTTTCAGGAGGATTGGAGGGGTCTTTTTTTTCTTTACCTTTGTGAGATGAACTCCCCAACAAAAAAATCACGCCCTCTCTTTTGGTTCTACATCCTTGTAGGCTATGTGATTTTGCAGTTTGTTTGGTGGAGCTACCTGATGGTGGATCATAACAATGAAATTTATTACCTAAAAACAGAACTTAATTTATTGAAGGGCGAAACACTTGACGAGGTAGTATTAAAAGGCAATGAGCTGAACGAAAAATTACATAAACGCTGGATAATGATCTCCGGTGAAGGTATTGTTTTTATAGGGGTTTTGTTATTAGGCATTTTTCAAATTCGCAAAACATTTAAGAGGGAGGCGGAGCTTTCTCAACAGCAGCAAAATTTTTTGTTATCCGTTACCCACGAATTAAAATCACCAATAGCATCCACCAAGCTTCAATTACAAACACTTCAAAAACATGAACTCAACCGCGAAAAACAAAAAGAGATTTTAGCCAACGCTATCAATGATACCGACCGGTTAAATAATTTAGTTGAAAACATGTTGTTGGCAGCAAAAATTGAGAACAGTGTTTATCTGCTTCATAAAGAAAAATATAATTTATCGGAATACATAACCGAAGGGATGAATCAAACAATCCAGTCATTTCAATACAAACAAAAAGTTGAATTGAATATTGAACCCAATATTTACATGGATATTGACAGGACAAATTTCCCTTCCATCATTCTAAATCTCTTTGAAAATGCTGTAAAATACTCCCCGGAAGATTCTACCATTGTGGTAAGTTTAAAAAAACAAAATCAAAAAATAATTTTAAGTGTTGCCGACCAGGGAATCGGGATATCGGATAAAGAAAAGGAGACCATTTTTCAACGGTTTTATCGATCGGGCAGTGAGGAAACCCGCAAAACAAAAGGAACAGGACTTGGCCTATATATTGTAGACTATTTAGTAAAACAACACAACGGAACAATAACTGTTAAAAACAATACACCTAAGGGAAGTATTTTTGAGGTGGTTTTTAATATTGTTTAGAGTGTTATATTTAATTATAGCAAAAATTTAAATCATATTTAATCATAAGAATCTGCGTGAATCCGCGTTCCATAATACACCGATTCAGTATCAGGATCCAGTAAACATTTTAACAACATGTCAAAAAAAGTAGCATTAATAATTTTAGATGGCTGGGGACTTGGTGATGGCTCAAAGTCTGATGCCATAGCCAATGCAAAGACCCCCTTTGTAAATAGTTTATATAAAAAATATCCCCATTCTACGTTACGTACATCGGGCGTACATGTTGGATTACCACAAGGGCAAATGGGTAATAGTGAAGTAGGGCATCTTAATATTGGCGCTGGAAGGGTGGTATATCAGGACCTGGAACTGATCAACAAAGCCATTCGTGAAAAAACAATTGACAACAATCCAACTCTTGTAAAAGCCTTTGAATACGCCAAACAAAACAACAAAGCGGTTCACTTTATCGGATTGGTTTCTGAAGGTGGCGTGCATTCATCGCAAGCACATCTGCATTATTTATGTGATATGGCAAAGGCGAATGATCTCCCTAATGTATTTATTCACGCCTTTACAGATGGTCGCGATACAGATCCTAAAAGCGGATTGGAATATTTAAAAAACTTAGAAGGTCATTTACAAAGCTCAAGTGGGAAAATCGCAAGCGTAATTGGCCGTTATTATGCAATGGATAGGGACAAACGCTGGGAAAGAGTTAAATTAGCCTATGAACTGCTAATAAAAGGCGAAGGTAAAAAAACGACAAACATTTTAAAAGAAATTGAAAACTCTTATTCTGAAAATGTTACTGATGAATTTATTAAACCGATTGTAAAAACAGATTCTTCCGGCAATCCAATTGGGATCATTAAAGAAAACGATGTGGTGATCTGTTTTAATTTCCGCACCGACCGTTGCCGTGAAATCACAGAAGTACTCAGCCAAAAAAACATGCCTGAATTTGGAATGAATACTTTGCCTTTGTACTATGTTACCATGACCAATTACGACAATACATTTAAAAATGTACACATTGTTTTTGATAAAGATAACTTAGCCAATACACTTGGTGAAGTACTTGAAAAAGCAGAAAAAAAACAAATACGTATTGCCGAAACAGAAAAATATCCTCACGTTACTTTTTTCTTTTCCGGTGGCAGAGAAAAAGAATTTAATGGCGAAAAACGCATTATGGCGCCATCTCCAAAGGTTGCAACGTATGACCTAAAGCCCGAAATGAGTGCCATTGAATTAACAGATGCAATTATTCCTGAACTACAAAAAGGCGAAGCCGATTTTATCTGTCTTAACTACGCAAATGCAGATATGGTTGGACATACCGGTGTTTACAATGCAATTATTAAAGCGGTGGAAACAGTGGACAGTTGTTTGAAAAGGGTTGTTGAAACAGGCCTACAAACCGGTTATTCATTCATCATCATTGCTGACCACGGTAACGCGGATTATGCATTAAATCCTGATGGTTCGCCAAACACAGCGCACAGCACCAATCCCGTACCTTGTATTTTAATTGATACTGATTTTAAGAAAATAAATGAAGGGAAGTTGGCGGACATTGCTCCAACAATTTTAACAATGATGGGCATTCCTGTTCCAAAAGAAATGACAGGGGACGTTTTGGTATAATAGATCACAATTCAAAAAATTGCGAATATCTCTCAAACCGTTAACATTTTTCTAAATTCACTCCCAACTTGCCTACCGCGATGACTATCGGTGGTTTCGGGATCGCTTTGGATGCTGAAACATGTTCAGCACAGCGTAGAGTATAATTAATTCTCTTGTTTGCAGCTTAGTATAAATGGTGTCTGTCCATAAGGTCAGAGAATGGTCACGAATTCCACTAATTTTAAATCAAAAAACGCCTTTTATTCGTGTAATTCGTGGCAAGTATTGAATTTGTTTTTTCATTTAGCCGCCCCTAAGGACAGACACTAAATAACATCTTTATTTTTAATCGGATAAAATTTATACTTTTGGTTAACAATGAAAAGGATACATGTTTTAACAACCATAGGGCTTATTTTTGTTTTCACGGGGATATTCCTGATGCCTTCTGAATCTCCATTATTAGCAACCATTTACGTGCTTGCGGGGTATCTTTTTTCAATCAAGGAGGTTTCAAAATACACATCCTGGTATCAGTTTTTAGTAGTTTTTTTCTCCGCTGCAATTTTAGGCCTCAGCCTTGAAAAAGATTTTCAGCATTTTCCTTTATTAACAGTAGCTACAGTTGTGGCAGCCGGAGGCTCTATACTTAGGATCGTTTTTTTTCGCGTATTCACTCACACACGGTATGCGTGGTTTGAGCCGTTAATGTTTGCTTCCGCCATAGTACTTTACCTCGGTGCAAATGTTTTTTTCTCTTATGGCTGGCAAGGCTGGACCTTTCCGTTGCTGGTAATTTTTTTTCAAGGTATACTTACTTTTGGTGTTTTAAAAGACAACAAACAGTTGCGGGGTTTTAACTTTGGAGGAGACAGGATTGCTACAGGTAAAGAAGCGCCTTCCTTTGAATTGCCAGACCAGGAAGGCTGCCTTGTGAGCTTAATGGAATATGTGGGAAAAAGAAATCTGCTTTTGATCTTTGTTCGTGGCGACTGGTGCCCTGGATGCCACATGATGTTACGCACTTATGAGCGGGATCGAAAAAAATTCCAAACCAAAGATATTTTAGTAATGGCCATTGGCCCGGATCCGGTTGGCGTAAACCGCGATATGGTATTAAAGCTTGACCTGGATTTTAAGGTACTTTATGATGCAGGGCAGCGAACCGCCATGCAATATGGTGTGCAATTAGCGGAATATGAAAATGATTTTGCCGAAAAATATGAGGCCGGAATACCATTGCCCGCATCTTTTTTGATCGATAAAAAAGGTTTGGTACAATACGTATCAAGACCCGACCGGGTAGGGGAGTTCCTTGATCCAAGAACCATCTTTCCGATCATAGATAATTTAACGTATTAACAGAATAAGATAACAACATGCAGTACGTAATATGGGTGATCCTCTTGAGTTCAATGCTGGTGGTGCTGGTTATTGCGCTATCGGTTTACCTGAAACAGGGTTTTACGGAAAGCAGGCTCGAAACAGTTGAAAAGGAAAAGGTCAACTACGAAAGTATAATAGAGCAAGCCAATGATGCAATGTTTGTTATAGACCTTGTGGATGGACGGGTTCATCAGTGCAACCCCAGTGCTGCCGCGATGCTTGGTTATACTAAAAAAGAACTTGAAAAGAAAACCTTGTTTGACCTGCAACCAAAGGAACTGCTTGAAAAAAGTTCAAGCACCGTTGCTGATGTTTGGGAAAAAAAGGGCTTGATCTATAAAGATATTCCATTTGTTTGTAAAACCGGTGAGCTGTTACCTGTTGAATGTAGCGCTAAGGTTGCACCCTTTGCCGGGCGCCCGGCCATCGTTATTTATGCACGTGATATTACTGAACGGTTGCGACTGGAAAAGGAGATACAGGAACAAAGAGAGATCATTGAGGAAAAGAACAAAGACATTACCGACAGCATTGAATATTCCAAACGGATACAACGCTCCATATTCATTGATAAAGATAAGCTGAAGGAATATGCTCCTGAATCTTTCATTTTTTTTAAACCAAAGGATATTGTAAGCGGTGATTTTTATTGGTTCACGAACGTAAACACCACCCGTGAAATTATCAGTCCGGAAGGGTCTTTGGTTAAAGAGCAGTTTTCTTTTTTGCTTGTGGCGGCAGTTGACTGTACCGGACATGGAGTTCCCGGAGCGTTTATGAGTATAATAGGCAATACATTGCTAAATCAGGCTATTAAAGATCCGGCAGTTAATTCGCCTTCTGATGCCCTCAACTATATCAATAGGGAACTTAAAAACATGTTGAATCAAAAAGCGGATGAAGCGCAGATCCGCGATGGAATGGATTTGGCATTGTGCGCTATTGATTTTAAAAGAATGACCCTGGATTTTGCTGGTGCAAATAACCCGCTTTACATAATAAGAGGTGATGAATTAATTGAACTTAAAGCAGATAAACAAGCTATCACCGCTTCGACTGATAGTAGCGCGCTTTCTTTTACAAATAAAACATTTGATCTGAAAAAAAATGACTGCATCTATCTTTTCACCTATGGGTATGCCGATCAGTTTGGAGGATTAAAAGGTAATAAATTCATGTATAAAAAGTTTAAGGAAACATTAGCCTCCTTGCAGCAAAAAACAATGGAAGAGCAAAAGACGATTCTTTATACCACCTTTGAAGACTGGAAAGGAGCACTTGAACAGGTTGATGACGTGTTAGTTATAGGGGTGAAAGTGTAATGCCCATAATCCACCTTACAACCACCATAAATGCACCTATCGAAAGGTGTTTTGATCTTTCAAGAAACATTGATCTGCACATGGCATCAACCTCCAAAACAAATGAAAGAGCAATTGCAGGAGTAACGAAAGGCCTTATAAATAAAGGAGAACAAGTGACCTGGCTCGCAAAACATTTTGGAATAGATCAAAAGCTAACAGCACAAATTACAGAAATGGATTTCCCGCATTCATTTACAGATGTTCAACTAAAAGGTGCTTTTAAAAGTATGAAGCATGTACATTCCTTCGAACGAAAAGGCGAACAAACTATTATGAAAGATAAGTTTGAATACGAATCACCAATGGGTTTTATTGGAGAATTATTTAATAAATTAGTTTTAAGCGCTTACATGAAACGTTTTTTAATTGAACGCAATGAGGTTATTAAAACAATTTCGGAATCGGACGAATGGAAAAAATATCTGGCCAAAAATTAGTTTTATATCTCATCTGCTTTCTCATAAATAGATATCTGTCAATAGATCGGTATTAAACTTAGGACGTCATTGCGAAGGAGGTACGACTGAAGCAATCTCAAACAAATAATTTGAGATTGCTTCAGGTAAAAACCCACACAATGAAGCTTCATATAATAGTGTTTTATTAAACATATGATAAAGGATCGTAATTTTAAAATTACTGAATCTGAGGCTAATATTTAAAAGTAATTTGATTGTAAATTACTTTACTGACAACCTTTAATTAAGTTGCATCCCAAGTTTTTAACGTTTCAAAATACCTCTACAAGTTCTGAATTATATATCTTTTATGCGCTCTTTACAAATTTTTCTATTGTTTGCAGAATTCGTTCACAAAGTGTAATTTAACGCTCTGTGAAAAATTCCATCAATAAGAAATGGCAAAAGAAATTTTACTGGAAATAAAGAATTTAGTAACGGAGTTCAGAACTGAAGAAGAATCGGTGAAGGCTCTTGATGATATATCGTTTTCGCTTTCCTGTGGTGAAACTATTGGTATTGTTGGCGAATCGGGCTCAGGAAAATCTGTTACGGCATTGTCCATAATGCGATTAATACCCAACCCTCCCGGTAAAATTACAGGCGGTGAGATCCTATACCACTCAAAAACCAGCGGCACCAAAAACATTGTAAAAATTTCTGAAAAAGAAATGCGCGCATTGCGTGGCAAAGAAATTGCAATGATCTTTCAGGAACCCATGACATCTCTAAATCCTGTTTATACCTGCGGCAACCAGGTAATGGAGGCCGTTTTGTTGCATCAAAAAGTTTCAAAAAAAGAAGCGAAAGAAATTACGATCAATTTATTTAATGAAGTTCAGCTTCCACGCCCTTCAATTATTTTTGATAGTTACCCTCATCAGCTGTCGGGTGGCCAAAAGCAGCGTGTAATGATTGCGATGGCCATGAGCGGCCAGCCAAGCATTTTAATTGCCGATGAACCTACAACAGCGTTGGATGTTACCGTTCAGGCAACTATTCTTGATCTGATGCTTAAACTTCAGCGCGAGCGTGATATGGGCATCCTCTTTATCACTCACGACTTGGGAGTTATTGCGGAGCTTGCCGATAAAGTGGTAGTAATGTATAAAGGGAAAATAGTTGAGCAGGGACCTGTATTGGATATTTTTTCAAACCCTCAGCATCCTTATACAAAAAGTCTTTTAGCGTGCCGCCCACCTCTGGATAAGCGCCTGAGCTGGCTTCCTACTGTTGCTCATTTTATGAAAACAGAAGCGAAGGGAGAACGACCGGAAAGTTATCAATCGGTAAGTGAAGTAACCGATAAGCTTATTGTAAGTAAAGAGGAACGGGCGAATGCGCATAAACTGTTATATAGCAAAGAACCCATTCTTCAGGTTAAAAATTTAAAAACATACTTTCCTATTAAAAAGGGAATACTTGGCAAAGTAACAGAATTTGTACGCGCTGTGGACGATGTGAGTTTTGATGTTTACCCTGGAGAAACACTAGGTTTGGTTGGTGAATCGGGCTGCGGCAAAACAACATTGGGAAGAACTATTTTACGTTTGATCGCCCCTACACAAGGTGAAATAATTTTCAACGGAAAGAGTGTAACACAACTTTCCGATAAAGAGATGAGAGCTCTACGTAGAGATATTCAACTTATTTTTCAGGACCCATACTCTTCCCTTAACCCCAGAATAACTGTTGGACAAGCCATTATGGAACCAATGCAGGTTCACGGAATTTTAGAAAACGATAAAGCCCGGAAAAATAAAGTTATAGAGATCTTAGAGCGGGTAAATATGAATGAGTCGCATTTTTACCGTTACCCTCATGAGTTTTCCGGTGGTCAGCGCCAACGCATATGTATTGCAAGGGCTTTGGCTTTAAGGCCCAAATTCATAATCTGTGACGAACCTGTTTCAGCTCTTGACGTATCAGTCCAGGCGCAGGTATTAAACCTGTTAAATGAATTAAAACGTGAATTTGACTTTACATATATTTTTATTTCTCACGATCTGTCAGTTGTGAAATTTATGAGTGATCGTATGGTGGTTATGAACAGAGGTAAAATAGAGGAAATGGGTGATGCCGATGATATTTATAATAACCCTCAAACGGCATACACCCAAAAATTGATCAGCGCAATTCCAAAAGGGCAACTGGAAGACATCAAAGCCGCCATTGAAAAGAAAAAGAATCAGACACATAAAACCGTTTGATAAAAAGATCTTTAATCTAACGGTAATTTGCGTTAGGGATTGCAGCGTAAATCCTTTTCTGTTTAGAAAAGATTGAAGCGAAAAGCCCGCCCTTTCTTTTTCAGAAAGGGAACGCCCTAAAAATACTGAGGCTAAAAATTATACTTTAATAGTTAATACCGCATCATCAGTAATAAAAAAAATTACCACGGTAAATGACAAAATTATTCCACAAGCTTTCTTTAGTTACACTTATATGTAGTTGCTTGTTAATTGGTGTATACCGGATTAACGCAGTAGACAAAAAAGAAATCTCCTGGGACATTTTAGGATATTACATGTGCCTACCCGCTACTTTTATTCACCACGATCCTATGCTGAAGGACATTACCTGGCTTAAGGAGGTCAACCAAAAGAATGATCTTACCGGTACACTTTACCAAATATCAAGCAATGACAAAGGTGAGCCTATGTATGTTTTCTTGTTTGGAATGGCATTGTTTTTTCTTCCCTTTTTCTTTCTTGGCCATGGTATTGCAGGCGCATCGGGTTATGCAATGGACGGATTCAGTCTCCCCTACCAATATGCGATGGTTATTGGCGGCATCATTTACACCGTTATAGGACTTATCTATTTTAGAAAAGTGTTGCGCCACTTTTTCTCTGAAGGCGTTTCTTCTTTGGTGATGATCCTTGTTGTTTTCGGCACCAATTACATTCATCACCTCACGCTTAAAAATTTAGAAACGGTTAACGTTTTATTTATGCTGGTGTGTATCATTGTTTGGAACACTATCCAATGGCATAAAAACTTTAAAGCAAAACACCTTTTTACAATAGGTATTAGCATTACCCTGATGGTGCTAATAAAACCAAGCGAAGCATTTATAATCATTTTGCCGGTGCTGTGGAATGTTTATTCTTTCGATAGCTTTAAACAGAAAATAGCATTGCTGTTTTCAAATAAAAAAGATTTGTTCCTCATTTCCGCAGCATGCCTTCTTCTCGTGTTTCCCCAACTATGGTATTGGCATACGAAAACAGGTCATTATATTTACGACAGTTATATAAATCCCGGAGTTGGGCTCGATCTTTTTTCACCACATATACTTGATGTTTTATTCAGTTACCGCAAGGGCTGGTTTGTTTATACCCCGGTAATGATATTTTCTATTGTTGGTTTTTATTTTCTTTATAAAAACAACAAACACATTTTCTATGCTATTTTGTTTTATTTTTTAATATCGTTTTACATTATTTGCAGTTGGACCTACTGGTATTATGGAGCCGCCTTTTCTTGTCGCCCGGTTATTACAAGCTACCCCCTGCTTGCTATTTGTTTGGGCTACTTTTTATTGTTCATCCAAAAACAAAGCACATTCATTAAAAGCGCATTTGCTTTAGTACTGGTGTTTTTTATTTTCTTAAACCAGTTTCAGTGGTGGCAATTAAAAAATTATATTCTTGATCCTTACCGGACCACCAAAGATTATTATTGGGCAACATTTTTGAAAACATCTGTTGATGAAAACGATCGCAACTTACTTTCAGTAAACCGGGATTTTACCGGCCGGCAAAAGTTTGAAAATAAAACAAAATACAGATCCTTTTTATTAAAACAGGACGCGTTTGATGCAACCACAAGTCAGAATATTCAAACGGATTCTGTTGGTAACGTCTATTATAAAGCACTACCTGATGAGGAATTTTGTATCACTAATCAATATCTATTTAAAGAGCTGACCGAAAAAGATCACGTTTGGATAAAGGTGAGTATGGACATTCGCTTTCAACCCGACTTTCAGGGACCGCTGCCTTGTATGGCAATGACAATGGAGCACAAGGGAGGTTCGTATGGGTATTTTGCTCCCGAAATCGCAATTGATTCTACAAAAAAAGGATGGCACAGATACGAATTAGAATACCTTACTCCTGAAATAAGGAATACAAAAGATGTTTGGAAATGTTATATCTGGAAAAGAGGCAAAGGCACTTTTGATATTGACAATTTTAAGATTGAAATATATGAACCCAACTATTAACTTTGTTAAATGAAACTTAAATTATCATCTGTTGCTATTTTAATAGTTGTGCTGGCATGTCTTACAATTGACATGGGTTTTAAAAACTGGGAAAAGCAACAAAGAGTAATAGAGTGGGACATTCACTCCTATTATGCTTACCTGCCTGCCGGATGGATCTATAAGGATATTCACTTAACAAAAAGTGATTACCGGTTTGACGAGCACTATTGGCTCTTTTGGCCAAACCAAACCAAAGAAGGAAAAAATGTAATTAAAACAACAATGGGTATGGCGATATTATATGCTCCCTTTTTTGTTGTTGCACATACTATAACTAATTTATCCGATTATCCTGAAAACGGTATTTCAGAGCCTTATAAATTTTTGCTTTTAATGAGTACCCTTTTTTATTTATTTGTTGGACTTGATTTTTTGAAAAAGATACTTGGGCATTACAAATTTTCTGATTTGCATACGTCAGTCACTATTTTACTTATCGGGCTAGGAACAAATTTAACTGCGTACGCTTCACAGTCGGCACCTATGTCGCATGTTTATTCGTTTTGTTTATTTGCAGCATTTATTTATTACACCATCAAATGGTACGAATTTCAAACACTTAAAAACACCTTGATAATTGGTTTTTTAATTGGTTTAATTTCATTGATACGTCCTTCCAATATTATAATAATGCTCTTTTTTGCCCTTTATAATATAACCAGTCTATATGATTTTAAAGAACGGATTTTGTTTTTCAAAAAAACATTCCCCCTGCTTTTATTGATGTTATTCGCATTTGTCATCGTGTGGGTTCCCCAGCTTATTTACTGGAAGATAAGTTCAGGAAGTTATTTCTATTATTCATATCCCGATGAACGATTTTTCTTTAATGATCCAAAAATCATGAAAGGATTGTTTGGATTTCGGAAAGGCTGGCTGATATATACTCCTATGATGGCATTTGCTTTGGCAGGTATTTTTGCATTAAAAGGAATATTAAAAAAAATACGATTGCCGATCGTTTTGTTTTTTATTGTTAACATCTATATAACGTTTTCATGGTGGTGTTGGTGGTATGGAGGCTCGTTTGGGCAACGTGGATTAATAGAAAGTTATGCATTACTTGCCATACCATTCGCTTCTTTTGTAAAATATGTTTCTGAAAAAAGATGGTATTATAACGCTGTCTTTTA
>Ga0105164_10002405_pt1 | contig 11569 bp, 10 predicted proteins | sample VDWuncwatermetaG_FD_89674 | JGI IMG/M metagenome (GOLD analysis project Ga0105164, IMG submission 89674) | Wastewater microbial communities from Netherlands to study Microbial Dark Matter (Phase II) - VDW unchlorinated drinking water | ecosystem: Environmental > Aquatic > Freshwater > Drinking...
ACAATCAATCCCAGGGTAATGATCAAAATAAGGGTTTCGCGAGGATTAAGTTTCTTCATTTTCAGAATTAATTCTGTTATAGATTCCCGCTTTCGCGGGAATGACTATATGATTTCAGCGTACATGTGATTTTAAAATATTCGACTTCACCTTGCTGAGTGACCCGTTTGTTGACATAATCCAAGCTCACATTAGAAAAACTTTGTGAATTGACCATGCCTTTTTGAAATTGATTAATTTCCACGGAATTTGATGACACCCCCTGAAGTGATAAGGTGTCCCCATCGCTGATGGTAATATTCACTAAATAAACATGGGCCGGCAGTAAACGGTAAATGTCACGGGCTAAATCAGAAAAGATCAAACGATTCTTGATCATACCTTCAATATCATAAACTTTTTGCAATTGGTCCGAAACCTGCAGGGCATCATGTTTGGTGTCACGAAGCCGATCTTCCAATTGGGCTAACTGGACATTTTTCCTAAAAAATCCCATTCCTAATGCTAATCCTAAAGAAATCAAAGCCGCTGTGACCCAAATGCCTAAAATGACCAACTGACGCTGATAGGCACGCTGCTCTTGGGCCTGTCTCACAGCCCTTGGAATTAAATCAATGGGTGGTACCTCAGGACTAAAAGCTACGCCGGCCAATGACGCCACAGACACCCCGTCATCTGTCATTGACTTAGGCCATTGCACACCACGGGCCCTTCCCAGGGTCTGCGTCAAAAGAATCTCTTTAATCGTCAAATCATTCTGCATTTTTGCCATTTCAATCCCAAGCCCAGGGGCCCGATTAGCGATGCTTGCCAAATAAACCGTTTCCACGGCTCCGGTTAATTTCTCGCCGCTGGTATTATTTTGTGTCAATTCCCATTGCTTTAAAAATTCAACATACCCGTCACGCTGCATTTGCACAAACCCCACGGGTATTTCTCTGGAAGTCAACCAATACGCTTTGGTACATAGACAGATCTCGGTATGATTAACATCCAAATCGCACATAGCGCCCAGCTTATCAGATAAATCCGGCTGCTGCTGGTACAATAACCATAAACCTATGGAAGAAATTGAGATCCGTTGAACAGGGACTTTTGAATCTGAAAAAATTTTCCAATAACGCATTGCGATCTCTTGAGGAATAATAACCACCGCGACTTTCGCATAACCGTCCGCTGTTTTAGACAATATCTGAAAATCAATTTCAACTTCTTCCCGTGAATACGGGATGCGGTTCCCCACTTGCAAATCGATCATGGAACGAATTTCATCTTCCCTTTGAGAAGGAAATGTCATATGACGTAAAATGACCCGGGAACGCGGGACCAAGATAGTCACCCTGCTTTCAGCGAAATTTAATTTTCGCTTTTTAATAAAGGCACTTAACGTTTGACTAATCTGGGCATCACCTTGATTGGCGGTATTAATCACATCCACTCCGGTCACCAGCTTTTTGGACGTGCCAGACACTTGAAAGAATTTGATCATTCCTTCACGTATAGAAAAAACCACATTTGACTTCATAAATGTTATTTAATCCCTTTGCCAGGAGACAATTTCTCCTAAGGCACCTTGTGTGTGATGGATGACTGCCTCTAATGCCGTGCGCGTATCACTATCCCCGTCGACACCAACTACCCGTGCCCGATAATAATTGGAATTGCCTTCATGCAAAGCAGCAGGCCAATTTGGATCAGTACTGCTGGAAAGAGAACCTGCACCGTCATCAGACGTAAAAGACCTCCCATCTGCACCATCTCGGATTGCATACGCCTGATTAATAATATCCGCCGCATTGACAGATGGATTAAGGCGGGCTGCGGCATAAACTACTGCCTGAATCACATCATTATTAGCCGTATCCGTATTGATCCATAATCCATTTTGAATGTCCCCATAAACCGTCACATCATCCTTGATTTTATCAAAAATTTCCCGTGTCATACCGCCAACTTCCAATAATTCCAAGATGTTTTCATAGGGCCTGTTCTTAGGCTTTAATACCGAATCATTCAAATTCATAAAAGAATTGTTGTTACTCACTTGAGCGTTGATGCCGGTATAATTGACAATGGCCAATGCCAACTTGTCTCCCTCTGACTGTGATAAACCTTTAAGCTGAAAAAGAGCGCTTAAAATTTGATAATTAGTGGTACCAACTGCATTGACGTCGATGCGACCTCCCTCATCCCTTATCCCATACTCTAAATACGGCTTACTATCCCCTGTGTTGAAATTCCGTGCAGGCCACTGAACGGTCGCGTAAGCGTTTTGCCCAACAACTATACGCGAAAAGATGTCTTCAGGGCTTTTGGTTTGATCAATACTGATCCCCGTCGAATATAAGGTGTCTTTAGACGAAGGAGATCTTTGCAAAAGGTCAAGTATAGCGTTGATCCCTGCGCGGGCGGCCGCGTAGCTGCGCAATTTCCCCCGGTACGTTTCTAATAAAGACACTTCTAATGATGAACGCCTGCCCAACCCCCAAGCGATCAAAGATAGAATCAATAATACCCACAACGCCATAACTAAAACAACCCCTTTATTGTTCATTTATGGTAGCTTGGTACTGGGGCTAAAAATATGTCCCGTTTAAACATAAGGCCTTTTTGGACATTTTTGGGATCATACAAAATAAAACTGCAACTGACTGCCAAGGGAAGCTCCTTATCATCCCAGGAATCTTCGTAAACGATTCCTTTGGAGCCGCTCGTATGTAAATCTTTAGCAAAAGGAGCATACTGGCAATTAAAGCTCCCCTTTTTTAATCCAGCGGCCACCATTTGAGTGGACGTGTCGTTGGTCGTCTCATTCAACCAATCGGCCAAGCTGCTCTCCTGACGCAACAAAAATTCAATAGGTAAGGATTCCTTTGAATAAGTTGTTACGCGACTCGACGGATTGGTCACGCGTCCAATCATTGTTTTGGTGACAGTCCCCTGATCATACAACCCGCTATAATAACGCACGCGTTTAATACCCGTCGGTGTTTGTGTTAAGAAAGAAAACCCTGTTTTTTGGCCATCGAAAATTTGCGCGTCAAAATAACTGGCAGAAAAATCAAGGTTGATGGCATTTTCCAAATCATGGGTCAAGCTCTGGTCTGCCATGAGCACTTCCATATAATTATCATGGACGCGCCGCATTTTATCATCCAGCTTCAGGCTCGCCCAAAACATATTATAAACGCTTACACCGATGATGGCGCCAATCGCCAATCCCAATAAAAGTTCAACAAGGGTAAATCCGTTGGGGTATTTAACCCTGAACCGACAGTGAAGCGCTTTGTCTGGTTTAGGGTTAAGTTTCATCGGGATTATAAATAATCGTTGTCACATCCAAATGGCCTTGGGTATGACCGGCAGGCCAATTCAGTTTGAGCCCAACTTTCTTTAAATGATCATTAATAGTATCCGTCCGGGCACTGACCGTAAATTTATCATAAGGCTTATCCAAAGGCCGTGGAAAGGAATCCAGTTGATCCTCTGAAGCATTGGTAGCGTATAAAAGCCCTAATCTGTTTTCCATAACTACTAAAGACCTGACCGTTTCCTGAAAACGCACACCTGTGCGAAAATTTGTTAACAAGGATTGGGCAATAAAGGTCAGGCAGATACTGGCGATCACGACCGTCAGGATAGCTTCAAGGAGCATAAAACCCGCCCGCACTTTTTTATTCACTATCCACCTTCATCATCATCCCGCGCACTTGGCTTGAGGATAACACCGTTTTTTGATCAGGGGAAGCCAATTGGATTGTTGCCGGATCTATAGTGCCGTCCGGATAAAACTCAATGCGGTCAATATTCCCTGTTCCTTTGGAGTCGTAAGGTTGTGTCATTACAAGACGAATGGCATCGGGAACAGGATGCATTCGCCCAAGAGTTCCGTTAACAGGTTCAAAACTATCTTGGACTTCAGACTCCTCAATATTCCCTGTCTCTTCGTTTTGCAAAGGAACCTTGGCGCGTACCAAGCTATAAGAACGGCGATCACCGGAAAAAGATAAAGCGTAAATTCGCTCCTGCCCTATCGCCATAGCCTGGGCCCAACGGCTAACTTTAAGCAAATCATCGGCCGTTCTATTTAACTGAAAACGTGAATACCCTTTTGAGAAATTCGGCGCTGCCAGCGCTAAAACAATTCCGATAATAATAACCACTAACAATATTTCAACGAGGGTAAAAGCGCTATTTACTTTCATTTTCCCAATTGTTGACATTACCGCTGCCTTCTGTGCCGCTGGCCCCTAAAGATGAAAGATCATAACTTTCTGTATTGTGCACACCGGGAGATGCGTAAACATAGTCACGGCCCCAGGGATCTTTAGGGATTTTCTTTTTCTTTAAATAAGGGCCGTTCCATTGCGCCGGCACGGGGCTGGCGGTCGGCTCGGTCAGCAAAGCACTTAAGCCCTGCCCGGTTGTGGGATATTGGCCGACATCCATTTTGTACAAATCCAGGGCCGTGCTCAAATTTGATTCAATGTCAGTACGGGCCGCTGTTTTGCGTGCCTGCTCACTGCGTCCGGCGATATTAGGGACAATCATCGCCGCCAATATCCCAATGATAATCACCACCAACATAATTTCAATTAAGGTAAAACCGCGTCTTTGATTGTAAAACATAATGATCTCCGTTTAGGGTCAATTAATAATCACATTTTTAGTTTACCACTTTCCTGATAGACGGCAATCAAATCAACAACCATTTTACTTCTTCCTAGCGTGTGATATCAATGGTTGAATTTTACGCAATGTCTTGCTGTAACGCCGGCCTTGTCCATCATAAGCGTAAGAAGCAGTGATTCTATTGCCCAATACTGATGTTAAACGGTTTTCCTTGTCGTATCCATAAGTAAACGTAGGATCTGCTGTCAGGTCACCGTTGTTATTATAGGTATAAAAGGATGTTCCTGCGGCCCGGGTGTATTGATTGAGGGTATTAGCGGTATATGCCGCGCCATCAGCAGTTGTCCGGTTGCCTGCCGCATCATAGGCATAGGCGTGCGTCTGGGAGCCGCTGACCGTTGTTAATTGATTCTGATCAATTTGGTATGTCCCCCGACTTTACTCGGGGGGCTAATAATTCAATGTGTCCCAGTTTTTTACTGGTAAAAATCACCCTCGGTGGCAAACAAAGAAATTATATGTTATATTTTAACTAGGATTTAGAAGGACGCTCTTTACCAACTCGAAAAAGGCAAACTACTTGAAAAAGTAGGACGCAAAGCCGTGAGCCTAAACTTATCTGGGGATGAGCAAGGTTGTCTGGCTGCCGGGGAATTTAATGTTTAAGCTTTACATTCTGTTCATTCTGACAATCGTTATCTTCATGCAACCTGTACCTGCCTTTTGCGGGGCCACCAGGACCATGACATTCCAACTTTCCGTCACCATACCGGAACATGTCATTGTCAATAATAATCGTGAAAGCGTCCCGTTTTCAAACAATACTAATCAGTTAGTGCAAACACAAACCGTGATTAGAAATAATAAAACTATCCGTCTTACGTCTATAGTAGTACCGTAATAATCATACACCACTTTACGAATTCGAAGCAAATGGGCCTTTTTGACCCCTCAGTTAATTCTGCTCTCCCTCTACTTTCTTGATCTGTACGGGAATATTAAACATATAATTCGTCCCTTCCGCGACATCTATTTTATTTTTCAACTTCACAAGCGGCACCATATTGAGCGCGATCGTGTTAATATCGATAGAAATGATGTGCTGCCCCGGGGAGACATTTCTGAAATAAAATGCCCCGTGAGAATCGCTTTTTTGGATGATTTTACCATCCAGGACCACCTTCACCTTACCGATGAATTGATCCCCGGAATTCGGGATACCGGTGCCATTTTTATCCACAAAAACGATGCCATAAATCCCTGTCTGGCTGGTCAAACCGAAATCAGCAAGGGCTTGACGGCCTTGAAAAACCTCGACATTCAAAGTTTGCGGGGTTGAAAAAATCAGCCCACCCGGGACAGTGTCCAGTACAGGGAACACCGTCACCCCCTTGGCGCGTACTTTTACGCTATAACGCCCATGTTTATCCGTTATGGCTTCTTTATCGCCGACTTTCAATTTAACGCCTGGAATACCCTCATCCCCTGAAACAAACTTACCGTCTGTGTTCCTGTCTTTAAATACAATCCCGGATACAGTACCCAAAGGATCCCAATACATCGCCCCTCCAAAAGTAATGCGTACACCCAGATGGACTTCAAAATCATCATAGGACGGATTATCTATATGAGACAAAACTTTACTTGCGTCTCCATCAGCAAAAATACTCACGTCCGGCGTTGGATTATAGGTGAAGCTGGAAGAAATGATCACGCTCTCTTGTCCGGAAAGAAAACTGCTGTTTGCGTTGACTCCCAGCTCATCACGGTAAACTATTTGAGAATTAATAGAAAATTGTGGAGTCAATTGCTTCTGATATTCAATGCCTGCGTTGATCACGTTAGGGTTAGAATGACCACCGGAGTCAGGTTGATTCAGCCAGTCATATTCATCATTAGCGAAAATTGATATTTGATTCGTTAAAGGCAGCTGAATACCGGCAATCACGTGCTCGCGGTCATAGTCAGAAATATCTGAATCCGAAGAATGACTATTTTGATAACCTGCGCCCCCAAAAACAGTTCCTTTCAACGAGTTCCAGATGCCAAAGCTCTGCGACAAGCGCTCATTTAGTCCAAGGCTGCGATGGGGCGATAGTTCTCCTGGAGTGTCTACATAATTTAAATCTGCATCGCTCCAGGAATTCTGAGTAATATCCGCCCTCAGATGCCCATAGGCATCATAATTTAGAGCGCTGGGATGATCGGGATTAAATTCAAGACGGTCCCGGTACGCCTCAACAAATGAGCTTGCCGAAAAGTTATTAAAATCCGCTTCGGTTACCCATGCCGCCCCGATCTCTCCTTGATAAGCAGGCAAGGTTGAAACAGTGGCATAATTTTTATCGATGTCCCTAAAATGAAGACCTGTCCTAAAACCTCCATCCTCCCACTTCAAGGATGCCAGTGTGGAATCATGGCGACTATCACTGCCTTCTTCCGCGTTAAGGGTGAGATGTTCATTAAACTTGTGCTGTCCTTCAACGGAATAGACATGATTACTTAAATACGGTTGGCGATCCGGGCCATAGCCCGTGGCAAAATTAAAAGCATAACGATCACTATCGCTTTTAGGAAAAAGGGTGAGTTTAACGGCATCGATATAGGAATTATTAAATTGAGTTGTGCCCGTGGTAATAAACCCCAGAGGTAATTGTTCCTGGCCATGACTGACGGATAAGCCTAAATTATTTCCCATCAGATCGACATCCGCGAAAGCTCCTCTTAAACGTGTACCGGGCATGGTTAATGGTGATAAATACCTTAGAACATCAAAACCGCGCAAGTTAAAATTGTCCGTGCCTTCAAGGGGTATTTGACTTAATCCTACCGTATACGTGTCGAACCGGGAAAATGAATTAAAATCAGAGTAAGACCCGGAAGTGTCAAAAAAACCATACGGCGTTTCACCGTTTAAGCCCAAGGTTTCGTTAAAATCATAGCTTTGACGTTTAAGACCCGGAATATTCTTTCCGGAATAATAGGTACTCCAGTCATTGGAATAAGTAAATATAAACGGCTGCGAGTGTTGGACCCCATTCATCGCTTGAAGCATACTGGCAGTGACGGTTTTGGGAAAAACAACTTCTACGTAAAGAGTATGCCGTCCAGAATCATCCCAAATATGAAGAAAGGTGGTGCCAATCCGTTGGGCATCAAGCTCAAGATGGTCAGTATCAATTATTTTCACTCCAATAAAACCCTCATCCACTGCCAAAAATCTTTGTATATTTTTGCCCTCTAAAATAACGGAAGAATTCAATTCCATACGCAGCGTTGGCTTGAGCAAGCCCGCATTGGTTATCTGTACCAATGAAAGCACCACTGGAGTTTGTTTTGGTTTTTGCGCCGTAACATAAACAATGGATTTGGGTATGACAGCCGATGGCTGGGGCTGAACAATGGCTAGACCAACCGGCAGGGTATAGGCCGGTTTCTGTTCTTGAGGGATATTTGCCTGCTTCGGTGTTTGGATAACATGGAGAACTTTTACAATGGCTTGCGGGGCAGGCGCCGGGGGAACCTCGGGAACGGCTGGCACAGATAGAATTCTCAAATACCGGTCAGCTTCTTTGGAAGCAGGGTTAAAAATTACAGCAATCGTGAAATAACGTATGGCTTTTTTATCATCATGACGTTGGAAGGCTTTGATACCCTCGCTTAAATAATATCTGTAACCTATTGATTCCTCGGGAGGTACTAGGGATGGAGGCAGCTCTAAAATGACCCCTCTTTGGTCTAAAATACCCATGTATCTTTTAAGTTCATTGTCGTCAGGATCATAGATTTGAGCGATTTTAAAATAACGAAGGGCCTTCTGGTCGTCGTGTTCCTTAAAAGCTTTGACACCTTCCTTGAAATATTCCCGATATCCTATGGATTGGTCAGCAAATGCGGAAAATGGCAAAGCCGCCACAAAAACCAGACCAAGGCCCCAAATTACGCATTTTTTGATCATAAAAAATATAACGCGTACTGGGGGTCCGCATAATTTAATCCTGAGAATTTTCGATTGTTAATTGACCGGAAGCATCCGCGGCCAATCCTATTTCCTTAACTACCACATCTCCTTCTTCCAAGTCGGAATTGACGACCAATGTATAATGTCCTGGATCTAATTTCTTCTTTAAGGGAATTTCTAACTGCCCGGATGCTCCGGGGGGAACATACCGCTTCCCGATATCACCGCGAAGAAGGACCAACCCTCCCTCTTGCATAATATAATATGTCGTGCGGGGTATAAGAACAACATTACCCTGATTGACAAAGCTGGCAGTGATACTATTTGCCTTTAGTGCAATATCTTGCAAGACAGCTTTCTTGGTCTTATCCTTGGGTTCAACAAAAAACAGACAGCCAACCCTCGTGACAAGGGTGATCCCTTCTTGATTTTTAAGCGAATCACTGTTCCTTTCAAAAAACAACACCCCATAATGCCCCTCCTGTATCTGGCTTGGGACAGTGACCGTATAATCAATCCTCTGCCGGCCAAAGGCAGGCAAGGTGAATATCTGGGGTGAAAAACTGACCCATTGACTTGCAGATGACGGCGCTGTCCCTGCCGGCAAGAAATTCTTGGTACCGTCGTAAGGGGGCTGATATTCAAAATCCTCCCAATAGACCCTGACATCCGCTGGCGCAGAAGACGTATTATGGATCAACAAAGACCCATTGAGATGGTCCCCGCCGGAGACAGCTAAAATCTTCTTCCCATCTTCGAGAAATAATTGGGCCCGCGCCTCTCCGGTAAGTATCCCCACCGCGCAAAGCACTAAAAAAATAATTCTGACAATCATGTATGCTCCGCCTTAATTGACTACTGCCGTGACAAGCAGCGAACCATTATACTGACCCGCAACATCAGTATTGGAGAATGGTTCACCGTTTGTTGGATCGGCAGGGGAGGTAGTACTTCCTGTCCAGATACCCAAATAAATCCTTAAAAAACCACCGGAAACTTCTGTAAACGCCACATGTTCCCCGCTTAAGTCTGTAAGCCTTTTTTTGGGTCCATGGGCTGTTAATAATGTTTCTACAGTGGCCCCGGTACTGCCCGCCACCTCTTTGGCAAACGTGGCTGTAGACTTATGCCCCAAGCCGTTGGGATGAGAGGTGCCGTTGTTAGGGTTAGCTCCTTCAGTATAAGTGACCGTAGTATCAGGACTCCCTGACCCGCCCGTAACACCGATATCAAGAGCAAAATAATGATCAGGTAGATAGATTTTACTGGTACTATTAAACGTCATAGGGTCAAAACTTAAAGCAGTAGTACCGGCAGGCTGTGTGGTAAAAGTATTGGTTGACGAATTTACACTGGAAACGGTCATGCCAATACCCGTGGCATCCGGAATTGTGGCTGACACCGTGAATGCCGTCTGCACGGCCCAGACCGGCACAGCCTGGAACAACAAAAATAATCCTCCTGCAATTAAACTCAAAATAGTTTTCATGATTTTCTCCTTTCAAATCATTAATACCGTTACTTTTGATCTAACGAAAATCTTACCGGATCTAAAAAATCACCGGGGCTCATCCGGGCATATCCCTGCAGGCGATACTCCACTTTAAAAGTGGCTCCGCTGCCTTGAGCGTCCGAAGAAAAAACCGGATACTCCCCTGTTCGCACGGGAGAATATTCCGTAAAATCCGTCTGACCTTTTTGATCTGACGGGATTTCAACTTGAATGGTGAAATACTTATTATCAAACTCCTTTCCCTGGTTGTTAGTCATGGCTGTCTGAATATCTTGAAGGACCTGGTAAGGCTTATGGAGATTGGAGGTGACCGTCACCACCACTTCTTGATACTGAGGAGGATTGTTGGCAAGCACATGAGAAAATCTTACTCCCCCGGGAGGTGTCGTGACGTTCATGGCAAATACAGGCGGTATATTGCACTGTATATCAATAGGGAATTCCTGGGCGCCCTGACTGGTTTCCACTATATATTTGATCCTCCCAACGTAAGAACCGGCATCCTGCTGTTGAACTTGATCGGCGTCAACCAAAAAATAAACAAGAAACTTATCCTCATCTTTATTGGTAGAATAAATGAGCCATCTGCCGGCTCTCGATGGGCTGAGGCCACCCCTACGCAATCCTTCCGTGCCGCCTTGAGTATCCACTTGTAAAACATCCGCGCCTAATTCCTTATCTATTTCATCTTGTGGCCATGTTTCGGTTTCCTGGTATATTCGTATTTCCTGGTCTGAGTTTCCTGAAAAAGATACGCTGACAAAATCCGCTGTTTTTTCGGATGTGTCTGAAGCCTTTATATGTACCCGAGTTTGATCATGCGCTCCTTTAACCGATATTTTCAAATTCGAAGTTGTTTCCAAAAACACATCAATGGTCACTTGATCGCTGGAAGCATTGCCCATGCCGCGTACCGTAAAGACAAGCCTGCCTCTGAAACTTCCATCGGCATTGATTAAACCCTGGTCTAAAGAATACCCTATAATAAAAGAATCACTCCCCCCATTCTGGCTGGAAGAATACAGCAGCTGATCGCCCATGCCCAAATGGTTCGAATTCTGCAAATAGAGCGTTCCGAAGCTGTTGGAATTAGATAAGGTCCGGGTTTCCACGGCTTGCAAATTTAAAGCATCTCCCTTTTCATTCACAATAGGTTCAAAAATCCTTTGAAAAACCTGATACTGACTCCCATCACTTGAATTAACACGAATACGAATTTCCTTTTTATTTTCCAATCTCCCTATCGGCATGTTTTCAAAACGTAAACTATTACTGCCGTCAATAGGGTTAACACTCAAGCTGACGGAAGCAAAAGAAGCTTGCGTGAAACCCGTCCCCCATAACAAAATTAAGATGGTAATCCTTGCCAACATAATAATAATAGTAATAATAGTGTCAGTTCTACCGAACTATATAATCTTCAGATAGTTAAGCATTAATTATATTTCTGGGTCGACCTCGTC
>Ga0105164_10002406_pt1 | contig 11565 bp, 11 predicted proteins | sample VDWuncwatermetaG_FD_89674 | JGI IMG/M metagenome (GOLD analysis project Ga0105164, IMG submission 89674) | Wastewater microbial communities from Netherlands to study Microbial Dark Matter (Phase II) - VDW unchlorinated drinking water | ecosystem: Environmental > Aquatic > Freshwater > Drinking...
CGAAATACTGAGGTTGTCTTGGAAAAAGACGCCCCTCAGAAATGGTCAGACCTTAATTCTGAAAAATGGAATAAAAAAGTTTCGATGCCGAGCCCACTGGAATCGGGCTCAAGTCTTTTGGCCCTCACTCAACTCACTGCCAAGTATGGTTGGGAATATTTCGAAAAGCTTCAGAAGAATGGAATGTTGGCGGCCGGTGGCAATAGCGCTGTGATTTCCCGAATCGAAACCAAAGAACGCCCGGTTGGAATCGTGCTTTTAGAAAATGTTCTCGAGGCCATGGAGCGAGGGGTTCCCATTGCTCCGATCTATCCCAAGGATGGAATGGTTCTTGTCCCTTCACCTGTGGCAATCACGACAAAAACGGCGCACCCTGATTTAGCAAAAGCCATTTATGATTTTCTTCTTACCGATGAGATTCAGAAAGTTATTGTCCACAACGGTCGTATGTATTCGGCCAGCCTTCCCGATGAGGCCCCAAATCGGGCGGAATCCTTCTCTCGGCATTTATCAGGGGCCCTACCATGGTCCAGCGACGTGCTAGGGCGGCTCCAAGCGGAGCGAGAGGGTCTTAAGAAGAAGTTTGCGGAGACCTTTTTGAATTGAAAGGCTCAACGAGCAACTGGGTCCTCTACGCTCTCTGCGTTGTGATCGTATTGGTGCTCACCGTATTTCCCATCGTAACTTTTCTAAACGCCATCTTGAACCACCCCGAGCATTTACCTCAACTCTGGGAACGCTCAACGCTCGTGGCGTTATTCAATACCCTTTGGGTCGCCTTAAGTGCCTTAGTCCTTTCACTCGCGATTGCCGTGCCACTGGCTTTCTGTGTCACTCGAACTGATATTCCCTTCCGCAATACCTTAAAGAAATCCTTTTTCTTTGGTTATGTTCTCCCGCCTTATCTTTTTGCGATCGCCTGGATCACTCTTGCCGTTCCAGAAGTCGGGTTACTCAATCGTACGTTTGGCCTTTCGCTGAATATCTATTCGCTCGCTGGACTTATTTTTGTTTTCACCTCAGCCCACCTTCCCATCGTATTTGCCGCATGCTGCCAGGGGATGGAAAACTTTGACCCCGCCCTTGAAGAGGCCGCACGAGTCTTTGGAGCCAGACCCCTTCGCGTTTTTTTTAAGATTACTCTCCCCTGTTTGGCCCCAACCATTGCGTCGTCTGCCCTGCTGTTCTTTCTGACTGTGACTGCGGCGTTTGGCGTGCCTGCCATCATTGGGATCCCAGCACGACTCCCTGTACTCACCACTAAAATTTATACCCTTGCGAAATTGGGTGGCTTAGACGGGACGTACCAAGCGTTTATCGTTTCTCTGTGGCTATTATTGACGGCCCTTTTATCTCTGGCCATGAATCAGGTTATCCGAAAAAAGATGGGGTATCGTCTCGTCGGTGGGAAGGTCTCTCGCCCAAGCCTGATCCCCCTCGGGATGATTCGAATCCCCGCCCTGGTGCTTACCATGGGGTTAGCGATAATTCTTGTGGCCCTCCCGCTTGGCTCAATCGTGCTATCGTCCTTTCTTAAAATCGCAGGGGTTCTGAAATGGTCGAATTTGAGTTGGGGAAATTACGCCTATCTTTTTCAAATGGCCGAGACTCAGCGCTCGTTCATCAACTCAGTGATTCTCGCCGTTTCGACGGGGCTCTTCTGCGCCATCGCAGGCTTTCTGCTTTCCTATCTTAGGGAGCGTTCCACGCTACCTGGAACGGAGTGGCTGCTTCGGCTGGCATCCTTCCCCTTTGCTATCCCCGGTACGGTTTTAGCTCTGGCGTTTATCGTGAGTTATGGAACAGGGTGGGGGCATCAGGAGATTGCGCTTTTGGGTTCCTTAAGTCTCGTGGGAATGTCTTATTTCGCAAAAGATCTTGCCCTTGGCGTTCAAACGGCGCTGCCCGCTATGACGCAAATTGACCCGACTCTCGATGATGCGGCTCGGGTCTTTGGAGCGCGCCCCTACCAGGTGCTTCGCTGGGTGCTTCTACCCCTAATGCTACCCGCGCTCTTTAACGCCTTTTTTCTGACAGCGTTGCCGGCACTTTCAGAATTAACGATGTCAGTCTTATTGGCAGGGCCCGGCACCGAGACGGTGGGGACAGTGCTTTATCAACTTCAGGACTACGCTAATCCGCTGGCCAGCTGCGCCCTAGCGACGATCTTGATGATACTCTTAGGGGTCGTGTTTTTGATTTATAAGTTAATCGGAAGAATGGTTGCAAGCGCATGAATGAAGTCACCTTACTTAATATCACAAAGTCCTTTTCCGTAAATACCGTCGTCGATAACCTAAGTCTCAAAGTCGCCGAAGGAAGTTTCTTGAGTCTCTTAGGCCCTTCAGGTTGCGGAAAAACAACGGTGCTCAGAATGGTGGCTGGCCTTGAAATGCCAACCAGCGGAGAAATTCGCATTGGAAACGATACCGTCTATCATTCGGGCCAGAATATCTACGTGCCTCCCGAAGAACGAAAGCTGGGGATGGTATTTCAGAGTTATGCGATATGGCCCCATATGACCGTACTTGAGAATATTATGTTCCCGCTTAGGTTACAGAAACGTAACAAAGCCGATCGGTACGAGATCGCCCTTCAGACACTAAAAAACGTTCGTCTCGATCATCTTAAGGACCGCAAACCGCATCAACTTTCTGGAGGCCAACAACAGCGAGTCGCACTTGCCAGAGCGCTCGCCGCTTCACCGCGCGTGATCCTACTTGATGAACCGCTTTCCAATCTTGACGCTAATCTCAGAGATGAAATGTGTGACGAAATTATTGCGCTACGAGCGAAACATCCCATCACGATGATCTATGTGACACATGACCAGAGGGAAGCGTTTCGGTTGAGCGATCAGATTGCACTGATGAGTCAGGGGAAGATCGAACAGATGAGCTCGCCTGAGGAGATCCGTACGAAGCCACGCACAGAATTTGTGAAGCAGTTTTTGAAGCTTTAAGACGGAATCTCATCGGTTTCGAGAGAGCGAAACAATCGATAGCGTAAATCCGGTCATTGCGGAGATGAACCCTGTGATCATTGTAATCATGGCCATGTCTCGACGCCAATTGAACGGAACATTGACCACATCACCGTCAATCAGTTTGGGTACTGAGCGGCCTTCATCGAGTAAATCCTCAAGATCCACCTCGATGAGATTTTTCACGTTGCGGCGACGAATGGTAATACCGGCTAGCTTCGTACTATCCGTATAACCACCCGCGTAAAGCATTGCGAAAAGCAGGTCGGTTCCTTCAGGAACATAGTGGATCCCCTGAGAGGGAACCGCACCGAAGAACATGATGCGCATTAGCACTTTGCCATAACCCTGCCCGTGGACAAACTCGCCGGTTGAGGGCATATGGGTGGGTGTGATCTGAGTGAACGTATCATCGATTGCCTCTGCCCTTAAGGAAACTGGGAGCAGCATGATGACCACAAGTAGACTCGCTAAGACTCGTTGGGTAAAGTTGTATGGCATAAGATAATAAAGTTGGAGTGGGAGTAAGCTTTATTATAACGCCATTACTGAACTAAAACCAACGATTGGTCCATCGTCCAATCGATTAAGATTTAATAGGCTTCCAAGTGCTCAAAAGACTCATGACAAGCCGCACCATCGCACCCGTCGCTAATTTCGGCGGATAGTAGGCTGAATTCGCGCGATCCCAAGCAACGCCCGCGATATCAAAATGGACCCAAGGAGTTTTATCGTCCACGAAGGCCTTAAGAAACACTCCGCCTTTCGAAGACCCGGCTTCGCGATTTCCGCTATTACGCAAATCCGCATACGGACTCTTCATGTCATCCAAATATTCATCATATAAGGGCAACTCCCACACTCGTTCCGAAGTGATCTCGGCAGCCAACTTAATTCTTTCAATGAGTTCCTTATGGTTGCCCATAATACCTGCGGTCACCTTACCGAGCGCGTACAACACAGCTCCCGTCAGCGTCGCAAAATCTAAAATCGCCTGGGGATCTTGTTTCTGCGCATACTCTAAGGTGTCCGCCAAAATGAGCCGCCCTTCGGCGTCGGTATTGGTAATCTCAACCGTTTTCCCGCTCAAACTCCGTTGGATATCGCCCGGTTTCTGAGCTGTTCCACTCGGAAGATTCTCCGTGGCGGCGATATAACCCATCACATTGATGGGGAGTTTTCTCTCAGAAATCGCCTGCATGGCCCCAAGCACAACGGCAGCTCCCATCATGTCATATTTCATTTCATCCATTGCAGCGGAGGGCTTAATTGAAATTCCGCCACTATCAAAAGTCACTCCTTTGCCCACTAAAGCGATGGGCCGTTCGCCTTTTTTCCCGCCTTGATAATCAATGATAACCAGTTTTGGCTCCTCAATCGATCCATTCGCGACCCCAAGAAAGAGGCCCATCTTCTCCTTCTCCATGGCGGCGCGCCCCAGAACCTGACATTTCATGCCATGTTGCTTTGCCACATCGGAAGCAATCTTAGCAAAAAGATTTGGAGTTAAATGATTCGCAGGCTTATCTCCCAAATTTCTTGCGAGATTCACGGCCCTAATATTGATCGTGGCGTCTCGGACCGCGCTCTCCAATTTGGCATTCTTCTGGCCAATCAAAATCAGGCCATTGGGAAAAAACATCTCTTCGGAAATCTTCTTAAGCTCGTCGTAGCGGTATGTTGCGAGAAGATAGCCCTCACAAAACGCCTGAAGCGTATAGGGGTCTAAAGATTTGCCGCCCGCAACAGACTCAACATCCAAGGAAACTGAAAGCAACTTCTCCTTCTGCTGAATATTGCGCACCGAGGCACCCATCTGCCTGGCCACTTCGGAATCAAATTTCGAGCGTTCTCCCGCGCCTAATAAAAGTAGGTTTTCAAACCCATCTTGAGAATAATAGCGGAGCAAGGAAGTTTGATTCTTCTTTCCTGTGAAATGCTTAGAATGACTCAGGTGCTTTTCAAGTCCATCCAACCATTTACCGGGCTTTGTACGAAGTTTTGGAAGTTGAAAAGCCCCCGTCTTCTCCTTAGGATTTGCGCCCTTTGGCTCTATTTGATCCCAAACAAGAACCAACGTGGTTGCAGTTGAATCTTTTCCCCAAGCGATCGATGGTATTTTCAAAGCAGACTCCTCACTTAAGATAGCAAAACGATCCCTTATTTTTAATTAAAGAAAGCTCGATTGACAATGGGTATGATGTCTAACGTCGGACTGGAATTAAATTAACCGAATGCCCCAGCGGAGACGTGGAATAGGCGCCAGAGCGGAAGGCGGCTTCAAATGCCTTCGCTTCGTATTCGCGACTGAACGTAAGCTCGTTGAGATGTTGTAAATTGACGGTTTTCCACATCAGTACAAAACCACTTGAAGTCTCTCGCACCCAAATTCTCTCCATATCATCTGCAAGAAAGGGGTTGCGGCCTGGTTCGAGATTGAGTTCTTTCTTGGCGAATAACAAGGCGTCATCAACCTTTTTGTAGGTGGCAGTTTCCACTTCAACTTCACCTTTGCGCCAGCCCAAAACATATTCAGGCCCCACTTTTACCAAAAAAGCGCGAGACGGTAAGGGCAGCCGCGGCCGGATCAAATAGCCGATAACGGCGAGCTCTAAAATGAGCGATAACCATAGAGCGCCGCGCCAGAGGGGAAAACGAAAACGGGGAATTTGCTTTGCCATACTCCATAACAGAGCAAGTAAGGTGCCAGAACTGATATTCTAGTTATTCTATATACTTTCATAGACTTGCATAAATCGTCTCCCTTTAAACTCTTCTCAAGGGTGTAGACTCTCCGAACACTCTTCCACGATATTTTTTGAGACTAGTGCCAAAATGGGTTTTATTCACCTGATGTAAAAAGTTGAATTTATGACGTTTATTTGCATGAAATTGCCACGGTTCCAATCTGGGTCTTTTGACCGACTAAGGAGCATGGGGGTGTCTTACCTCTAGGCAACGGGGGACTAAATATAACCCATTGAAATAACTAATATTTTTCAAAAACTCCACGAGGCCTAAGGACTTTGGCACGGGGGTTGCAATTCTGGCGAGTGAATTTGATTTCAGTTCCCCGTGGAAGCAGTGTCAGCGGAAGTTGCAGTTGGAAATCAAGGTCTTTGAGAGTGAGGCAGGAAGTTAACTCAGGGGTAGTCTTTTTCCATTCAACCCCCCAAAAACCTGTTGCCGATTACACTGAGCTTCCTCCTCACCTCAATTTCTCTACTATTTCTGCGAAAAGTAGCCACCCAACGCGTCTCAGGTTAAAATAAATTCCACTAGATTCCGCGCAATTCATGCCAAAATTATTAAGCATTCTACTCCTCACACTCCTATGCGTTCTAAGCTTACGCACAAAACTCTGGCTCGAGGAAACTTTAACGCCACCCATGGCCGCGTTCCCTGCCCTCAAACCCCTAACAGCCGGGTATCAGGGGCAGTCATTGAAACGAATGTCGTTCGGATTCGATAATGCGTTGGCAAGTTTGATTTGGATTCAGCTTCTTCAAAAAGCAAGCCACGACAGCCTTGAGTCAAACGAAGTGAGTTGGGAGTTTGCACAGCTTGATTCCATCACAACGCTCGATCCCAAATTCGAATCCGGCTTTGAGTTTGGGGCGCCATTCCTCTCGGTTTTTAGACGAGATAAGCTCGGGGCCGAAATCCTACTTAAGAAATGGCATAGGAAACGACCCACCTACTGGAAGACCTCGTACCTTCTGGGCTACCACCTTTATTATGAGATGGGCCGACATACCGAGGCATCTCAGTATATTCTCCGAGCGGCTGAGTTAGAAAAAGCCCCTGCCTGGCTTTCGAGTTTAGGCGTGCGTCTACTCGAAGAAACATTTGCCACAGAACAAGCCTTCCGACTCGTTTTAGAACTTTATCATCACGCTGTCTCGCCGATTGCCCAAGAACGCCTTCAAGCGAGGTTAAGGTCCTTGAACCTCACGCTCCAACTCAAAAAATGGAATGAAGCTTTAGAAAAATATACGTCCGTCCACCGTAAGTTTCCAACATCCTTTAGCCAGCTTCAGCCCTACTTCCAATGGAAGGTCTCAGCTCTTAGAGAGATCGCTTCGGTGCAGAACTCAGAAAGAATTCGGGAAATCATTTTGGAGCGCTTCCCCTTTATGATTGACCCCAAAACTAAGTCCGTTCTTTGCATGAAGTCCAGAGAGGAACTTGGGATCGAGAATAGCGGCGTCCATTTGACTCCGGAACAGAAAGGAAAGGCCCATGGCACCTCTCAATGAGATCATCAGCCTCACCGGTGTGACTAAAGTTTTTAGAGCGGCAGGGTGGAAAAAGAAAACTGCCGTGAATGACCTCACCCTGAGTGTCGCTTCCGGAGCAACGCTCGGCCTTCTCGGCCCCAATGGTAGTGGCAAATCGACGACAATCAAAATGATTCTTGGCTTCCTGCGCCCCACCAAGGGAGAGATTCTGGTGGGTGGGATCTCGAGCGACTCCTATCGAGCCAGAGCGTTGATCGGCTACTTGCCTGAGAACCCAAGATTTCAGCGATTCTTAACGGCGGAGTCAGCCCTGCATTATTTTGGCCATCTCAACGGCATGTCAGGCTCTGCCTTGAAATCGCGGTCTTTGGAGCTTCTGGAGTTAGTGAATTTGAGTCATGTCAGACGCGAACGAGTGAGTGGGTTTAGCAAGGGAATGACTCAGCGGTTAGCCATTGCTCAGTCACTTTTGAATCGGCCACCGATTCTCATCTTTGATGAACCGATGAGTGGGCTCGATCCCTTGGGCCGCATCGAAATCCGAAAACTCATTGCCGAAATCCGGCGCAACATGCCCCGCACCACGATTTTCTTTAGCACGCATATTTTAGAAGATGTTGAGCTACTCTGTTCCCATGTCGCCTTGATGAAGCTTGGAAACCTTCAAACCTTAAGCACTATCTCAGAACTGCTTCAGAATGAGGGTCAGCGCTATCAGGTGCTCATCAAAAAGCCTCAAGCGCAACTCCCGGATTCCCTACAATCGAGCCAGCGGGAAACCCCGAATGAACTGGGTCTGATTCTAAGTATTGATGGGGACCAGGGACTTTACGATACCCTATCCGAGATTCGCAAGGCTGGACTAACCATTCTCAGCATTTCATCCGAGAGAAAATCTCTAGAACAGGCTTTGTTTTCGCAAGATGATATCAACCGAGTCCGTCAACTGGGGGGTGCAGCATGAAGTCGATGGCCTATATTGCCGGCATAGCGATTAAAGAATTGCTCTACGAAAAAGTCTTTTACCTGCTCATTGTTTTCGTGATTTGCGCCCTGGGCTTAAGCGTGTTGCTAGGCCAACTGACTTACGCTGAACAAACGAAGCTTACGATCGACTTTATGTTAGCCGGCATGGAACTATCTATGGTCTTATTTTCCGTATTTGTCGGGATCAGTTTATTTCAGAAGGAATTGACCTTTGGATCAATCTCCATGGTTCTCTCTAAACCCATTCCTCGGACTAGCTTCCTCTTAGGAAAGTTTTTTGGGCAACTTATCGTGCAACTCATTGTGATCGCGGGAATGGGTGCGATCACCTACTTCAGCTGCTCCAGATTGCCGGAACCCGCATCGCTTCAAGCCATCGTTCAAGCCTCCTTATTGATAAGCTTCGAGGTGATGACCCTCTCGGCAATCACCTATTTCTTCGCGGTCAACGCGGGATCACTGATGACGGCCCTTGCCACACTCGCTTTATTTTTTCTGGGCCATTTTCGAAGCATATCCGCCCTGCAGATGGGAAAGGCTGAATCCAATCCGATATGGAGCCTTGCTAAGAGCATGATTCCAAGCCTTGAGATATTTAATATGAAAGCCTTGGCGTCTTATGGGTATTCGATTCCCTGGGCGAGCGTTCAGTGGGCCTTTATCTATGCGCTTTCCGCAACGACTTTTTATCTCGTTCTGGGCGCCGTATGTTTCTCTCGAAAAGACATTGCAACCTGATCAAGAAGGGCTGAACTCATGGATTTTTCATTTGATCTCGTAACTCTAATGGTATTTGGCTTCGGACTCATCTGGGGAAGTTTTTTTAATGTCTGCATCTGGAGAATGCCTCGGGAAGAAAGTATCGTCCGTGGCAGATCCCATTGCCCCCATTGCAGCGCAACCATCCCTTGGTTTCATAATGTCCCGGTTCTTGCCTACCTCTGGCTTCTGGGAAAATGCCATCAGTGTCGCGCAAAGATCTCGCCTGAATACCCTCTCGTCGAGCTGGCCTCGGGGGCTCTCTTCGTGTTGAGTTATTTGCGCTTTGGTTTCACTCCCATGGGGTTTTCGGCTGCCTTACTTTCCTCCATGCTGCTTGTGCTATCAGTGATTGATTTGCATCATAAAATCATCCCTGATGAAATCTCTCTTTCCGGTATCGCAATTGGTTTTTTTCTCTGCTTTTGGACCCAACATATTACTTGGATTGATTCGCTCATTGGAATTCTAATTGGAGGGGGCATCTTTTACGCCATCGCGGCCGGTTACGAGAAAATCACAGGGCGAGAAGGTTTAGGTGGCGGCGACATCAAACTTCTAGGAATGATTGGAGCATGGCTTGGCTATGAGAGCGTGCCGCTAGTGATTCTGATTTCAAGTGTCCTAGGCTCCGTCGTTGGCATCACACTCATGATCATTCAAAGAAAGTCCGCTAAGACAGAAATCCCCTTTGGCCCATTCCTATCTCTCGCCACTCTCATCGACCTCTATTTCGGGCCATTCATCCGCGGATTCGTCGGGCCTTAAAAAGGTACGCGGTTACTTTTAGACCCCCCCCATTTGCTTATCGCTGGAATTTTAAGGATCTAAAAGTAACCGCGTACCTTTTAGAAAAACGACGGGCACCATTTCTCTAGGGGCTTTACACCCTCCGCCGGGGCAGTTAACTTAGCAAAAGGATGTCAAGTTCAGGGGGAAAGAAAGTACTGATCACGGGTGGGACCGGATACATTGGAAGTTCGCTCGCGTTTCGAGCCCAGGCCCATGGGTATTACCCCATCCTACTTGATAATTACGTCACATCTCAGAAGTTGCCCCAAGCCTTTAACCACTGGCCAGTCATCGAGGTCGACCTCAAGGACTTTAATGCCGTTGAGAAAGCACTACGCCAGATTGGACCAGTGCACGCAATTTTGCACCTTGCGGCTCACTCGCTGGTGAGTGAGTCCGTAGCAAAGCCAGAGAAATATCTGCGAAATAATTTGTCGGCTGCATTGAATATTGCGGACTGGGCCGTTCAAAACAAAGTCCAATATTTTGTGCATTCTTCAAGCTGTGCCATTTATGGGATCCCAAAGGCACTCCCGATCCATGAAGGAACGGAACCTAATCCAGTAAGTCCCTACGGTCTTAGTAAATGGTTGGTTGAAAAAATTTTAGCCCCGATCGCTGAGCACCGAAAATTGAGTGTGATTCACCTACGGTATTTTAATCCCGCAGGAGCCATGGGCGATGGAGCCTTAGGCGAGAAGCACCTGCCAGAGACTCATTTGATCCCTAATATCATCGCAGCCCTAAAGGACCAGAGTCCGTTTCAAATCTTTGGAAATGATTATGAGACTCCCGACGGGACCTGTGTCCGAGACCTAATCCATATTGAAGATTTGGTAGAAGCCCATTGGAAGGCATTAAGTTTCCTTGAAACCAACCCTTCAGCCACCCACACCGCGGTGAACCTAGGGGGCGGAAAAGGAACTTCTGTCGGCGAGGCAATTAAGGCGGCTGAAACCCTCTTTGGTAAGAAGCTTAAGACGATCATTGCCCCAAGACGCCCAGCAGACCCAGCTACGCTCATTGCAGACACCGCCAAGGCCAAGAGACTTCTTGGTTGGGAACCTAAGTTTTCTTTAAACGCGATGCTTCAATCCCAATTCAACTGGACCGAACACCATGGAAACAACCACTAATACTTGGAATAAATGTAACGCCTGTAAAAAGAGTATCCCATTCAGCGGTAGATACTACGTGTGCTCAGTCTCGACTTGTAACCGAACTCGATTTCAACTGTATTTCTGCAGCGTCGAGTGCTGGGATGCCCATGTCCCCGGCCAGCGCCACAGAACTTCCTACGCCATTGAAAAATCGGCGCCACCCAGGTAGCCTGCCGACTTCAATCATGAGGAGTACTAAATGACCACTTTGGCTTGCTTTACCAACTTTGCCCCAATTCTGGGAATCCTTGGCATGGGACTCGCTTTTGCGACTTACCTAAGCCTCAAGAAACTCCCTGCCGGCAGTGACCAAATGAAGGGGATCGCTGACCAAATCCACGACGGAGCGATGGCTTTTCTCAAAAAAGAATACGGCTATCTCGCGCTTTTTATCGTCGTCGTCTTTAGTCTTCTCTATTTTTACCTCAACCCTGAAACCGCGGTTTCCTTTCTTTTTGGCGCGCTCTGTTCGATGGCGGCTGGCTACTTTGGCATGAAAGCAGCGACTCGAGCCAATGTCCGAACGGCCCAGGCAGCCAATCAATCAGGTCAGGGCGCAGCACTTGGGGTTGCGTTTAGTGGCGGCTCAGTCATGGGCTTATCCGTAGCAAGCCTTGGGCTAATCGGCCTCGGAGTTCTTTAC
>Ga0105164_10002408_pt1 | contig 11564 bp, 10 predicted proteins | sample VDWuncwatermetaG_FD_89674 | JGI IMG/M metagenome (GOLD analysis project Ga0105164, IMG submission 89674) | Wastewater microbial communities from Netherlands to study Microbial Dark Matter (Phase II) - VDW unchlorinated drinking water | ecosystem: Environmental > Aquatic > Freshwater > Drinking...
ATCCAGAACAGGGATTTATAGTTATATGCGCGACGAATTATATCAACAAACTATTTTAGAACACAACCGTTCTCCCCGGAATTTCAAAAAACTGGAGGGGGCCACTCACGTGGCCGAAGGCTATAATCCGCTTTGCGGGGACCATTTATGGATTTACATGAAAGTCAATCCTCAAGGTATCATCGAGGAGCTTGCCTTCGAAGGCTCCGGCTGTGCGATTTCCAAAGCTTCGGCTTCGATGATGACCATGGCCCTTAAGGGTAAAACTATCGCAGAGGCTAATGTTTTATTTGATGAATTTCATAAATTGGCCATTGGTGAATTAAAACCGGACCAACAGCCTAATCATCTGGGAAAATTAACTGTTTTTTCCGGGATTTGGCAGTACCCGGCAAGGGTCAAATGCGCGGTGTTATCATGGCACACCATGCACGGCGCGCTGGAAAAGAGTAAAACTGTATCAACGGAGTAATTTCAAATTCCGTGCCACTCACCGTAACCCGAATTAATAACACATTGTCATTCCCGAATGTTTTTATCGGGAATCCAGAAAAATGCCTACATTAGATCAATTCAACAGACCTCTACACGATTTGCGGATTTCTTTGATCGACCGCTGTAATTTCCGCTGCCCTTACTGCATGCCATCGGAAAAATATCATCACGCCTATCAGTTCCTTGATAAAAAACAATGGTTAAATTTTGAAGAAATCGGGCGCCTGGCGCGGATTTTTGTTGGTCTTGGGGTCACCAAGCTGCGGCTGACTGGCGGAGAGCCTTTGTTGAGGCCGGACCTTGATGTGCTTATCCGTCAATTATCAGTCATCCCTGATGTTGAGGATTTGGCCTTGACCACTAATGGTTCCATGCTTGTCCAATGGGCACAACGCCTGAAAGCCGCAGGGCTTGGCCGTTTGACAATAAGTCTGGATACTTTAGACGAAACTATTTTTCACCGGATGAGCGGTGAGAAAGGTTCGGTTAAAGATGTATTGGAAGGCATTCGTGCCGCACAAGAGGCAGGCTTTGATTCTATTAAGATCAACGCGGTCATACAGCGCGGGATCAACGATCATACCATTTTAGATCTGGTCAAATATTTTCGCGGCACTCGCCATAGCGTGCGCTTTATCGAATATATGGATGTGGGCAATCAAAATCATTGGGATCTGCCCCAAGTAGTGCCATCCAGCGAAATCATTTCTTTAATCGACGCTGAGTTTCCTTTACAACGCATTGGCGGTACGCAAGGCGGGGACACTTCAGAAGTTTATCGTTTTAAAGACGGTAGAGGTGAAGTTGGATTCATTTCCTCAGTGACAAAGGCTTTTTGCGGCACCTGTAACCGTTTGCGTTTGTCCGCGGATGGCAAAATGTACACCTGTCTTTTTGCCACCCACGGCACGGATTTAGGCGGGCATTTAAGAAATGGCGCTGACGATGAGTTTTTAGCTCACTTGATCCGTGTGGTCTGGATGAAACGCGAAGACCGCTACTCCGAAATTCGCTCCGAGATCCGCCACCAATCCCACTCATCACCAAAAGTTGAAATGTACCACATCGGCGGGTAAAATTTGAGAAAGCATTTTTTCAAAAACGCCTCCCACCCCGTTGGACTCTCCCTTGTTTTTTGGTTTTTTATATGGCATACTTCAAATGTAGAGCGTAGGTGGCAAAATCAGCGAAAGCTGGTGACGCAAAGTATCGGGCCTAAGCCCCGCCAAAAGCGGGAGATGGCAGTCGAGTTGCTGTGAGGGGATTATACATGATCATGACCCGAATGCATCTTGAGATCTTTTGGAGTATTTTTTTAGCTGCTTTTGGTATGCTCATGGCAAATCCGGCACAGTCAGACTCAGTGCCTAAAGCTGCCCAGACCACTTCTCCTTATATATTTGACGTATCAAAAGCATCAGGCCCGCAAACAGTGGACCTGCCCAAATTTACCGATAATTCCCAATTCGCCATTGTCCATGGAAATAAACAAACTACCGTCAAACTATACCCCGGCTCCGGGTGCAGTGATATTGAATATTATTATTGGAGCAAGAACGGTGATGGATCAATTACCGGTTCCAATGGGCATTGTGGCGGACACAAGATCACGCTTTTTAATGTCAGCCAAATTCAATTTTCGGATGGATTGGCCTCGGTGCAAGCCAAGGGCTTGGCCTGGGTCAAGGATGGGACAAAAACTTGTAATTATGTTAATGTTAATAAGACTTATTCAAATCAAAATAATGTTTGCCTATGGGGGCAGTCTTGTACAGGCTGTTCGGCTACCTATAATGGTCCGATCAACGGCTCTTGCGGGTCGTCAAATGGGGCAAGCCTGACGGCTGCGCCAATAACCGATCTATGCAGTACAGGTACAACCTCAAGCGTCAGCGGCAGCGGACCCTGGATTTGGAGCTGCAACGGCAGCAATGGCGGCAGCAATGCCTCATGTTTGGTTTCACTATTCATCCCTCCGGTCAACGGCGCATGTGGTACAGCCAACGGTACATCGGCAACATCCAAGCCAACAGCTAATTTATGCAGCAACGGTGCGGCTTCAAGCGTCAGCGGCAATGGACCTTGGGCCTGGAGCTGCAGCGGCAGCAATGGCGGATCAAGCCCGTCCTGCGCTACAGTGGATGCCAGCAACGGCCAAGCTGTCATGCCACCTACAGTTCCGCAGCCGCAATCCAATGGTGATATCGTCGGGGTGAATATTCAAAACACCACGTCGCAAGCAAGCATTCCGCACATTTTTACTTTCGGACAAATTTTTAAGAAGGGGCAAGTTCAGCCCACTGATAGACTGGTGGCCCGTGTCAACGGCAGTGTAATCCAAGTACAGTTGGATACGCTGTCAAACTGGCCTGACGGCTCTGTTAAATTAGGAGCGGTCACATTATCACTGCCGGTCATCAGCGCAAATTCGATCTTACCGGTTTTATTATCAGAGGCTTATGGTAATGGCTTAATTTTTAATAATCAACCCGTCGACTTGAGTAAAGCACCTCTGACTTTGACGGCTACATTAAATTTTACCAGCGGTCAATATAGCGGGACACGGCAGGTTGATCTTGGTGCGGCGCTCAAGCAGGCGTTGGCCAACAGCCCCGATTATTGGCTGCAAGGTCCTTTGGCCACCCAGGCGCGTGTTGATATTCCGCTTGGTGCTGGACCAATGCATTTGACTGCTGACGTCACAGCCTATGCCGATGGCAGCGTCACCGCTGACGTGCAATTTAATAATGATATCACGAGCATCATCTCGGGTATTCCTTATCATAATCCGGGAGCATTAGCACCTCAAATATATTTTACGACGGTCACTTTCGGTGATCAGTCCCAAAACTATTCCATCACTCAATATCAGTATCAGGATTGGCATGTGGTATTAAATTCAGAGGGCATTGCGGACCACTTTGTTTCCTCAAGTCAGCCGCCGGTATTCAATGCCCAGCATGACCTTGCTTACCTGGAACATAGCGGTGCGGTCCTTTCCTACGACCGTACCACAGGAGTCGTACCTAAATTATTGCAAGGCTGGGTGAATTTCCATATAAACCAAGCCGGATTTGGCTCGCCCTTGGCTGTCAATGGCGTGACGCAGTACATGCCCATGACAGGCGGCCGGGCTGATATTGGTTTCACGACAGCGTTCAATACCGTATGGCTTATGACAGGCGATCCTATAGCGGAAACAATGGGCTTGGCCCAAGGCGACACCGCTGGTGCCGTACCTTGGAACTTTAAGCTCGCCAATGGTCATTGGTTGACACCCGGGGATTCTCCGATGGTCTGGACTGATCCTCGTTCTTCGACAGTTACTGTTGCTAACCAAATACCATCCGGTAAACTTGTATCAGGCTGGTCGCCTGATGTGAACCATGAACCTAACCTTGCTTATGTACCCTATATTATGACAGGCGAACGCTGGTATCTCGACCGCCTTAATGCCGAGGCAGCTTATGGTGAAGATATCAATTTTCCAGGTGTCAATTCCCGTCTTGTCGCTCAAGGGCTGGGAGTGGCTTCCTTGGCCAATACTTATGATATTGTTGTAAATCCCGTTATTCAAACACGCGGGGCTGCATGGGGCATGCGGGAAGTCCAGGAAGCAGGCTGGATCGGCAAGCCTGGTTCTTTTGAACAGGGATTTTTCGTCCAGGCTACCAAGGATAATTGGGATTACCTTCAAGCCATTATGCCTGCAGAAACAATAGCCCAGGGAGAGACTGCCGGCTGGATTGAAAATCTTCATGCTTCCACTTGTGCGCCAACGTCCGGCAGTGGCAGTACATGCACGATAACCCCATTTATGGAAGATTATTTTACAGGCGTAGCTTTATTGGGCGCGTCAATGGGCGATCCAGGTGCTCTTGCGTTTATCAACTGGCAAAAGGATGGATGGCTTTCCGGGCGTTTCATCGGCCAGGGAATGAATCCCTATGACGGCACAGCCTACGGATTTGTGATGTATAACTCAGCCACCCATACACCTTATACCACATGGGCGCAGGATGAGGCCGCCACCGTCGCAGAAGGTATATCAAATGGCTCGGTTTCAAAAAGCACTGGATATGATCAGTGGGCGTATGGGGTCTTAAAAGGCGCTCTTACATTCTATCCGGATGATACGAATCTGCAGAAGGCTGTGGCCTGGCTTGAGGCTAATGCCATAGGGCTTGATAAGGCTTCATTGCAGAAAGATCCTACTTTCAACGTCACACAACTGCAATAAATGATAAAAAATTGAAAGGGGACACTTTAAAGTGTCCCCTTTCTTTTTTTACCAAAATCCTTGAGTTTCAATTTGAAGGGCATTGTTGAATTTTCCCGCAAAACGCACTTCTCTCACCAATTGCAAACCGAATTTTTTTTTGACCGCTTCCATCATCTTTAAATGCAGGTCATGCACGTCCTGGGCTTTTGTATTCGGGCCTTTGATGATGATATTGGCGTGCTTTTCAAAAATATAAGCGCCGCCGACTTTCAGGTTCTTAGCGCCGGCCTGTTCCAAAAACCATCCGGCAGCTTGACGATGCTCTGCTTTTGAAGTGGGTTCGACGTTGCGAAAGAAAGAACCGGCGCACGGCTGTGTGGATAAATCGGGGTGTTTTTCAGCGCGTATTTTAAGTGTCTCGGCGCGCTCCTGAGCTAATGCTGCAGGATCGCCCGGCGTCACCGTAAAGGTGACAGAAACAATGATCTCATTTGTTTCTTTAAGCCGCGAGTGACGATAAGTAAAAGAAAAATAATCAGGCCCCACGGTTTTGATTTTGCCCTGCTCATCGAGGAGTAAGGCGGATTTTAATACATCCCCAACCTGTTTACCCCAGGCGCCGGCATTGCCTACCACAGCGCCTCCTACGGTACCTGGGATGCCGGTGGCGTAATTTAAACCTCCCAGGCCTTCATCCACACAAAAAAGCGCCAAATCATCCAGGATAGTACTTGCGGAAACAGTGATCTCATGACCTAAGCGTTCAATCAGGGGAGTGGGGGACAGATAACGGATGACTGTCGTATTCAGTCCATGGTCAGAGACCACCAGATTAGACCCGCCGCCGAACAACAGGAAAGGAGTGTGTTCTATTTTTAATTTTTGGACTGTTTGGATGAGTTCATCCGGTGTGGCGCATTCGACTAAAGAATTGCAAGGGCCGCCTAATTGAAAAGTGGTGTAAGCGGACAATGGGACGTTTAGTTTGATATTCATCCGCGTATCCAGGCCTTGGTGCCGTCGCTATAAAATTCTTTTTTCCAGATGAGCAGCCGTTTTTTGATTTCCTCGATGATATAGCGGCAGCCTTTAAAAGCCTCATCCCGGTGAGGGGCCCATACGCCGATCCATACGGCAATCTCAGTAGTTTTCAATTGGCCGGTCCGTTGAATGCACACTGCCTCGGTGATGGAAAATTGAGACAGGGCTTCTTTAATTATTTTTTCACCTTCTGCAGCAACTGCCTCGGTATCGGCGATATACAAAAGTTCGTTGACCACCCGGCCTTGATGCTTATCAGCTCTGACAACCCCCTCAAAAGTGACCAAAGCACCATTGGCAGGATTAGGAGCCATATTTTTTGCTTGGGATGTGTCAATGGGACTTTCTTGAAGGATAAACATGGTTAACTGTCATTCCCGCGAAAGGTCCTCATACCGGACATTCGCAGTTGCTCCGGGAATCCATTTAGTAGGTAACTTTGACTGTCCCACCTAAAATTTTGCATTGGCATCCTAAGCGGTGATTGCGGTCCATGGCCAATTCGGTTTCTTCCCTGTTTAATTCATTGATGTTTTCAGCGCCTTCCAGGATCTCAATTTGGCAGGTACCGCATACGCCGGAATTGCAGGAGAACGGAATACCTGCCGTCTGACAGGCTTCGTCTATTGGTTTACCATCGGGCACTTCGTATGTGACATTATCTATGATCAGCTTTGCCATGGCAATAGGTTACGACGAGCAAGAAAGTACTACTAAAGCCTTTTAATTAACTTCGCCATATTAAATTTTCCCCTCTTTTTTATAAAGAGGGGACAGGGGAGTTACTCCTTAAATTGTAACACCGGAAACATGATATTTTTTTCCGGGTTACTAAATTCGTGGACGATGGTTTCAGGCGCGTAAGATTTTATTTTATCAATGATTTCATCCACCAGATAACGGGGCACAGAGGCGCCGGAACTTAAACCCACCCGTTGTTTGCCTTTTAAAATGGAGCAATCCAGCTGGGCGGCCGTATCCACAATGCAGCTGGTCACACCCATTTGGGCGCCGGTTTCCCGCAGGCGATTGCTGTTTGAAGAATGAGGCGAGCCGCAAATGATAATGATGTCACAGAAGACGGCTAAATCTTTGACAGCATCCTGTCGGTTTTGGGTGGCATAACAGATGTCCGAGCGCGGGGGGCCGATCACATTAGGGAATTTTGATTTTAATTTTTCAATGATGCCGCGAGTTTCATCGACGGAAAGTGTTGTCTGTGTGATGCAGGCAATGGTTTTTTGGGGGTCAATGTTTAAACCATCAACATCACCTTCGTTCTCGATGATGTGCAGTAAATCCGGATGTACATACCCTGAGGTGCCGATCAATTCCTGATGGCCCACGTGGCCGATGAGCACAGTATCAACATTTTGGTCGGAAAATTTGACGGCTTCTTTGTGGACCTTTGTCACCAGAGGGCAGGTGGCATCAACGTATTTTAAATGGCGTTCGCGGGCTTCATGGATGAGATCAGGGGGAATGCCATGCGCGCTAAAAATGATCCGCGAGCCCTGCGGCACGTCTTTTAAATCTTCGACGAAGATGACCCCGCGGCTTTTCATGTCCTCAACCACCGAGGTGTTGTGCACGATGTCATGGTAGACGTACAAAGGCGTACCATAAGTTTTTAGAGCCAATTCTACAATATCTATGGCACTAGCGACGCCCGCACAGAACCCCTGAGTTTTAGCTAAATAAATTTCCATAGCTTTTTTGGGTAGTGTTTCTTATAATTGTCATTCATTAATGTCATTCCCGCGATGGTTCGACAAGTTCACCATGCTTCGAACCATGCTGAGCAAGGTCGAAGCAAAGCGGGAATCCATAACAAAACTAATTCTAAAATGGATCCCCGATTAAAACATTCGGGGATGACACACTCAAGAAAACTTCCTAAGGTGTCAATTATATCATTTTTACTTAAGGTGTAAATTTAAATGTACAATCGTCGAAAAACCCCTGCCGTCCTTATTGGCCCACTGGCCTTAGGATCAGATTATCCTATTCGTATTCAGTCCATGACTGACACGCCCACGGCTGATGTTGAGGCGACCCTGGCTCAAACCAGGGAATTGATTGCCGCCGGCTCTGAGCTGGTGCGCTGGACAGTCAATGATCATGACGCGGCCAAGGGTGCTGCTGAGGGTATCAGCCGTCTGCGCGCGGAGGGCATTACAACCCCCATCATCGGGGACTTTCATTTTAATGGACACACGCTTCTTGGTAAAAATCCACAAACGGCTAAATTGTTGGACAAGTACCGCATCAATCCCGGCAATGTGGGCCGCGGCCGTTTGCACGACGATAATTTTGCCCAAATAGTCAAAATCGCGGTTGATAACGGCAAGGCTGTGCGCATCGGAGTCAACTGGGGCTCATTGGACCAGGAATTGTTGACTGAGCTTATGGATAATAACGCCAATTCCTATGATCCCAAAGATTTTAGTGAGGTCACCCGTGATGCCATGGTACAAAGTGCCTTGCGGTCAGCGGAATATGCCTTGAAATTGGGTTTGCCAGAAGAAAAATTGGTTTTAAGCGTCAAGATGTCAGGATTGCAGGATATGGTCGCGGTTTATCAGAAGCTGGCGCAAGTTTGCAATTTTGCTTTGCATCTGGGCTTGACCGAGGCTGGAGCTGACGTCAAAGGAGCGGTGTCTTCCAGCGCGGCACTTTCGATTTTACTGCAGCAGGGCATTGGGGACACTATCCGTGTTTCGCTGACGCCTCAACCTAATGTGCCCCGCTCCAAAGAAGTGGATGTCTGTAAAGAACTTTTGCAGTCTATGGGATTCCGTTATTTTTCTCCATCGGTGACCAGCTGCCCGGGCTGCGGCCGTACCAGTTCCAATTATTTTCAATATTTGGCCCAGGACATTAACAGTCATATCAAATTAAAAATGCCTTTGTGGCAAAAGCAATACCCGGGGATTGAAGAGTTAAAAATCGCGGTCATGGGATGTGTTGTCAACGGCCCCGGCGAAAGCCGCCACGCGGATATCGGCATCAGCCTGCCCGGCACCTCCGAAACCCCCATCGCGCCGGTGTACATGGACGGCAAAGAATTCAAGACCCTCAAAGGCGATCATATCAAGGAAGAATTTATTGATATATTGGAAACATATATTAAACAGCGTTTTTCAAGTTCGAATTATCGGGTGGCTCGGAATTGATGTTAAGGGGCGGACGGTGACTGCCCACTAGGGCGAATTTTGGGAAACCCCTGTCTATAAGGCTTCTGAGTACGAATTCGAATCAGGAGCACCTTAACAGCAAGTCCGAGACAGGACCCGATAATCAGGAGGTATTAATGAACAGTGAATCCAAGAAATTTTTACGCGATTTTTTAAGCCAATGCGGCCCTTCAGGATTTGAAGAGGCCAGCCAAAACGTTTGGGCCAAACGGACCAAAGGGTACGCGCACACCATCAAGCGTGATGTGCACGGCAATGCCATCGCTGTTTTAAACCCCAAAGCCGATTATAAAATCATGCTTGCAGGGCATTGCGATGAGATCGGCTTTATCATCAGTCATATCACCAGCGAAGGCTTTTTATGCGTGGTGCCGGTGGGCGGCATAGATTCCGGTGTCCTTCCCGGCTCTCAGGTGAAGGTGCAGACTGAAAAAGGATTGATCGACGGCATTATCGGCAAGAAACCCATCCATTTGATGGAAGAGTGTGACCGCAATAAAAGCGTGCCCATCAAAGATTTATGGGTGGATATCGGCGCCACGACCAAGGATGACGCGCTAAAAGCCGTGGCCTTGGGCGATGCAGTGTCTTTCGCGCCTAATTATATGGATTTACGCAATAATATTTTTTCTTCTAAAGGCTGTGACGATAAAGTTGGTGCCTTTGTTGTTTCTGAAGTGATCAAAATTTTAAGCGGCAAAAAATTGCGAAAAGACATCGGGGTTTATGGGGTGTCCACCGTTCAAGAGGAAGTGGGCTTGCGCGGGGCACGCACCAGTGCGTATGGCATTAATCCTCAAGTAGGCATTGCCGTGGACGTGGGCTTTGCCTCGGATACACCGGGCATTGATAAGCGTATCGTGGGTGAGGTGACCTTGGGCAAAGGGCCGGTTTTGCACGCGGGGCCCGCGATTAACCGCGCTCTTGGAAAAATGTTTATCGATGTTGCCAAGCGCAAAAAAATTCCTTATCAGTTTTCATCGCTTGGCCGGACCGACGGCACTGATACCGGGGCCATGCAATTAAGCCACGAAGGGGTGGCCACGGCTTTGATCAGCGTGCCTAACCGTTACATGCACACGATGGTGGAAGCTTGCTCTCTGGATGATTTGGATTCTTGCGCCCAACTGATCGCGGAGACTGTTTTTACGATCACCCCTAAAATGGACTTCATCCCGCGCTAAAGATTTTTGAGCGCTGCAATAATTTCCTGATTGTGCCCTTCGGGTTTGACTTTCTCAAAAACCTTGGCAATCTTGCCGTTGGTGTCGATGATGAACGTGGTGCGGGCAACTCCCATGTATTTTTTGCCGTACATGGATTTTTCCACCCATACGCCGTAATCCTGACATGTTTTCTTATCTACGTCAGCCAACAATGTAAAAGGCAGATGGTATTTGTTAATAAATTTTCCATGGGAATCGACGGAATCCGGACTGACGCCTAAGATAACGGCGTTGAGCTTTTCAATGTCCTTGAAACTATCGCGCAATGCGCAGGCTTCAACCGTACAGCCCGGCGTATCGTCCTTAGGGTAAAAATACAAGACCACATTCTTGCCTTTTAAATCTTTCAGAGCAATTTTTCCGCCGCTGCTGGCAGGCAGATCAAATTCCGGTGCTTTGCTTCCAGCTTGAGGAATGGTCTCAGTCATAAGATCTCCAGGATTTGTTGTCGGTTGAATAGATTTGCTTGACCCGTCGCTCGGGGGAGATTCCATCTTCGAGAGGCCAAGCTGTGGCTTCCAGCTTATTGCCATCAATATCATAAAAATACAAAGACCAGCTTTTCGGGCGTTTTTTCGCATATTCGATCCTCACTCCGTTAGCCTCCAGGTGTTTGATCATGGCTTCAAAATCATTGGAATGCACGCGAAAGGAAAAATGATTGGCCCCCAAACCCTCATTGGCAAAAAGATGGCTGCTGCCCAAATCCTTGGCCTGAATAATCCCCAAGAGCGAAGGGCCGCAGTCTAAGAAGTATTCAATGCCGGGTTTTGAAGGTTCGCGTTCGGTGATTTTAAGGCCGATCACCTTGGTATAGAATTCCAGTGATTTATCCAAATCCCGCACGTTAAAAGCCACATGGTCAATTCCTTGTATATTAATCATTTGTAACTCCTGAACTGGATTCCCGCTTTCGCGGGAATGACATGTTTTTGTAATTCGGGAATGACATTTCAGATTTTTATTTTTTTTTCTATTTTTTTCTGTTTAAAAATTAAATATTCGTTATAACCGGCGGATTTAGCCAAGTCCACGGCTTTGTCAAAATCTTTGCCTACATCAAGAGGGTCATGCGCGTCAGAGCCAAAGGCCAAAGGCACGCCTGCCGCACGATAAATTTTCAGGCAATGGGGCGCAGGGTACATTTCACCGATGGGCTTGCGCAATCCCGCGGTATTGATTTCAACGGCGACACCGGTGTCTTTAAAGACACGAGCAGTCGCCTTGATCTCATCGGTCAGGTCAATGGTTGGCCTGGCGCCAAATTTTTTAGGCAAATCGCAATGGCCTATGATTTGAAAGAATCCGGTTTGGGCGGACTGCCTCAAAAGCGCATAATATTTAAGGTAGACTTCATTGACATCATGTTTTTTCCAGTATTCG